>Ga0209026_1000964_pt1 | contig 14358 bp, 7 predicted proteins | sample AraplaCL_Col_mCL_FD_184262 | JGI IMG/M metagenome (GOLD analysis project Ga0209026, IMG submission 184262) | Arabidopsis root microbial communities from the University of North Carolina, USA - plate scrape CL_Col_mCL (SPAdes) (version 2) | ecosystem: Host-associated > Plants > Roots >... | reverse complement strand
TTTCGTCGGTTACTGCTAAAGATATCGAGAATATCCCGCAGGTAAGTATCGATCAGCTATTACAAGGCAAAGCATCCGGCGTAACTATTACGCAAAACTCGGGCGCACCGGGCAGTCAAACGTCGGTGCACATCCGTGGTATCACTTCTTTAAGCCTTTCCAATGAGCCTTTGTATGTGATTGATGGTGTGCCGATATCGGGCGATGCCAATAACAAAGCCACAAGCGGCCGGTCGGTTGCGCTCGCGCCTAACAATGGCGAAAACGGTGTAAGCCCCTTATCATCAATTAATCCTAATGATATTGAATCGATCGAGGTGTTGAAAGACGCATCTGCAACGGCTATATATGGTAGCCAGGGCTCAAACGGTGTAATTCTGATCACAACCAAAAGAGGTAAAAACGGTACCGCGCGTATTAGCTATGATGGCTACTACGGCATACAACAACAGGGCCGGTTACTGCCAATGATGAGCCTGCCGCAATATGCCACGCTGCAAAATGCTTTGGCCGATAACATCAACGTACCGCGCCGCGGCGAATTTGCAAATCCGTCATTACTGGGCCCCGGTACCAACTGGCAGGATGAAATATTCAGAACAGCCGGACAGCAAAGTCATCAGCTTTCGGTTTCGGGAGGAAAAGAAGGCACAGATTATTATATCTCGGCCGGTTACCTTAAACAGGATGGCACGATCATCGGTAATAATTTTGACCGGTACAACTTTCGCACAAACGTTAATACCCAGGTAAAAAGCTGGTTTAATTTTGGAGGTTCATTAGCAGGCATGCGCTCGATACAAAATGCCTCTATCAGTAATAATGGAGGTATCACTTACCTTGCTTTGTTAAGCGCTCCCGACCAGGCGGTATACAACTCGGATGGATCATTTGCCGGCCCAACGGCGGACCAGCGAACCAACGGTGCGCAAATTAACCCGGTAGCCCGCGCGCTTGATATCACAAATAATTTAACCAGGAGCAATGTTAACGGTGGCATGTATGCTGTTATCAGTTTTACGAAAGATCTTTCTTTACGGTCGGAAGTTAACGGTGATTTTAATTTTGGCATGAACAGGGTCTTTCAACCAACCTATACCTACGGTGCTTACTCCAACCCTACAGCTACTTTGCAGGAGTATTCATCCAACTCAACCTATTGGGCCTGGAAAGAGTATTTTACTTATTCGCACGCCTTCAAAAAGCACCGGATCGATGCAACTTTAGGTCACGAAGTTAGCCTTTCCTCGTGGGGTGGCACAACCGCGGGAGTAGCAAACTTTTTAAGTAACTCGTTGCAGACACTCAATTTGGGCGATATTAAAACCGCTACACTTGATGAGTATAAAGATGCCGCCTCGCAGGAGTCGGAGTTTGGCCGTGCTACTTATACCTACAATAATAAATACAGCCTAACCGGAACAGTACGTATAGACAGGTCTTCAAAATTTGCGCAGGGCCATCAAACGGGTACCTTCCCATCAGCCGCTGTTTCATGGCGTTTATCTGAAGAGCCATTTATGGCCGGCGTTAAAAATTGGGCCGATAATATCAAATTGAGAGTGAGCTACGGCCAGGTTGGTAACCAGGGTGTACCTAACTACCTGTTCGGTTCGGCACTTAACTCGCTGGCTACGGGGTTAGGCACAGGCTTTACAATTGATAAAATACCAAATCCTAATTTAACGTGGGAAACAGCCATCAAAAAAGATATAGGTATTGATTTTACCTTATTTAAAGGCCGGATAGATGCTACGTTTGATTATTACGATAATACATCAAAAAACTTCCTTTTCCAGGCTGCACTCCCCGCTTTTTTGCTTGGGCAAACAGCCGAATATTCGGGCACTGGTGTTATCAGCCCGCCGTATGTTAATGGCGGCCAGTTAAGCAATAAAGGATACGATTTTAACATCACATCGCATAACGTGGTAGGTAAAGATTTTACCTGGAATACTTCGGTTGTTTTCGGTCAGTACAAAAACAACGTAGAGTCGTTGGCTAATGGTGTTCCGTTCATCAACCAAAACATTACGGTTAGCTTTTTAAACCTGCCGGTTACACGTACCCAGGTAGGTTACCCTGTAGGCGAATTTTATGGTTACCAGGTTAAAGGCTTGTTTAAAACCGACGCTCAATTGCGCGCTGCACCAGTACAGTTTGGCCGCCCGATACAAAACTCGAGCGCCGGTACCTGGTTAGGCGATATACAATATGTTGATAATAACCACGATGGTAAGATCGACGCTTCGGATCAGGTTCCGCTTGGCAGCGCAAACCCTAAATTCACTTATGGTATTACCAACACCTTTGCCTTTAAAGGGTTTGATCTGTCAATCTTCCTTAACGGGTCGTACGGTGCTAAAATATTCAATGCTTTAAATTACCAGATCTCCAGCTTATCGAGCCTTTACCAAAATCAACTGGCTTCGGTCGCCAATTTCTGGTCGCCAACCAATCCAACATCAGATATACCTGCACCGCGTGGTGGTGATAACCCCAACTTGTTAAATTCAGACAGGTTTATTGAAAGCGGCTCGTTTTTAAGGATACAAAATGTAACCCTGGGATATACCATACCTTCAAACCTGGTTAGGAGAGTTAAACTTCAGCGCTTAAAAGTGTACGTAGGCGGACAAAACCTATATACGTTTACCAATTATAAAGGCCTCGATCCGGAAGTGGGCGCGATCAACCAAAACGTGTTTTTAGGTGGTATCGACATTGGCCGGTACCCTATCCCACGCGTGATCACCTTTGGACTTAATGCACAATTCTAATCAAAAAGACAGATTAACATGAAAAGATATATAAAATATTCACTTGGTTTAGTGCTGTTTGGCTTAACGGCAACCAGTTGTAAGAAAAGCTTTTTTGACAGACCGCCGCAGGCCGCGATAACATTAGATAACTTTTACCAAACTGCGGCCCAGGTAACATCGAGCACAAATGATTTGTACAGCGCCGATTGGTTTGGCTGGTGCGGTAAAGCCGGCTGGTCGATCACCGAATTGGCGGGGGGTAATGGCCGTACATACTCGAGCGACGTGATCAACTTCGGCAACTTTTCGGTAACTAATACCAATTTTGAGTTAAGTGCCGCCTGGAACTCGCCATTCATCGTTGTAGCGCAGGCTAACGCGTTAATTAATAACCTGCCTGCTAAAGTACCTGCTTCGGTAGATGTCACGATAGTTAACAATGCACTTGGCGAAGCGCACTTTTTCAGAGCGCTGGCTTATTTTCATTTGGTAAGGGTGTTTGGTAATGTGCCCATCATTGAAAACAGTCTTGATTTTGTATCAAACTATCAGGTACATACAAATCCAGTAACTGATGTTTACAAATTTATTGTAAGAGACCTGCAGTTTGCTGAGATAAACCTGAAGAAGAACGTCCGTACATCGGCTTATGCTTCAAACGCCCGTGTATCCAGCGGTTCAGCGTCGGCACTATTGGCAAAGGTTTACCTGTACATGCAGGATTATACCAATGCGCGAGCTGAAGCTGAAAAAGTGATCAACAGCGGTGAATTTAAACTTTATGGTGCCGATATCAGCGGTAAAACCTATAACGACCTGTTTTTAACCATTAACAATAACAACGAAGAATCAATTTGCCAGCTGCAATGGGCAGGTGGCGCATCATACGGAAAAGGCAACCCAACCCAGGCGGCCTGGGCGTATAACAGCACCATAACCGGCACTGGCGATGGTTATGGCCAGCTTGGCCCCACTTTCGATCTGCAGGATATTTATGATCCGAACGACTTGCGCAGGAAAGCTACCATTATGCTACCGGGCGATCATTATGCCGAAATTAACCAGGCAACAGGGGGCTATACTTTACCAAATGATGCTAATTCGCAAGGTACACATGCAGAACCTAAGAAATACGTAGTAGGCACCCCGGCCGATAATGGCGGTGTTGGCGCGGCACAATCGGCTGCCAATAACACTTATATGATGCGTTACTCTGAAGTTTATTTAATTGAGGCCGAAGCCGTAATGGCAGGTGCAAAAACCAGCTCAGACCCGGTAGCTTTAGCGGCCATCAATAAAATACGTAACCGTGCGGGTTTGGGTAACCTTACCGTGATCAACCGCACGGGTTGGGTAGCCAACCCTAACTATGTTGCCGGCAGTAACGCCAAAGGACAGCATTGGCCAACTATTTATAAGGATGACCTGCTTGATGAAAGGCGCCGTGAATTTGCTTTCGAAAACGACTACTGGTTTGACCTTGGCCGTTTGGATGGGTTTAATGTAACCAGCCACCCGATAGCCAAACAGATCATAGCCCAGCAGGACAGGGGCACATCAGATAGCAGCACACCTCCAAACAGGTATGGTAATGGTTATTTGCCAATTACCGATGCTCAGTTCTTGTTCCCATACCCGGCAACAGAAGTTGCGGCAGATCCGCTGCTTACTGCTCCACCAGTACCTTATGTATTTAAATAGATCAAAAAATCAACGAAATGAAAATCACATCAAAAATATATTGCCTGGTATTATCGGTTTTGATAATCGGAGGCATGGCATCCTGCAAAAAAAGCAGTATAGGCGGTACGGGAGCACCAACGGTTACCCGGGTAAGGTTGCTCAGTAAAACGGATACCATAAAAAACGTTGCGCACCGCATTAATCTCGATTCGAGCAGTATCTATAACGATACACGGGTTGTTCCGTTTGATTCGACGGTTACATCCGGACGGTTAAATACGCAATATGGTATTGTAGGTACAAATCTGCTTACAACCAAGTCGGTTTCGTTTAACGGTATATCGGTTTATTTTAACCCAGCTTTAGTTACCGATAACATGATTATCGTAACTATCCCGACTGGTACACCTTTTGGCCCGAGCCAGATCAATAAACTCACTATAGTTACCGCTTATGGCTCGGTTGATTACACATTCGGCATACAACAACCGCCAGCTACTATTACGGGTTTTACACCTTTGGCAGGTAGCGCCGGCGATGTGGTTACCATAACCGGAACGGTGTTCGATGGGGTGACAGGTGTTAAATTTGATAATGTTGCAGCCACAATAGTTGGTACACCAACCACAACACAAATACAGGTTAAAGTACCGGCTGGCGTTGTACAAGCTTATATTTATGTAACAACCCCTGGTGGCACCGCCAAATCACCTGCTTCGTTTGGGTTTAAAGCGGTAGTGTATGATGATGCGCTTGCATCAGGCTGGGGTACTAACGGTGGTTACGACGGTTACAACAGTACCCGTAATTATGCCAGCACCTTGCATCCAAAACGGGGTACGAATGCTATTCAAGTAGTATTCTCGAACAGTTATGGCGCATTACAAATTGGTTATGGTGGTGCAACCATCAATGTAGCGCAGAGAGGCCTGACGGCGCTTAAATTTTCAATTTATGGCGACCCGGCTACAATTGCCGCAGGCAACAAAATACAGATGGTAATTAATGGCAACTATGGAGCCGCATCACTTGTTACCTTAACACCGGGCGCTTATACGGACTATACCGTGCTGTTAAGTGCTTTAGGCAACCCAACTACCATTACCGAGATCGTATTTCAGGCTTATGGTCTTGCGGTGCCAAGCACTATTTATGTTGATGACATTGGGTTTATTTAGTAGTTAATCTAATAATTGGTTCGGGATGCCATGCTTGTGTGGGCCGTTACGGTTCGCGTAAGGTGGCATCCTTTTTTAGCAATTTAATCTGTCAAGCTATGCAGTTATCTAAACTTCTGGTGTTTGCAGCGTTGGTATTGTTTACCAACTATGTCTTTGCTCAAAAAAACCTGGTAACAAACGGCGGGTTTGAAGATGAGCTTTACGGATGGAACGGTAACGGTGCAAAGCTTACACCCTATGATTTTAAAGCCGGTAAAAACAGCTGCGCCATAGTTGCTTTTACTTTAACCGAATGGACAGGAATTGATCAGGTTATAAGGATACCTAAAAAAGTACAGGCGCTTGGGTTTAGTGCCTGGTTAAAAACAGTGAATATAGTAAAGAGCAAAAACGATTGGGATGGCGGGCAATTCACGGTGCAGTTTTTGGATGCGAGCGATAAAGGCATTGGCAACTATGTAAATGTAGCCACCTTAGCCGATAGCCAGCCCTGGACATTGGTACAAAAAAATGTGAAGATACCCGAAGGCGCCGTAAGCTTTAAAATTATGCTGGCTTTAGGCAACGCTTCAGGGACTATGCTCATCGATGATATTTCGGCGAAAGCAATCACACCCGAAGAAGTGGCCAGGCAATAATGCTTGCCAACAATTAAAATTTATGAATAAGATAACAATGGGATTTGTGTTTGCGATTGGGTTTGTAGTGATACAGGGTTGTAAAAAAAATGGAAGTTCACCCGTGTCAACAGATACCGTGGCCAATAATAACAACCCGGTTATTACAGCGCCAAATATCCCGGTAACGGCTAAAACACAGGGCTTTTTTTTGGATGACTGGCAACCTAAAACATTTGCCGTTCCAACCGCAATAAGTGCCACGCAGCCCTCCGGATCTGTCGGGGTTACAATAACGGTTGATGTGAGCCAGGTTTTAACTAAAGTATCCAAATACCTATACGGCAACAACACCAATCCCTACATGGGGCAATACGTTACCGAGCCGGTTTTAATGGGTTATCTCACCAGGCTATCACCCAATATTTTACGATTTCCAGGTGGCAGCTTGTCTGATGTATACTTCTGGAACTCGGCAACGCAAAAGCCTGTAGATGCACCAGATACCTTGCTGGATAACAACGGCAACGCGCTCAAAAATCAATATTGGTTTGGGCAGGATAATTCGAGCTGGACATTTTCACTTGATAATTATTACAAGGTTTTGCAGCAAACCAATAGCACCGGCAGTATCTGTGTAAATTATGCTTACGCGAGATATGGCACCAGCGCCCATCCCGACCAGGTAGCGGCACATTTAGCTGCCAATTGGGTGAGGTACGATAGGGGTCGGACGAAATTTTGGGAAATAGGTAACGAAAATTATGGCAACTGGGAAGCAGGCTACCGCATAGATACCAAAAAGAATAAAGACGGGCAGGCGCAGATCATTTCCGGCGATCAGTATGGCAGGCACTTCAAGGTATTTGCCGATTCGATGCGTAAGGCTGCAGCCGAGGTTGGCGCGACTATCAAGATCGGTGGAATGTTGTACGAAACCACCTCTTCGTACGATGCTGTACAAAGCGGCTGGGATGCGGGTTTTTTAGCGCAGGGTGGCAGCACTGCCGATTATTTTATCGTACACAATTATTATACGCCATATCACGAAAACTCGGGGGTTGATGTGGTACTCAATACCGCTATTACCAGCACCAAGTCGGTAATGGATTATATGAATACGCTCAACGCGGCTACAAAACCGATAGCCCTTACCGAATGGAACATCGAGGCAGAAGGGTCGATGCAAAAGGTATCAAACATTGCAGGTATACATGCCGTAATGGTATTGGGGGAGCTTCTAAAAAACAAGTATGGCATGGCCATCCGCTGGGATTTAGCCAATGGCTGGGGCGGCGGTAATGATCATGGCCTGTTTAATATCGGCGATGAGCCCGGGGCAACCAAATGGAATGCGCGGCCAGCTTTTTACTACCTATACTACTTCCAAAAGTTTTTTGGTGACCAAATGGTCGCGTCGTCGGTGCAAGGCAGCACCGATGTTTTGAGTTATGCTTCGTCGTTTTCCTCCGGACAAGCCGGGGTTGTACTGGTTAACAAAAGTGCAACCGACCATATTGTTAGCGTTAATATTAAAAACTACGCCGCGGGTACCAATTTCTATTATTACACCTTGACGGGAGGTAGTGATGGTGATTTTTCGCGCAAGGTGTTGGTTAATGGTAGCGGGCCTTTCGGAGTATCGGGCGGGCCGGTTAATTACGATACTTTGCCAGCTAATATGGGTTCGGTACAAAGTGGTATTACCGTAGATGTGCCGCCGCGTGGTGTTGTTTTTCTGGTTGCTGATAAAAAATAGATACAGTTAATTTTAGTTACTATCTTGAATAAATAATGAATAAGTATTTTGTTTTAATAATTGCCATTTGCTGTGCTTTAGCAAGCCGGGCAGCTATCAGGCTGCCGGCCCTGGTTGGCGACCATATGGTGCTGCAGCGCGATAAGCCCATTAATGTTTGGGGCTATGCGAAACCTGCCGAAGCCGTTTCGATAACTTTTGCAGGAAAGACTTATACCGCGACCACGAGTAACGATGGCAAATGGACCGTTAAAATACAGGCTTTAAAAGCCGGCGGTCCATACCAAATGGTTTTAGCAGGTGAGAATACCCTCACTTTGAACGATATTTTGATCGGCGATGTGTGGATCTGCTCCGGGCAATCGAATATGGAGTTTCAACTGAGCCAGGCGAATAATGCTGTAGAAGAAGTTAAAAATGCTAATTATCCGCAGATCAGGTTGTTTAGCGTAAATAAAGGCATCGATTTGACACCGCTGGACGATACGCGCGGCAGCTGGTCAGTATGTACCAGTAATTCGGCGCAATATTTCCCGGCGATAGGTTATTTTTTTGCGAGGGATATCCAACGCGATGTTAAGATCCCGATCGGGTTGATCAACGCCAGCTGGGGCGGTACCGTGATTGAAAGTTGGATAAGCAAGGAAGGTATTGCAGATGAGCCAACCTTTGGTGCAAAAGCGCAGCAGGTAGCTGCATTTGATACGGCAGCCTATAACAAAGAACACCGGAAACTGCACGCCGAATGGGTGGCAAACTTCAATAAACAGGATAAGGGTTTTACTGACGGGCAATACGCATGGGCTAAAGCTACCGACCTATCCGATTGGAAACCGATCAATCTGCCTACCATCTGGGGATTTACCGGTAAACCCGACCTGTGGGAAATGAGTGGTGTGGTTTGGTTTAAAAAGACAGTGAACCTGAGCAAAGCCGATATTCAAAGCGGCGCTGCATTGAGCCTGAGCTGGATCATGAATGCTGATGAAGCATTTGTGAATGGCATTGAGGTAGGGCATACGCCCGATATCTGGGGTTTTAAACGTCTGTATCAAATCCCTGCCGGCCTGTTGAAGGAAGGTGAAAATACCGTCACCGTACGGGTAGAAAACTACGGCGGCGATGGTGGCTTTGTAGATAACGGCCAGAACTTTTACCTGAAAACAGCGGTAAATACTATTAGTCTTACAGGTGATTGGAGATATAAGATTGGCTATACACTGACCAAAAGCGATCGTCCCGAAAAGGAAATTAGCCCGAATACTTTGCCGACCCTGATGTACAACTGCATGATCAATCCGTTAACCAATTTGAGCATTAAAGGTGTGTTGTGGTACCAGGGCGAATCGAACTGGTTCAGGGCGTACCAGTACCGCGAATTGTTCCCGATGATGATAGCCGACTGGCGCGCGAAATTTAACCAGGGCGATTTCCCGTTTTTGTATGTGCAGTTAGCCGGGTACCATCGCAAACAAAAACAACCCGAAGCGTCGAGCTATTGGGCAGAGGTACGGGAGGCTCAGGACAAAACCCTGAAGGTTAAAAATACAGGAATGGTAACTGCTTTTGATGTGGGCGATTCGTCAAACGTGCACCCTAAAAACAAACAGGAAGTTGCACGGAGGTTGGTATTATTGGCCGAAAAGAATGTTTACGGTTTACCGGTTAAGGCCGATGCGCCGAGATATAAATCATTCGAGATAAAGGATAACGCCATTATGATTAAACTGACAAACCCTGCTGGCGGATTAACCGCGGGTAAAAAAGTTGGCGGGTTTGCGATAGCGGGTGATGACCATAAATTTTACTGGGCAGATGCCGAAATAGTGAACGACACACAGATCAAGGTTTCATCCTTATTGGTGCCGCATCCCGTGGCTGTGCGCTACGCATGGGAAGATGATCCGGCGGACGCCAATGTTTACAACAGCATTCATCTGCCTTTGTTCCCTTTCAGGACGGATAACTGGAAAGGGTTAACTGATGATAATAAATAGACACCCATGCGCATAAAGGCGATATTGATCTTACTGGTGATGACACTATGCGGTATAGCAAATGCGCAGATCTATAGCCCTTGCGATAAAGACGCGACTGTAGAAACGCGCTGGTTGTATTCGAGTATGCAAAGATTGATTGGTGCCGGAGTGATCTTCGGTCACCATGATGATTTGGCCTACGGCGTGGGCTGGCGTGGCGATGCGGGGAGATCGGATATCAAAAGCGTTACCGGCTCATACCCGGCTTTGTATGGCTGGGATGCGTCGGGTGTGGAATTGGCACACGATAAAGATATTAACGGTATCCCTTTTGAAACACAGCGCCAGTATATTGCCGATGTGTACGACCGCGGCGGCATCAATACTTTTTGCTGGCATTTGAATAATCCGGTAAACGACAAAACGGCATGGGATACTTCAAAAAATTCGGTTAGCCAGCTGATACCCGGCGGTGCACATCACCAGGATTGGATAGACCGGCTGGATAAATTGGCTGCGTATTTTAAGACCTTTAAAGGGAAAGATGGTGAGCCAATTCCTATCTTATTCAGGCCGTTTCATGAGCTTACGGGTAGCTGGTTTTGGTGGGGAAAAGATGAAAGCAACCCCGAAGATTTTAAAAACCTCTGGCGGTTTACGGTGAGCTATCTTCGTGATAAAAAGAAATTGCATAACTTGTTGATCGTGTATTCGGTGGGCGATAATTTTAGAAACCAGCAGGATTTTATGGAGCGGTACCCCGGTGATGGATATGTGGATGTGATTGGCTTTGACACGTATTGTAATGACAATATCGAACAGTTTAAAGCGGTGTTGAATCAGCAACTGGCGATCACACAGAAAATAGCTGTGCAACACCACAAACTGGCCGCTATTGCGGAAACGGGTTATCAGGGTATCCCCAAAAGTGATTGGTGGACGAACGACCTGATGGCGACCGTATCAAAATATCCCATATCGTATATAATGCTATGGCGAAACGGTAACCCGAACCATTATTATGTGCCTTTTCCGGGGCAGGCAAGCGAGACGGACTTTAAAAATATGTTTAACAGCTATCAAACCATGTTTCAAAACCGTATAACACCACTTCGGGTCTATGGCAATAAATAAAACTACTACTATGAAGAAATTAAGACATGTTTCGTTTTTGGCGATACTATTGCCATCGATACTGCATTGCAGCGCCCAGGTTAAACAGGTTAAGTTAACTAAGTTCGATCTGCAATCATCGGCGCTGGTGGGTAATTCGGGCGAAGAATTATCGTCGCTGCAGTATCATTCAAGTCAGCATTGGTATCCTGTTAACGTACCATCAACAGTGTTGACCGGATTAGTTGCCAATAAAGTTTACCCCGATCCGTACCAGGCGTTGAATAATATGCGGATACCCGATGCGAGTGATGAGTTCAACAAGCAATATAACCTCGAAAAATACAGCCATTTGTCCGGCAATCCAAACCCCTGGAAGAAACCTTATTGGTACCGCACTACATTTGTAGTTCCGGCAGGCGATAAGGGCAAGATCTTTCAACTGATTTTTAAAGGCATTAATTACCGGGCGGCGGTATGGGTGAATGGGCATCAGATTGCTGATCGTGATCAAATGGCCGGTATGTTTGCCGAATACAGTTTGGATGTAACCAAGCAGATTAAAGCCGGGAGTGAAAATGCGCTGGCGGTAGAGATATATCCGCTTGACTATCCCGGTTTGCCCGATACAGAACAGCTGAAAGCTTTAGGTCCCTTCTTTTTAAACGGCGGCCCTACCGGCGATATCGGTAAAAATGTAACCATGCTGTGCTCGGTTGGCTGGGATTGGATGCCGCCGGTTCGCGATCGTAACATGGGGATCTGGCAGCCGGTGTTTTTGCGTACCACCGGAGCGGTAACCATCGGCCATCCGCAACTAAAAACTGATCTGCCGAATTTGCCTAAAACGGATGTAGCTAAACTGTCGCTTAGTTTAATGCTGAACAATCACTCGCAAGCGGCACAGAATGGCAAGTTAAAAGTGAGTATCGCACCCGAAAACTTTAGCGGCGCTTTACCTGTCAGCTTTGAAAAAAGCGTGGCGGTGGGCTCCGGTTCATCGGAAACTGTCAGTCTGGACGCTAATGCTATAAAACAATTAACCATCAAATCGCCGCATTTGTGGTGGCCAAACAATTATGGCAAAGCTAATTTATACCGCATCAGGTTGCAATATGTTACTGCCGCGGGCATTGCCGATGATACCTCGTTTGTATTTGGCATCCGTACCACAACCACCAGCGCGGTAACTACGGCTAACGGCTTTGTTCGTCGTGATTTTTTTGTGAACGGCAAGAAAGTGCATTTGGTTGGCGGCGCCTGGGTGCCGGATATGATGGTGAACCGCGATTCGACCCGCTTTGACCGGGAACTGCATTTGTGCCGCAATGCCAATGTTAACCTGGTGCGTATCTGGGGCGGTGGCGTAACCCCGCCGGATGCGTTTTTTAACGCTGCCGATAAATACGGCCTGATGGTATGGTCGGACTTTTGGGTTACAGGCGATACCCAGGGCGAGTTTAAAGGCTCACCCGACTGGCCGCTGGAGAGCAACGTGTTTGTACGCAATGTGGTCAGCACCATCTATCGAATCCGTAATCATCCAAGCTTGTTGGTTTGGACAGGTGGTAACGAAGGCCATGCACGTAAGGAGTTGTATGATGCGATGCGAAATAACATTATTGAATTGGATGGTACCCGTCCGTTTATCCCAAGCTCATCGGGTTATGCCAAATTGCCTGAAGGCTGGAAAGGCTCGTGGCCGGATGATAAACCATCAGGTGTATACAGCGGCGGCCCGTACGAATGGAAAGACCCGCACGATTATTATAAACTGGCAGATGCGGCTAAGGATTGGGTGTTTAAGGATGAAACAGGCTTGCCGTCGCAGCCGCCATACACTACTTTGGCGCGTATTGTAAACGACCCGGTATGGGATAAAACTCTGCCTTACCCGTTAAACAATACCTGGGGCTATCACGATGCGGCTACCGGCGCGGGCAGGTACGATAAATATTATAACCAGATGGTGAGACGCTACGGCAAACCGGAAAGCGAAGAAGATTTTGCCAATAAAATGCAATTGTTGAACGCGATAGGCTACCAGGGGATATTCGAGGCCGCTAATCATAAACTCAACGAAACCGGCGGCGTAATGCTTTGGAAGCTGAACGCGGCTTTCCCAAGCGTGATATGGCAGGTATACGATTGGTACCTGGAACCAAACGCGGGTTATTACTTTATGCAAAACGCCTGCGAGCAGGTACACGTTCAGTTGAATTTAAATGATAGTACAGTCGCGGTTATCAATCGCACCCATAACCCGGCAAACGCGCTTACGGTGAATACGCAGGTTTTCGATCTGCATGCCAAACAATTGTTTAACCAGACGGCAAAGGCGTCACTGAACGACGCCGGTGTTCAGGAACTGACCAAACTATCCTCAACCTTGAAAAACGCCAGCGGCGTAAGTTTTGTGATTTTGAATGTTAAAGATAAAGCAGGTAGATCTGTATCACACAATGCTTACTGGCTTGCGCCGGATACGGATTATACTACTTTAAAAAATATGCCGAAGACACAGTTGAAGTTGACTGTTACCAATAGTAAAATAGTTGGCAGCGATGAAAAATACGAGGTACACATTGTGAATACATCAAACCAGGTGGCATTTTTTGTAAGGCCTCAACTGATGAGCAATAACGACGAGGTAATGCCGTCGTACTGGTCGGCAAATTATTTTACGCTTGCCCCGCATGAAAGTATTGATCTGAATGTGAGCGCACCAATCAGCAAATTAAGTAGTAAAGCATACATCGCGTTAAGCGGCTGGAATGCTGTGATGCAGAAAATTTCGTTAACCTATTGATGCCATGAAAAGACTGCCGTTTATATTTTTTGTTTTTCTGTCGGTAACATCATACGCGCAGAAATTCCCGGGGCTGGCACTTACACCACCTATGGGCTGGAATAGCTGGAACACGTTTCAGACCAATATCAGCGAAAAGCTGGTGAAAGATATTGCCGATGTGATGGTATCGTCGGGGATGAAGGAGGCGGGTTATACTTATATTGTTTTGGATGATGGCTGGATGGCCAAAGAGCGCGACGCGAATGGTGATCTGGTTGCCGACCCGGTAAAGTTTCCATCGGGCATGAGAGCGCTGGCCGATTATATCCACGCCAAAGGTTTAAAGTTTGGGTTGTATAATTGCGCGGGCACACAAACCTGCGCGGGCTACCCCGGTACACGGGGTTACGAATATCAGGATGCCCGGATATATGCGTCGTTTGATATCGATTATTTGAAATTCGACTGGTGCT
>Ga0209026_1000963_pt1 | contig 14377 bp, 10 predicted proteins | sample AraplaCL_Col_mCL_FD_184262 | JGI IMG/M metagenome (GOLD analysis project Ga0209026, IMG submission 184262) | Arabidopsis root microbial communities from the University of North Carolina, USA - plate scrape CL_Col_mCL (SPAdes) (version 2) | ecosystem: Host-associated > Plants > Roots >... | reverse complement strand
CAAAGCCTTTTCTTGTTCCGCTACTATACGCGCTATTAGAGGCTTAAATTCCAATAACCTTGAAGCTTTGATCACATATCCTAAATTTAGGGGAATTGCGGTTTGAGCATAACCAACTTTTCTTGTAGGTATTTTTTCCACTACTACAGTTCCTTCAGCGTTGAACATAGGGCCAGCATATAATATACCCATCAATGCCATGATATTTCCACGTCTGGGCATATCGTCAAATTTTAATCTTATTGTAGAGCCTGGTTTATAATATATCACTGGTGAACCACTTGATCCGGGAAAACAGGCGGCGTCTATCATAAACTCTTTTTTGTTTTCATAATCAATATTTGGATGTGTAGCAGTTGTTCCCCGTCTTATTATTGGTAAATTATGTACTTCATCCCAAAGCCCATTCGGGTAACCGACCATCACAATATCATCTACTGCATCGATAACATCTAAATTTTCAGCACTTATAACCGACTGTTCGTCCATAAATACATTCAATAGCTTAATCCCATTTCGCTGACATTCTAAATCAATTGCTGCAATGAACATGATACATAAATCAACATCCTCTTCAGGATGAAATAACCAGTAGCTTCTGAAATCGTCTAAATCGCATTGGAAATGATTCTCGTAATCGGGTTGATCATCCTTTATTGTGTGAAAATATAAAGTGCCGGTAACGGCAGATTCAACTACATGCTTATTGGTTACCAAACAAGGTATTGGCTTTCCATCCAAATTATATTCAAAAAGGAATGAAGTACCCGTAATTGTGTCACCATTTAAATCCTTGGCGATAACGTGGATAGTATTGAAAAGTAATGTTTCAGAAAAACCTAATTTCATATATTAAAATCTAAAATCAATAAAAAAAGGTAAAGACGAATTAATGAACACTCCCAAAATACAAAATATAACCATCCGCATCCATTACCTCAAAGCCAGGCAAGCCACCGATAGTCCTGTTAAGCGGTTATGCATTTACGCTGGCGGCTTTTCCGGATCCACGATACTGGTTACTTTTGTGATAGAGCGGATTACGTCGTCCAATTCGTTGGCTGAGGCGATGAGGTACTCGCAGATCTCCTGTTGTTCTTTATCGTTTGTGGTGTAGTCTTTTAGCATTGGCACCAACCCCATAATGCGTGATAGCGGTGCCCGTATTACATGCGATTGCATCCACGATATATCCAGCAGTTTCTTGTTTTGGGCCTCTATTGCGGTTATATAACGCAGGCGTTCGGTTACATCATTGGCCAGTACCACTTTGGCCAGCACGCCCTTATAGCTAATAATATGGCTTTGAATATCTACCTGGATGATCTCGCCGTTTTTTTTAAGGTGCCTGAAAATGCCATGCAGGCTCACTATTTGCTGATGCTGCTGTTGGGCAAGGGTTTCTCTTAAAAGCGGAATATCTTCTTTAGGACGTATATCCAGTATAGTCATTGACAAGAACTCCTCCCGGCTGTAACCATAATGCGCAATAGCAGAACTGTTTACATCCAGATATTTTAAGGTTTGCATATCATACACAAACATCGGCTGCGGACTAAGCTGAAAGAGGTCGCTATACCGTTTTTCAGATTCTGCCAGCGCCTCCGCCGCTCTTTTGGCTTCGGTAATATCCCTGAAAAATACAGACAAACCGTTTTCTGAGGGGTAGGCATTCACACCAAACCAAACATTTAATGCCGGGTAATGGGCTTCAAAATGCACTGCTTTGCCGGTTTGCATAGCCTGCCTATAATATTTATAAAAGTCAAGCTCGCGTACATCATTGTAAACGTCCCAAAAATTCTTTCCCAATATCTCTTCCCTGGGTCTGCCGGTAGATTGTTCGGCAGTAGCGTTCCAGTAAGTTACTATCCAGTTGCGGTCAACTGCAAAAAAGCCGTCGCCTATGCTATCTAAAATAATATTACGCTCGGCAAGCGCATTGGTAGCGGCCAACTCTGCCTTCTTACGTGCGTCTATATCCTGAAAGCTGCCATAAACGCGTACACAAACCCCATCCCTAAACTCGGCCTCTGCAATGGCCCTAACCCAGCGGGTATTTCCCTTTGCAGTAATTATTTCTACTTCTGCATCGCACGGTATCCCTTTAGCAATGGTGCGTGCCATTTTGCCGGCAATATAATTCCTGTCCCGTCCTTTGCGGTAAAAGGACAGCCAATTGTCAGCCGTCGGTATAAAACTATCCGGCACTTCGTAAATTTCCCTGGTAATAGGCGACCAATAAGTCGTGTCGTTTACCCTGTCTACTTCCCAGCCACCAATACGCGCCAATTCGTTTGCCCGATGCAACAGGTTTTCCATCTCTTTTTTATCCGAAATGTTTTTACCCACAGCAAACATCAGCCCCTGATCGCCAGACCGGGTTACCGTCCATGAAAGCCAAATAGCTTCTCCGGTTTTTGCTACGAAACGATTTTCGAAATAGACCGTTTGATCGCCGCCTTCCACAAATAATTTAGTTCGCTTACGACTTACCTCCAGATCGTCAGGGTGCACCAGCAAGTCAAGCGGGGTAGCCAGCAATTCTTCTTCGGTATATTTCAATTGCTTGCACATGGCCGGATTCACTCTTTTAAAGTAACGGTCTGGCCCTACAATGCCGATCATGTCCGGCGCCTGGTCAACCAGCATACGCAATTGTTCGTCGGCCTTTTTACGGCTGGTAATGTCCTGAACGAACATGGAAAATCCATCGGGGCGGGGGTAAATGCGGTTCTCTTGCCAAAGATCTAAAGGCGCATAATAATCCTCACTTACTATATATCTGTTTTCGCGTAACGCCTGTTGAATAGATTCGTAAGTGGTAGAGCCAACGGCATCAGGAAACAAATCCCATATTTTGCGCCCGATCATATCTTCCGGCTTAAGGCCTACCATTTCGCCCAGCCGTTTGTTAACCACAATGTACCGTTGTTCAGCATCCGCAGCAAAAAAGCCATCAGTAATGGTATCCATTAATTCAGTTATCTGGCCTGATGTTCGCTGTATTTCCGCTTCGGCAGCCTTTATCTCTGTAACGTCGTAGATTAACGAATAAAAACCTTTAACATCCCCGGGCTCGCCATCGGGCAAATATTGCGTATGTGTAAATATAGTTGTGCCGTTTGGCCCGGAGAAGTTGCGCTCGAAGCTTTGACGCTTACCTTGCAGAACCCCTATTAAATGACGCGTATGCGCATTATATTCGTCGGCCGACAAAAGCTCGCTTTTTAGTTTGCCCACGACGCTTTCGCCCTTACCAAAATATTCCTCATATGGCTTGTTAGCAAAACGGCAGCGCAGATCGGCAGAGAAATAGGCGATCATTGCCGGAAGATGGTCGGTTATCAATCGCACAAAAGCCGCATTTTCCCGAATAACCTCCTGGTGATGTTGCTGCTCGGCCTCCAAGTCGACCTGGCGGGTTACATCTACAAAGTTGAATACAATTGCGTTAACTTCAGGCTCATACAACAGATTTGTCAAGGTACAATCTATCCAGATGTAATGCCCATCGTGATGCATTGTCCTGAACCGGGCATTCAACGGCTCTTCGGGTTGTGCAAATACCTTAAGTAGTACCTCCTGAAGCAAAGCTTCGTCGTCTGGGTGTACCAATTCGGCGGTGGTTTGCCCGGCACGGTCGGGGCCGTTCCAGCCGGTTATGCGCTCGGCTGATGGGCTTCTATAGATAACGTTCAGGTTTTCATCCAAAAGCGATACGCCTGCGTAACTATGTTCTATGAGCTTTCGGAAACGCAAGTCCCCGTCATTCATCTGCCCAGATTTTAATGTTGTACGCATAGCTTTAGGTTTACTACTAAATTGTGATAATGTAAAAATAAAGTTACAAAACCTTATAGCACAATTGCAATAAAAATAAATTAATAGTTAAACGCATCAATGTTCAACCGGTTTTCCAAAATACAAAACATAACCGTCTGCATCCACCACCTCAAAGCCGCGCAAGCCGCCGCTGTTGTTTAATGGTGCGTAAAATTGTACGCCCTTAGCAGCAAACTCTTCATACAGCGTATCCGGATCATTAACACTAACATAAGCATCCCAGGGCCCATACTCATGGCGGGTACGGTTGGGTACGGGTTTAATTTCTGGGGCTACGGCTTTTAGAAAAATCATCACGTCGTCGCGGCCGACAATCGCAAAGAAATCGTCGGATTCACGGTCTGTAAATCGTATTTCAAAGCCCAATTTTTCGGTATAAAATGAGATTGCCGTTTTAATATTCGATACGATAAAGGAAGGGGCGATGAACTGGAGATTGGCCATAGCACTAAGTTAGCCTATTACTCATTAAAAAAGCAATTACTTGCCCGCCACCGGCAGCATAATAATAAACGTAGTGCCCTTGCCTTCAACGCTATCCACGCTAATGGCGCCCTGGTGACTCTCGACGATCTGTTTAACAATGCTTAGACCAATGCCGGTAGATTTTTCGCCACGCAAACCCGCGCGACCGGCTTTGGTAAATGATTCGAACAAATGCGGCAGCATATCGGCGGGAATGCCCAAACCCTGATCCTGCACACGGATGGTGATATAATCGCGCTGTTTCTCTAATGATACCGTGACTTTATCGGTATCCTTAGAGAATTTTAAGGCGTTGCTAATGAGATTGTCCATCACCCTTTGGAATTTCTCGTTGTCGATATCGGCATACACCTCATGGTTATTCGAGGTAAATACTACTGCGCTTTTAAAATCCTTTTGAATGTGCCAAATGTTCACCAGGTTACGCAAAAAAATGTTCATTTCGGTCCTTACCGGTTCAACCTTCATGCTGTTCTGGTTTTTGGCGGCTTCCAGCAAATCGTCAATAATGCCACGAGCCTTCACGCACGAATCCCTGATCATGCCAATATTTTCGCGCACATCATCCGTAATATCATCAAAGGCCATCATCATCGCAATAGATTCTACCGCGCCTATAGGGTTACGTAAGTCGTGCGCTACGGTGCCTAACACCTGGTTTTTAAAAAGCGTGGCTTTTTCAATTTCGGTGTTCTTCTCTTTAATTTCTACAATTTGCTGGTAATAACTAGCCTTATACGAAAAGAAATAACGGGATATTACATAAAATCCGGCCAACAGAAATACCGATATCGCCTGGTTGTAGAGCATTTCGGTAGCGTCGGTATGTACGTAAAACAGGAGTGCTGAAAACGACACCTCGGTAAGCACGATGAGCATAATTGCTTCATCATACTCAAATACGCAAAGCACACTTACTACACAAAGCGCAATGAGATAAATGGTGAGCGCGTTTCGAGGGTCGGATGTGGAGATAAAACTGGTAAACATGCCAGCCATTATCAAGTAAAATGAAAACATGAACACAAAAAAGATCATGGTCATATTGGCCTTTTTTGTTTTGCGGTATTTAAGCAGCAACAGGTAATTTAAAAGGTAGAAAATAGGGGTGGCGATAAGGTAAACTAAATTACTGGTGTTAAACTCGGGGAAATTTTGTGCGTGTGACAAGCTTTCGGGTAAAATACCGATGACAATACGCAGCACCAGGTTTATTGCAAAGAAGATAATACAGCAGGTACGTATGGCAATAAGATTTTGCTGCGTATAGTAGTTACGATACGCATTGCGGTATTTACCAGGTAAGCTGCTTAAAAAGTGGGTTTGCACCGATCAATTATTAGGGGTGGCCCAAAAATATAAAAATACCGCGACGGTTAACAAATGTATTCTCAAAGCGTTTATTATCAAGACGAAGTGTCGTAACAAGGTGAAATAGGGCGACAAAAAGTCGGGCTGGGTTGATTTAAAATGACAATTTTTCATTTATAAACCATTGGCAGGTAAATTGACTAACACCAATCACTATGAATTTCAACAATTTTACCATAAAGGCACAGGAGGCCGTGCAAAAGGCTTCGGAGATCACAAGCGGCAATCAGCAACAGGCTATTGAGCCCGCGCACCTGCTTAAAGGTTTGCTGTTGGTTGATGAAAATGTGATCAGCTACTTATTAAAAAAACTAAACGTTAATATAAACCGCTTAAACGAGCAACTGGATCAACAGATCGAGTCGTTCCCCAAAGTGAGCGGAAGTAATATCTATTTATCGGCTAACTCAAATGCATCGCTTCAAAAAGCGCAAGGCTATTTAAAGGAATTTAAAGATGAGTTTGTTTCGGTTGAGCATATGCTGCTGGGTATCCTGGCAGTGAATGATAAAGCGAGCTCCGTTTTAAAGGATTTTGGTGTAAACGAAAAGGACCTGAAAACTGCTATCATCGGCTTACGCGGAGATAGCAAAGTAACCGACCAAAATGCCGAAGCCACCTACAACGCGCTAAATAAATACGCCCGTAACCTGAATGAATATGCCGAGTCGGGCAAGTTGGATCCGGTTATTGGCCGTGACGATGAGATACGCCGTACGATACAGATACTTTCCCGCCGTACCAAAAACAACCCGGTATTAGTGGGCGAGCCGGGTGTAGGCAAAACCGCTATTGCCGAAGGTATAGCCTTCCGTATCATTAAAGGTGATGTACCGGAAAGCTTGAAAAGCAAGACAGTTTATTCGCTTGATATGGGCGCGCTGATTGCAGGTGCCAAATACAAAGGCGAATTTGAAGAACGCCTAAAGGCAGTTCTGAAAGAAGTTGAAGCCAGCGATGGCGAGATCATCCTGTTTATCGACGAGATACATACCTTGGTTGGTGCAGGTGGAGGCGAAGGCGCGATGGATGCGGCTAACATTCTGAAACCGGCCTTAGCTCGTGGCGAATTACGAGCCATAGGCGCAACCACACTCAACGAATACCAAAAATACGTGGAGAAGGACAAGGCTTTAGAGCGCCGTTTCCAAAAGGTAATGGTTGACGAGCCGGATACTGCTGATGCGATCTCGATTCTGCGTGGGCTAAAAGAGCGTTACGAAACACACCATAAAGTGCGCATTAAAGACGAGGCTATTATTGCTTCGGTTGAGATGTCGCAACGATATATATCAGATCGTTTCCTGCCGGATAAGGCTATCGACTTAATGGACGAAGCCGCATCTAAGCTACGTTTGGAAATGGATTCAGTGCCGGAAGCGGTGGATGAGTTAGAGCGCCGCATTATGCAGTTGGAGATTGAGCGCGAAGCTATTAAACGTGAAAAGGATGATCACAAAGTAAAACAGCTAAGTGAAGAGATCGCCAATCTTTCGGCTGAGCGTGATTCATTACGCGCCAAATGGCAGGCTGAGAAAGATTTGGTAGATGGAATCAACTTAAAAGTTGAGCAAATAGAAAATTATAAGCTGGAAGCGGAACAAGCCGAACGTGCCGGTGACTACGGTAAAGTAGCCGAATTGCGCTACGGTACCATAGTAAAAGCCCAGCAAGAAGTTGAAGACTTGAAAGCCGCATTAGCTAACAATAAGGACGACAGCCGAATGCTGAAAGAGGAAGTTACCGCTGAAGATATTGCAGGCGTAGTTTCCCGCTGGACAGGTATCCCGGTTTCAAAGATGATCCAAAGCGAACGCGAGAAACTCTTGAATTTGGAAGACGAATTGCACAAGCGTGTAGCAGGGCAGGAGGAAGCAATTGAAGCTATAAGTGATGCTATCCGCCGCAGCCGTGCAGGTTTACAGGATAAACGTAAACCAATTGGTTCTTTTATCTTTCTGGGAACTACCGGCGTAGGTAAAACTGAATTAGCTAAAGCTTTAGCAGAATACCTGTTCAATGACGAAGGCGCGTTGGTGCGTATCGATATGTCCGAGTATCAGGAACGCCACTCAGTTTCAAGATTGATCGGTGCGCCCCCGGGATATGTTGGTTATGATGAAGGCGGTCAGCTAACGGAAGCAGTTCGACGCAAACCATATAGCGTAGTATTGTTGGATGAGATTGAAAAAGCACATCCGGACGTGTTTAACATCTTGTTACAGGTGTTGGATGATGGCCGTTTAACCGATAATAAAGGTCGTTTGGTGAACTTTAAGAATACTATCATCATCATGACTTCAAATATTGGCTCGAACATCATCCACGAAAACTTCCAGGATCTGGACAAAGACCGCGACGCGATAATCGCTAAAACCAAGAACGAATTGTTCGATCTGTTAAAGCAAACCATCCGACCTGAGTTTTTGAACAGGATAGACGAAATCATTATGTTCACTCCGCTAAACCGCGATGAAATTGCCGACATTGTTAAACTGCAGTTCAAAGGTGTTCAGCAAACACTAGCCGAAATGGGTGTATCTATAGAAGCATCGGAAGAAGCGTTGGATTGGCTGGCACAATTGGGGTATGATCCGCAGTTTGGCGCTCGTCCGTTGAAGAGGGTTATTCAGAAAAAGATACTGAACGAGCTTTCTAAGCAGATCCTTGCCGGCAAGGTTGATAAAGACAGCAAGATCAAGCTGGACATGTTTGATAACCAGTTTGTCTTTATGAATGACAAAGGCCTGGAAACAGGAAAATAATTAAATCCATCATATAGCAAAGAAGCCATCCCGACAATTCGAGGTGGCTTTTTATTTGGTATTAAGTGTCTGACGTATAATTATTTAAACCCTACAATAATTTTTTTCGAGCAACGTTCCTTAAGCGTACTTTTTGATATATTTGTAACACCTAATTTACATTACCCTAATTAATGTTGAAGCTTGCTGATATTGTAAAGGCCAAACCCTTTATTTATATACTTTGGTTTGGTTTGAGTTTATTTGCCGTTGGTAAAAGCGTAGTGCTGGGCCATAGTCACATACACAACAATTATTTTGTATATAAATTCAACTTTGTACATGTACTTCATCAGCAAAACCTGTACGCTTTAGATCCCGCTCATTACTTCGACCTTAATCATTACGGCCCCATATTTTCGCTAATCATTGCACCATTTGCTTTAATGCCCGATGCTTTAGGCGTTGTGCTTTGGGTGATGTTTGGTGCCTGGATATTATTAAAAGCCATACAAATGCTGCCGGTTAAGCAAAGCCAATGGTTAGTAATTGTACTATTGTGTGCGCATGAGTTAATGACCTCGGCCGCCAATGTGCAGATCAACCCGTTAATTGCCGCATTGATAATATTAAGCTATGTTTTTATTCGCGACAAGAAGGATTTCTGGGCAGCTTTGATGATCATGCTCGGGACGTTTATCAAACTTTATGGTGTTGTAGCCTTAGCATTTTTCTTTTTCTCTGACAACAAACCAAAGCTTATTCTTAGCATGTTGTTTTGGGCAGCTGTGTTGTTTGTTTTGCCAATGCTGATCTCATCTCCCGCATTTATTATTCAAACTTACAAGGATTGGTATGCCGACCTGATCTATAAAAATTCCATCAACGTACAATCCACTCGTGAGGATGTCTCTGTAATGGGGATGATCCGCAAAATGATATGGCCGGCGGTTTCAAATATGATCGTTCTGCTTCCCGGTATAATCTTATTTGCATTATCTTATCTGCGTGTTAAATTCTTCAGGAACATCAATTATCAGCTGCTGATCGTCGCATCAACGCTTATATTCCCGGTTATTTTTAGTACCGGATCTGAATCACCAACTTACATCATTGCGTTTGTTGGTGTAGCCATATGGTTCATCAATGCGCAACGACCGGTATCGGCTTTCGAGTGGTTTTTGTTAATATTTGCATTGATTTTAACCAGTCTTTCACCGTCTGATTTGTTTCCGCGCTACCTGCGCGTAAATTATGTTGAGCCGTATGCGCTTAAAGCTTTACCATGCTTTTTGATATGGCTTAAAATTATTTATGAAACATTATTCAGAAACTTCAGTCTAAAGAGTGATTTAAACATTGAAGCAGCATGAAAAAGAAGCTAAGTGTTGTTATTCCTGCTTATAACGAAGAGAAAAATATCAGGGTATTAATTGCCGAGGTTGTGCGTATTTTAAGCGCTACCAAGTATGATTACGAACTGATATTGGTAGATGATGGCAGTCGCGATAATACACTTGGCGAAATTAAACTGCAGGCTGATGTTTATCCCAACGTTTTTTTTATTGAGCTCTCTAAGAACTTTGGTAAAGATTATGCTTTGAAATCAGGCATCGACCTGGCTAATGGCGACGCGGTTATAACCATGGATGCCGATATGCAGCATCCGCCGCATTTGCTGCCGCAGATGCTTGAATACTGGGAGGAAGGTTTCGACATCATTTACACATATCGTGAAGACTCCAATCCGCATGTGGGTGGTTTCCAAAAAATGGCTTCGAAGATGTTTTATAAAGGCATCAACGCGCTATCAGATATCACACTTGAGAATGGTATTTCCGATTTCCGGTTGATGGATCAGAAAGTGATCAAAGAGCTAAGGAACATTGAGGAGTACGAGATATTTTTCCGTGGCATGGTAAAATGGGTGGGTTTCCGTCAAAAAGGTATTCCATACACTCCCGAAAAACGCCACGAAGGTGAAGCAAGTTATTCTTTCTTAAAGCTATCAAAATTGGCCGTAGGCAGCATAATGGCCTTTAGTGTTAGGCCTCTGTATATTGCTACCGGTTTGGGACTGTTCTTTTCGTTGGCTTCATTGCTTTATATACCATACGTTGCTATCAGTTATTTTGCGGGTTATGACGCTGTTTCGGGCTGGGCATCATTAATTGCTACCGTCTCTTTTTTTGGTGGGCTCCAATTGCTCGTTTTGGGCATAATCGGCATGTATCTTGGCAAAATATTCCTGCAGACAAAGCACCGGCCCAACTATATCATCAGATCCACTAACATGCATGTGCTAAAGAATGATTATATTAGGGTTTGATGTAGAGGAGTTTGATATGCCGTTAGAGTACGGCAAAGAATTGCCGTTTAACGAGCAGCTTTCTATTTCTACTACCGGGACGCTTACAGTACTCGAAATACTGCAAGAAGCAGGAATAAAAGCTACTTTTTTTTGTACGGCGCAATATGCGCTGCACCAACCTGAAGTGATTCAAAGAATAGTTTCCGAGGGCCACGAAATTGCGTCGCACGGCTATTTTCATTCTGATTTTAAGACGGAACACTTAGCACAATCTAAAGTATTACTGGAAAAGATATCGGGACAGCCCGTTACCGGTTTCCGCATGGCACGTATGATGCCCGTTGATGAACAAGCCATTGCAGATGCCGGATATAGCTATAATACTTCGCTTAACCCAACCTGGATCCCCGGGCGTTACAACAACCTTAAAAAGCCGCGTAAATGGTTTTTTGATGCCGGGGTGTTGCAGATACCTGCTTCCGTATCTCCAAATTTGCGTTTCCCATTATTTTGGTTAACGTTTCATAACTGCCCGATGGCGTACATTAAAATTATAGCATCGCAGGCGCATAAAAAGGATGGCTACTTAAATTTATATTTCCATCCCTGGGAGTTTACCGACTTGGATAAACCGGTAAAATATGGGTTTCCTAATTACGTGTCAAGAAACTCCGGTGAACCGTTTGTGAAGCGAATTAAGGATTTCATTAAATGGGCGCAGGGGAAAGGGTATGGGTTTATGCGTACCGACGAGTTCGCTAAACAGATCATCGACAATAAGCAAAGTGTTTAAGCCAGTACGTTTTCTCTTAGCTCGCGCGAAATGCGTTCGGTTACGTTAACAATATCCTCAGCGGTGTGTCCATTATTTATAATCACATCGTCGCACTCGGCTTTGTAAGGCAATAAAAACTCTTTGTACGCAGGTACAACGTGATTTACCCATTTATACATCACATCATCATTCGAGTAGCCACGCTCAATCAGATCTCGACGCAGGCGGCGCTGTAAGGCGATTTCTTCGTGGGCGTCAATAAAAATCTTTTTATCCATTAATTTAGCTATCTCGCGGAAATGCAAAATAAAAAGGCCCTCAACGATCAATATCGGCGCGGGCTTTATCTCCATAATTTTAGGTATGGCGTTCGGGTTATTAAACGTGTATTCCTTCTTAAAAATGGTGTTATAATTTAACAACTGATTTACATCTTCTTCAAAATGCTTATGATCTACCGTTGATGGAAGGTCGAAATTATAAAGCTTATTTTCCTCAGCTGTCATATTATGGGCCACAGGAATATAATAATCATCCTGCGACACCAGGCAAACTTCATCAGGGGTAAAATGGTCTAAAAACCGGTTCAGGAAAAACGTTTTTCCTGATCCGCTTCCACCGGCTATGCCGATAACATAGGGTTTAGTCATTAGTAGGACTGCCGTAAGTTAAGTTAACACGCACTCGTTTATCTAACGCGCCAATGGCTTCGGCTACGTTTTTTGTCATCACCAAAATTACATCTTTTGTCGAATCGTTATCGCTAATACGACCAACAACTTTTGCAAAAGTGGTCCTGCCGGTCATTGGGTTGGTGATCTTCACTACAGCGCCAATAGGAGCACTGCGGTGTAATACTAATTTTTTTGAAGGATCGATGCTTGGGTCCTCTATCCACGTAGCCACGCCTTTTTCGTTCTTTTCAAACAGGCCATATTTATTGGCATTAAAATGTGCTGCATTAGCGCTGTCCTGAGGGGTTACTATGCCGGTAGAATCGCGTTTAGCGACAACATGCTGCGGCTGCTGAACAGGAGCGGGAGGCGGAGGTGGCGGAACACCCATGTGAACTTTTATAAGTTGACCAGGTGTAAGCGTATTTGAGGTCATGTTGTTGAAGGCCATGATATCTTCAACTGTAGAATCAAAGCGTTTGGCAATACCATATAGGGTTTCACCTGCGGATACTCTATATTCCGTTACTTGTAAGTTTGAATTAGCTGAGGCGGTAGTAGCAGCACTACTTTTAGGAACAACCGCAGTACCGATTTTTGTTGGTACTTGCTTCGGCTGATCAATTGGCCGATCTGTAGGAACCTTGATGATCAATCCTATTTTTATAGCAACGTTGTTATTAAACTGAATGATATTGGCAGGAGCGACTTTATAACGGCGGCCGATAGAGAAATAATTATCCTTTGGATCGGCTTTGTGAAGGATAACTTTTTTGCCATTCAGGTTTTCAACGCCGACAGAATCGGCTAAAGAAGCCGCGAATGATGAAACTGAGAGACTTAACAGGGTAATAGATAACAAAAAGAACTTAAAACGCATAACTAACATTTATTCAAATAATTAGAGGTTTAAAACCTTTAACTCTGACTTATTTTTAATGTACAATAAACAATTTTTATACAAGATAAACGCCTCGGGCTGCTGTTTCTGTATGTTGTTGTTTAATATATCTTCAAATACCACAGCATTATTTTGCAATACAAACAAATGCTGATTAAAGCCCGAATTGTTTACAGCGTGCAAAGATACAATTATGAACTTACCGTACCTTAAATAATGTTTGCTGTTTGCAACGGCTTGTACGGGGAGTTGGACATTTAAGTTTTCAAAGGAGCTATCCGGATAGGCGATTTGCTTATCTATTTCAGGCTCAAAACCACTGGCCGCCTGTATATTATCGCCGGTAAATGCATCAATAATAAAAAGTCTTTTAGGCTGAAGTTGAGCATTGTATATAACGGGACCCCGATCTGAAAGATAATCAAAAGCATAACTATAATTGCTCCATAATATCTTGCCCTCACCATCAATTGCCGTTAATCCTTTATGAACCGGACTACTTTCGTTTTGGAAACCGTGCAGCAGCAAAATGCCGTTGTAAGCCGTTTCTATTCCGGTTAGCCATTTTTCATCAACAGCCAGATTTTTATATCTAATTACGCCACTTTTAAGATCAATAGCAGAGAAGCTTACCAGGCGATCTTCGGCCTTGCGAGATTCGATGAAAACAGTATCCGTTAAAACGTCTGTTTCCATACGCCAGATCATGCCGTCAAATTTTTCGCTAATGGAAGTTGAAAGCCCTTTCATAAGCTGCAAATGTACATTTAATAAATAAACGCCTCGATTTTCGCCCAAGGCTTGTTACTTTGTGACTTATGATGAACGAAACGCTAATTACGAATACCGCACAATTTGTTAAAGAAAAACTAACCGGCGCAGAGGCAGGTCATGACTGGTGGCATATTTTGCGCGTTTGGAACAACGCCAAACTGATCGCCCGGTCAGAAAATGTTGACCAAACCGTGGTTGAGTTGGCTGCTTTACTGCATGATATTGCTGATGCAAAGTTTCATGGTGGCGACGAAGAAATAAGTCCTAAGACTGCCGTTACTTATTTAAAAAGTCAAAATGCGGATGACCAGCTGATCGAAAAGGTAGAGCAAATTATCCGGCACGTTTCTTTTAAATCTAACATCGGTGGCCAGCAATATTTTTCAGAAGAATTAGCCGTGGTACAGGATGCCGATAGGTTAGATGCCATTGGTGCAATGGGCATTGCGCGCGCTTTTACTTACGGTGGATATAAAGGTCGCGAGTTGTATAATC
>Ga0209026_1000962_pt1 | contig 14417 bp, 13 predicted proteins | sample AraplaCL_Col_mCL_FD_184262 | JGI IMG/M metagenome (GOLD analysis project Ga0209026, IMG submission 184262) | Arabidopsis root microbial communities from the University of North Carolina, USA - plate scrape CL_Col_mCL (SPAdes) (version 2) | ecosystem: Host-associated > Plants > Roots >... | reverse complement strand
CATCCTGGCCGCCGAGGACAACCACGTGAACCAGCTGGTGCTGCGCACCCTGCTGAGCCAGGCGGGCCTGGAGCCCACCATGGTCGAGAACGGCGCGGAGGCCCTGGAGGCCTGGAAGAACGGCGCCTGGGACGTGATCCTGATGGACATCCAGATGCCGGTGATGGACGGCGTGGCCGCCACCCGCGAGATCCGCTCCTTCGAGGCCGCCGGCGAGCGCCGCCGCACGCCGATCATCGCCGTCACCGCCAACGCCATGAGCCACCAGGTGGCGGACTACGAGGCCGCGGGCATGGACCTGGTGGTGCCCAAGCCCCTGGACGCCGCGGCCCTGTTCGACGCCATCGAACGCGCCCTGGATGCGGGTGAAGCGTCGATCGAGGCCGCCGCCGCTTAGGTCCATTCCCTCACGTCGCCTTGACGCCATCCCTCCCGCACCGCACAACGCGCGCCGATTTCGAACACCTGTTCCAAGAGGGATCTCATGGCGGACATCCGCTTCGACGGCAAAGTGGCGATCGTGACGGGCGCCGGCGGCGGCCTGGGCCGGCAACACGCGCTGGAACTGGCGCGGCGCGGCGCCAAGGTCGTGGTCAACGACCTGGGCGGCTCGATGGACGGCGCGGGCGGCGGCTCGGACGCGGCTAACAAGGTCGTCGAAGAGATCAAGGCGCTGGGCGGTGAAGCCATCGCCAACGGCTCGTCGGTGACCGACGACGCCGGCGTCGCCCGGATGGTCAAGGACGCCATGGACGCCTGGGGTCGCATCGACATCCTGATCGCGAACGCCGGCATCCTGCGCGACAAGTCGTTCGCCAAGATGGAATTCGGCGACTTCAACGTCGTGGTCGACGTCCACCTGTTCGGCACCGTGAAGCCGGTGAAGGCGGTCTGGGAGATCATGCGCGCCCAGAACTACGGCCGGATCGTCGTGACGACCTCGTCGTCGGGCCTGTACGGCAACTTCGGCCAGTCGAACTACGGCGCGGCCAAGCTGGGCCTGATCGGCTTCATGAACACGCTGAAGCTGGAAGGTCAGAAGAACAACGTCCACGTGAACGCCATCAGCCCGGTGGCCGCCACGCGGATGACCGAGAACCTGGGCATGCCGGCCGAAGTGCTGGACCTGCTGAAGCCGGAACTGGTGACGCCGGGCGTGGTGTTCCTCTGCTCGGAAGAAGCCCCGACGGGCGCGATCCTGACGGCCGGCGCGGGCGCCTTCGCCCTGGCCCGCATCGTCGAGACCGAGGGCGTCGCCATCGGCCCGGGCGCCACCGTCGAGCAGGTGCGCGACAACTGGTCGAAGATCACCGACGAGGCGGGGCAAAAGGCCTACGTCAACGGCGGCGAACAAACCGGCAAGTTCTTCCGCAAGCTGCAGGGCGGCTGAGCGCAACTTTAGAATACCGAAGCTTCGACGGGCGGTCCTCTGGGCCGCCCGTTTCTTTTTTGTAATCGGAAACCGCTTGCGCCGGGGTGAGTGAACGCGCGTAACCTAGGGCCAACGTCCAGCAGAGACGGGGTTCGAGGAGCGGTCCAAAGGTGTCTGAAGCCAAATCGTCGTCCGCGCCGAACATGGGCATGCCGGCCATCCTCGCATTCGCGAGCGCCAGCATCCCGATCCAGGCGCTGGTCCTGGCTATCAGTGTCCACATGCCCCGCTACTTCGCCAGCCACGTCGGCCTGGAGCTGGCCGCCGTCGGCGCCGCCTTCGCCATGGTCCGCCTGATCGACATTCCGATCGACGTGTTCCTGGGCATGGGCATGGACCGCACGCGCAGTCGGTTCGGCCGCTATCGCCTGTGGCTGGTCCTCGGCGCGCCGGTCCTGATGGCGGGTCTCTACGCGGTGCTGATGGCTGATTCGTCAACCAGCCAGCTCGGCCTCAGCGGCATCCTGCTGTTCCTCTATATCGGCTACTCGATGGTCTACCTGTCCCACCTCGCCTGGGGCGGGGTCTTGGGTCCGACCTACGAGCAGCGCTCCAAGGTGTTCGGGGCCGTCATCGGCCTGGGCGTCGCGGGCGCCATGGCCGTCCTGCTCATTCCCGTCATCATGCAGCAGCGCGGCTTCTCCGAGGGCGAAGGCGTGCGGGCGATGATCTGGTTCATCATCATCGCGATCCCGGTGACGGTGTTGATCGTGCTGGCGACCACGCGCGAGCCGATCACCCGCGAGACCGGCCACACGTTCGGCCTGCGCGACTATGTCACCCTGCTGAAGCGCGGCAACGTGATCCGGCTGCTGCTGGCCGACCTGTGCGCCACCTTGGGGCCGGGCTGGATGGCCGCCCTCTATCTCTTCTATTTCAAGGACAGCCGCGGTTTCGACACCACCGCCGCCAACCTGCTCTTGATGATCTACATCGCCGCCGGCTTCGCCGGGGCGCCGTTCACCGCCTGGCTGGCGGGGAAGATCGGCAAGCACCGGGCGCTGATGGTCACGACCACCGTCTATTCGCTGGGTCTGATCATCGTGCCGCTGCTGCCGGCGGGCAACTTCCTGGCCTTCGCGCCCGGCATGTTCCTGGTGGGCGGCATGTCGGCCGGCTTCACGGTGATGATCCGCGCCCTCACCGGCGATATCGCCGACGAGATCCGCCTGGACACGGGCCGCGAATGGATGGGCCTGATGTATGCGCTCACCATCGGCACCTCGAAGATCGCCTCGGGGCTGTCGGCCCTGACCTTCGTGCTGCTGGCCGCCATCGGCTACCAGGCCAAGGCCGGCGCCGTGAACACGCCCGAGGCCATTCAAAGCCTGCAGCTGGTCTACATCATCGGCCCGATCTTCTTCTCGATGGTCGCGGGCGCCTGCTTCATCGGCTACCGCCTGACGCCCGAACGCCATGCCGACATCCGCCGCCAGCTGGCCGAGCGCGACGCCATGAACGACCCGGGCGCGGCCCTGGAAAGCCTGACCGGCGAGGAGATCGCCGCTACCGGACGCCCGTCGTGACCTGATCGAAAATCGCCGCGCCAGGATCCGTCAGAGATCCGGCGCCTGGGAGGAAGTATGAGCCAGTCCGCCCCGGCCACGCCGGAACCCTCGCTGTCGTTTGGGCGCACGCTCGCCTTCTCGGCCACCAGCCTGCCGATCACCGCGGTCGTCCTGGCGATCACGGTCCACATGCCGGCCTATTTCGCCGCCAGCATCGGCGTGCCGCTGATCGCGGTGGCCGCCGCCTTCGCCACCTGCCGCACCATCGACATCCCGATCGAGCCGGCGCTGGGCATGCTGATGGACCGCACGCGCAGCCGCTTTGGCCGCTACCGTCTCTGGACCGTCATCGGCGCGCCGATCCTCATGGTGGGCCTGTACATGTTGCTGAACGCCGGCGAAGGCGTCGGGACCGGCTATCTGATCGTCTGGCTGATGGTCATGTACCTGGGCATCTCGACGCTGCTGCTGTCGCACGCCGCCTGGGGCGCCACCCTGGCCAAGACCTACAACGACCGGGCGCGGATCTTCGGGATCATGGGCGGCGCCGGCGTGATCGGCGCGCTGGGCGTCCTGGCCATTCCAATCGCAATGGAGGCCAACGGCTACACCGACGCCGAGGGCGTGCGGGCGATGATCTGGTACATCATCGCGCTGGTTCCGATCACCGTGGCCATCGTCGTCTGGCGCACGCCTGAGACCATCGCGCCCGAGAGCCCCGGCCAGAAGTTCCGCCTGCGCGACTACCTGGACCTGCTGACCCACTCCAGCATGTCGCGGATCCTGCTGGCCGACCTGTGCCTGACCCTGGGCCCCGGCTGGATGGCGGCGCTGTTCCTGTTCTTCAGCCGCGATCGGATGGGCTTCACCACCGGCGAAGCCAACCTGTTGCTGGGCTTCTACATCATCGCGGGCCTGTTCGGCGCGCCGACCGCCGGGTGGGTCGCCACCCGCATCGGCAAGCACCGCGCCGCCATGCTGTCGTGCGCCATCTATTCGGCGGCCCTGGTCAGCCTGTTGTTCCTGCCGAGGGGCAACGTGCTGGCGTCGATCCCCACCAACTTCATCACCGGCTTCGTGGCGGCGGGGTTCACGGCGCTGGTTCGGGCGATGGTCGCCGACGTGGCCGACGACATCCGGCTCACCCAGGGCAAGGAACGGGCTGGCCTGCTGTTCTCGCTGACCACCTCGACCAGCAAGATCGCCCTCGCCGGCTCGATCATCATCACCTATCCGCTGCTGGCGCGGATCGGCTACGACCCCAAGCTGGGGCACGCCAACACGCCCGAGGCGATCCACGGCCTGACGATCGCCTTCACCGCCGGGCCGATCGTCTTCCTGGCGCTGGGGGCGGCCTGTTTCATTGGCTACAAGCTGACCGCCGAACGGGCGACCGAGATCCGCCGCCTGCTGGCCGAGCGCGACGCCCAGCTGAGCGAGACCGAAGCCACGGCCGGACTGGGCGCCGACCCCGGCGCGATGCTGGCCCCGAAGATCGGCTAGAGCCGCGCCTGTCGCCTCCTCATCCATAGGCGGAGGAGAGAACGGGCCACGACGGTCTCGGCTAGGACAGCTTCCTGGCCAGGTCCAGGAACGCCTGGGCCGCAGCGCTCTCGGTGTTGGTCGCCACCAGTGGGCGGCCGGCGTCGCAGGCCTCGCGCAGCGGCACCTCGATGGGGATCTCGGCCAGCAGAGGCACGCCCAGCCGCTCGGCTTCCCGGCGGGCCCCGCCAGAGCCGAAGATCGGCACCTTTGCGCCCGAGCTGTCGGCGAAATAGGCCATGTTCTCGACCACGCCCAGGATCGGTGCGCCGGTCTTCTCGAACATCTGCGCCGCGCGCCGCGCGTCGATCAGGGCGATCTCCTGCGGTGTCGAAACGATCACCACACCGTCCATCTTCAGCTTCTGGACCAGGGTGAGCTGGATGTCGCCGGTGCCCGGCGGCAGGTCCAGGACAAGCACGTCCAGCGGCTCGTCCTCGCTCCCCCAGTTGGAGTTCAGCAGGCTGCGCAGCGCCGACGACGCCATGGGCCCGCGCCAGATGTTGGCCGTGCCCGGCTCGACGATGAAGCCGATGGACATGACCTTCACGCCCCAGGCCTCCATCGGGTTCAGGCGCTTTTCCTCGTCGAAGGTCGGGTCGCCGTCGATCCCCAGCATGGTCGGGGCGGACGGGCCGTAGATGTCGGCGTCCAGCAGGCCCACCCGCTTGCCCAGCACCGCGAAGGCGGCGGCCAGGTTGGTGGAGACTGTGGACTTGCCCACCCCGCCCTTGCCGCTGGCGATGGCGATGACCTTCTTCACGTGCGGAGGCCGCACCGCGTCCACCATCGGGTGGAGCTGGGCCTGCGGATCCTCGGCGATGCGGGCGCGCCGCGCGGGCGGGGCCTCGCCAGGCTGAGGCCGGCGCGGGCTGACCTTGAGCTGCGGCGCGGACGGGGCCTGGAGCTCGGAGGTCAGGACCACCTGCGCCATCTCGACCCCGTCGGCGTCGGCCAGCACCGCCTCGGCCTTGTCGCGGACAGCGCGATAGAGGTCGATGTCGGCGGGCGCCACCTCCAGCATGAAGGCGGCGCGGCCGCCACGCAGCACCAGGCCGCGCACCAGGCCCGCGCTGGTCAGACCCTTCCCCGACTTCGGATCGACGACCGCATCCAGGGCTTTCAGGATGGTCGTGCGGTCGGGGCCTGCCGGTTCGCTCATGCCGCTTTGTCTTGCTTTGCTTGGGTGGGGGTCTCATATCCGGCTGACGGCGCCGGTTTACAACCCCGTGAGGGGCTTTAAGCCAGGTCGTGACGGGACAGTCCCGAGGGAGCCTGACGCGAACCACCTGATGCCCTGGAACGACAACGCCAACCCGGGACCCTGGGGTTCGCCATCCGGCGACGACAAACGCGATCCGCCACGCCGGCCGTCCGGCGGCGGCGGCGGGCCTCGTGGCCCCGGCGGCCCCGACTTCAACGCCGGCTTCGACCGGATCAGCGAACGTCTGCGTGACATGATGGGCGGCCCCGGCGGGCAGCCTCGGCGCGGCCTGATTCCCATCGTGGCGGGCGGCGCCTTCGCCGTGTGGGCGCTTTCGGGCTTCTACATCGTCCAGCCCAGCGAGCAGGCTATCGTGATGACCTTCGGCGCCTATTCGCGCTCGGAGACGCCGGGCCTGCGCTACCACCTGCCCTCGCCGATCGAGCGGGTCGAGAAGGTGGCGGTCACCGAGCTGAAGCGCACCGACGTCGGCGGCACGGGCGGCGACGCCGAATCGACCGCCGCCAGCCAGATGCTGACCGGCGACGAGCAGATCATCGACGTGGACTTCAGCGTCACCTGGCGCGTGTCGGACGCGGCCCGCTATCTGTTCGCCACCCGCGACCCCGAGGACGCGGTGAAGGACGTGGCCGAAAGCGCGATGCGCGAGGTCGTCGGCAAGACCCAGCTCCAGCCGATCATCTCCACCGGCCGCGGCCAGGTGCAGCAGCAGACCGCGGAACTGATGCAGCGCACCCTGGACAGCTGGGGCGCCGGCATCAGCGTGGTGGAAGTCCAGATCCGCTCGGCCCAGCCGCCGCCCGAGGTGGTCGCCGCGTTCCGCGATGTGCAGAGCGCCGAGCAGGACTCCGACTCGGCGGTGAACGAGGCCAACACCTATCGCAACCGCGTCGTGAACGAGGCCAAGGGCGACGCCGCGCGCATCACCCAGGCGGCCCAGGCCTATCGCGAGCAGGCCGTCCGCGAGGCGACTGGCGAGGCCGCGCGGTTCAACCAGATCTATACCGAGTACAAGCGCGCGCCGGGCGTGACGCGTGACCGCCTCTACATCGAGACGATGCAGCGCATCCTGCAAACCTCGAACAAGGTGGTGATCGACGCCAAGGGCGCGAGCGCGCCGATCATCCTGCCGCCCGACGTGTTCCGGCCAAAGGGCCAGGCCGCGCCGCCGGCCGCCGCGCCCGCGCAACCCGCGGCGCAACCCCAGACGAAAGGCGGCGCCCAATGAGCACGCGCAGCCTCGTCCTGGGCCTCATCGGCCTGTTCGTGATCACCCTGGTCTTCCAGACCTTCTACGTCGTCGACCAGCGCCAGCAGGCGATCGTCGTGGCCTTCGGCGATCCCGTGCGGGTGGTGAACCCGCCGGGCCGCAGCGAGGCGGGCCTCAACCTGAAGGTCCCGTTCGTCGAGCAGGTGATCAAGTTCGATCGCCGGAACATCGCGATCGAGGCCGACCAGGAAGAGATCATCACCGCGGGCCAGCAGCGGCTCGTGGTGGACGCCTTCATCCGCTACCGCATCGCCGACCCGCTGCAGTTCTACCGGACCCTGCGGGACGAGACGACGGCGGCCGACCGGATCGAGCGGCTGGTGAACTCGTCGCTTCGCCAGGTGCTGGGCTCGGCCAGCTCGACCGACATCATCTCGGGCCGCCGCGCCCAGCTGATGCAGCAGGCCAAGCTGGACGTGGAACGCCGCGCCAAGGCCTCGCGCCTGGGCATCCAGGTGATCGACGTGCGGATCAAGCGCGCCGACCTGCCGGCCCAGAACCGCGAGTTCGTGTTCCGCCGCATGTCGACGTCGCGCCAGCAGGTCGCGACCCAGCTGCGCGCCGAGGGCGAACAGCAGAAGCGCGAGATCATCGCCCAGGCCGACAAGGAGGTGGCGATCACCCTCGCCACCGCCCGCGAGCAGTCCGGCCAGATCACCGGCGAGGGCGACGCACAGCGCACGCGGATCTTCGCCAACAGCTTCGGCAAGGACCCGTCGTTCGCGGCCTTCTTCCGCTCGATGCAGGCGTACGAGGCCAGCCTGGCCGACGGCCAGACCACGATGGTCCTGTCGCCCGACAGCGCGTTCTTCCGCTACTTCGAGCGGGGCCCGACGGGTCGCTGATCCACGCGGCTTGACTCGGAAATCTACGGAAGTAATAAACTACGCACGTAGTTCGCGCCGTCCTGCGGCGCCGGCTCCTCGCAACTGGCCGTGACGCCCCCCCGGCCCACGGCCGCCCAAGCTGAACTTCAGGCCCTTCCGTTCCTTTGGCCGGCGGAGGGGCCTCTTTGTCAGGCGCCGAGCCAGCCGCGCACCTCGTGCAGGTCGCGGGCGATGCGGACGCAGAGCGTCTCCATCTCCTCGGTCGGGTCCAGCATGTCGGGGACCATCACGGTCATCATGCCGGCGGACGACGCCGAGCGGACGCCGTTGTGGCTGTCCTCGAGCGCCAGGCAGTCGGCCGGATCGATCCCCAGCGCGGCGGCCGCCTTCAGGAACGGCTCGGGGTGCGGCTTGCCGTGGGTCTGCACGTCGCGGGGGATCACGGCGTGGAACCGTTCGACCAAGCCGTGCGGACCCAGGCTGGCATGTACGCTCTCCAGGCTGGATGATGTGGCGATCGCGCGGGGCAGGCCCAGCTGGTCCAGCCGGTCCAGGATCTCGATGGTGCCGGCCTTCAGCGCGATGCCGGCCGCCAGCGCCTCGCGGAAATGGCCCTTGATCGCGACGGACCAGGCCGCCAGGTCGAACCCTTCGCCGAAGTGCTCGATCAGGATCAGGTCGCTGTGAGCGTGCTGCAGCCCGACCATCCGCTGGAAGGTCGCGAACGGCATCTCGCCGCCGATGGCGCCGGCGGCCTGCTGCATCGCGCGGAAAACGACCGTCTCGGTATCGACCAGCAGACCGTCCATGTCGAAGACGACCGCCTTGGGCGCGCGGGGCAGGCTCACAGCCACCCCCGCACTTCATGCAGGTCACGGGCGATGCGCACGCAAAGCGTCTCCATCTCTTCAGTCGGATCCAGCAGGTCCGGCACCATCACCGTCATCATGCCCGCGGCGACGCCGGCGCGAACGCCGTTGTAGCTGTCTTCCAGCACCAGGCAGTCGGCCGGCTCGACGCCCAGCGCCTCGGCGGCCATCAGATAGGGGTCGGGGTGGGGCTTGGTGCGCGGGTACTCGCCATGCGCCAGGATGACCTGGAAGCGGCGCAGCAGGTCGTGATGGCCCAGGTGGTGGTCCACATCGACCCGGCGGCTGGAGGTGGCGACGCCGCGCGGCAGGCTCAGCGCGTCCAGCCGATCCAGGATCTCGATCACGCCGGCCTTCAGCGCCACGCCCGCCTGCGCCAGGTCGTAGAAGCGCTCGACCACCCGCTCGCGGAACCCGTCCGTGTCGATATCGGGACCGAGATATTCCAGCAGGTGGGGCAGTCCGGCCACCCAGGTATGGCCGATCATGCGCTTGGCGACCCCCAGAGGCAGCTCGTGCCCCCGCGCCAGCGCCTCGGCGATCAGCGCCTCGGTGTAGACGGTCTCGCTGTCGATCAGCAGGCCGTCCATATCGAAGATCACGGCTTTGACGGGACGAGGCAGCGCCATGGCGCCGTCTATCCGACTCGCCGCCCGCCCCAAAGCCGCCACCTAGTCCGTGACGAACTGGTCTGCACGGTAGCCCTGGAAGTAGAGCAAGGCGGTGAGGTCGGCGTGGTCCACCTTGGCGTCCGCCTGGGCGGCGACCACCGGCTTGGCGCGATAGGCCACGCCCAGGCCCGCGGCCTCGATCATGGCGAGGTCGTTGGCGCCGTCGCCCACCGCCAGGGTCGCCGACAGCGGGACGCCCAGGTTCGCCGCTTCCTCGTTCAGCGCCGCCAGCTTGGCCTCTCGGCCGAGGATGGGGGTTCCCACGGTTCCGGCCAGGACGTCGCCGTCCTCGATGAGGGTGTTGGCGCGATTGGCGTCGAAGCCGGCGGCGGCGGCCACGCGCGAGGTGAAGAAGGTGAAGCCGCCGGAGACCAGGAACGCCTTGGCGCCGTTGGCGGTCATGGTCCGCACCAGGGTTCGGGCGCCGGGGTTCAACCGCACCCGCTCGTCATAGGCGCGCTGCAGGTCGGCCAGCGGCAGGCCCTTCAGCATGGCGACGCGTTCGCGCAGGGCGGCCTCGAAGTCCAGTTCGCCGCGCATGGCGCGCTCGGTGATCTCGGAGACCTTGGCCTTCACGCCGGCGAAGTCGGCCAGTTCGTCGATGCACTCGACGTTGATGATCGTGGAGTCCATGTCCGCGATCAGCAGGCGCTTGCGGCGGCCGGCGGCCGGCTGCAGGCAGGCGTCCACCGCGAGGTCGGCCAAGGCCGCCTCCAGCTTGGCCCGGGCGTCGGCGGGCGCGCCGATCAGCGGGATATCCAGGGCCGCGGGGCCCAGCGGCAAGGGCGCCTTGACGCCTGCGCCGGCGGCTGCGAGCGCTGACGCCGCACGATCTGCGGCCGGGGCCGCATCGGGGCCGACGAGGGTAAGGACCAGTTCCATGACGGGCCGCATCTGGCTGATCGCCGGACCGACCGCAAGCGGCAAGTCCGCACTCGGGCAGACGCTGGCCCGCGCGACGGGCGGCGAGATCGTCAACGCCGACTCCATGCAGCTGTACGCCGGCCTGTCGGTGATCACCGCCGGACCGAGCCCGGACGAACTGGCCGCCGCGCCGCATCACCTGTTCGGAACCGTGGATCCGGCGGACGGCTGGTCGGTGGGGAGATGGCTGCGCGCGGCGTCCGAGGTCATCGCCGATATCGGCGCGCGGGGCCGTGACGCCATCGTCGTGGGCGGCACCGGCCTCTACTTCAGCGCCCTGACCAAGGGGCTGTCCGAGGTGCCGCAGATCCCGGCCGAGGTTCGGGCCGCCGTGGCCGCCGATTTCGCCGCCCTGGGTGAGGCCGCCTTCCGTGCCCGCCTCTCCGAGGTCGACCCGGCGGCGGCCCATCGCATCGGCCCGGGCGACCGCCAACGGCTCACGCGCAGCTGGGAGGTCTATGCCGCCACGGGCGTCTCGCTGAGCGATCACCAGGCCGACATGACCGGTGGCCTGCCGCTCGGCTCCTGGTCCGCCGTGGCGTTGGATCCGCCGCGCGAGGCGCTGTATGCGCGCTGCGACGCCCGGCTGGAGGCGATGGTGGCCGCGGGCGCCCTGGACGAGGTGCAGGCGCTGATGGCGCGAAGCCTGGACCCCGCCCTGCCCGCCATGAAGGCCGTGGGCGTGCGCGAACTGGCCGCCCATCTGCGCGGCGAGACCGACCTGCCCGCCGCCATCGCCGCCGCCCAGCAGGAGACCCGCCGCTATGCGAAGCGGCAGCTGACCTGGATGCGCGGGCAGATGGCCGACTGGCCTCGGATCGACGCCGCAGACGGCCGCGACCAATGGAGGCAGTTTCTTGCGCGCCACCCCACCTTGACGGCGTAGGCGCGGCATGCGACACGCCGTTTCCTATCTTTCGCGGGAAATCTCGTGCGCAGCATTCTTGTACTCGTAGGGCGGCCGTAGCGGACTGACTTGAATGTCAGGACCGACCGGTCGCTTGTCCCAGGCCCCCCGCGGGCCTTTTTTATTGCCCAAATCGCCGCTTACCCCAGCCCAGGCCAGACCCCATGACCGCTCACCAGACGATCGAAGCCCAGCAAGACACCATTTCCGGCGCCGAGATGGTCGTGCGCGCCCTCATCGATCAGGGCGTCGAGGTGCTCTTCGGCTATCCGGGCGGGGCGGTGCTGCCGATCTATGACGCGCTGTTCAACGAGCCGCGCCTGCAGCACGTGCTGGTCCGCCACGAACAGGGCGCGACCCACGCCGCCGAGGGCTATGCCCGCTCGACCGGCAAGCCCGGCGTGGTGCTGGTCACGTCCGGCCCCGGGGCCACCAATGCGGTCACCGGCATCGTCGACGCCCTGATGGACTCGATCCCGATGATCGTGATCACGGGCCAGGTCGCCACCCACCTGATCGGCACCGACGCGTTCCAGGAATGCGACACGATCGGCATCACGCGGCCCTGCACCAAGCACAACTACCTGGTTAAGGACGTCGCCGACCTGCCGCGTATCCTGCACGAGGCCTTCCACATCGCCACGTCCGGGCGTCCGGGCCCCGTCGTCATCGACATCCCCAAGGATGTCCAGTTCGGTAAGGGCGTCTATCAGGGGCCGGGCGAGGTGAAGCACGCCCACAACTATTCGCCGCGGGTGAAGGGCGACGCCGGCAAGATCGCCGAGGCGGTCGCCATGATCGCCAAGGCCAAGAAGCCGATCCTGTACACCGGCGGCGGCGTCATCAACGCGGGACCGAAGGCGGCCGAGTTGCTGCGCGAGTTCGCCGAGATGACCGGCGCCCCCGTCACCTCGACCCTGATGGGCCTGGGCGCGTTCCCGGCGTCGGATCCCAAGTGGCTGGGCATGCTGGGCATGCACGGCAGCTTTGAAGCCAACAACGCCATGCACGACTGCGATGTCATGGTCGCCATCGGCGCGCGGTTCGACGACCGGGTCACCGGCCGCCTGGACGCCTTCGCGCCGACCTCGAAGAAGATCCACATCGACGTGGACGCCAGCTCGATCGGCAAGAACGTGCGCGCCGACATCGGCATCGTCGGCGACGCCGGCAACGTGCTGGCCGACATGATCGCCGCGTGGAAGCAGCGCAACCTCAGCAACGACAAGGCCGCCATCAAGAGCTGGTGGACCGAGATCGACGCCTGGCGCGCCCGCAACTCGTTCGGCTACCGGCCCGACGCCAAGCTGATCAAGCCGCAGTACGCGATCCAGCGCCTGTACGAGCTGACCAAGGACCACGACACCTACATCACCACCGAGGTCGGCCAGCACCAGATGTGGGCGGCCCAGTTCTACAAGTTCGAGCAGCCGAACCGCTGGATGACCTCGGGCGGCCTGGGCACCATGGGCTATGGCCTGCCGGCCGCGGTGGGCGTGCAGATGGCGCACCCGGACGCCCTGGTCATCGACATCGGCGGCGACGCCAGCGTGCAGATGACCATGCAGGAGATCTCGACGGCCGTGCAGTACGACCTGCCGATCAAGATCTTCATCCTCAACAACGAGTGGATGGGCATGGTGCGCCAGTGGCAGCAGCTGCTGCACGGTGAGCGCTATTCGCACTCCTATTCCTCGTCGCTGCCCGACTTCGTGAAGCTGGCCGAGGCCTACGGCGGCGTCGGCTTCCGCGCCGAGCATCCGGACGAGCTGGACGACAAGATCCGCGAGATGATCGCGGTGAAGAAGCCGGTGCTGTTCGACTGCCGGGTCACCAAGGAAGAGAACTGCTTCCCGATGATCCCCAGCGGCAAGGCGCACAACGAGATGATCATGGCCGAGGAAGCCCGCGACCTCGGCTCGATCATCGACGACGCCGGCAAGCGCCTGGTCTGATCCCGATGACAGGACTGGATGAAGCCGCCGAGGCGCTTGCGCCGACGGCCTGGAGCCGGCTGGCCGATCGCACGCGCGAGCTCGGCTTCGACATGCCCTCGGAACCGCGCACCGGATCGCTGCTGCGCACCCTGGCCGCCGCCAAACCGGGCGGGCGATTGCTGGAGCTGGGCACCGGGACGGGCCTGGCCACAGCGTGCCTGCTGGCCGGCATGGACGCCGGCGCCGAGCTGATCAGCGTGGACACCGATCCTGAGGTCCAGGCCGTAGCGCGCGAGGCGCTGGATCACGACGGGCGCGTGAGCTTCGTGCTGGAGGACGGCCGGGACTTCATCCGGCGCCAGCCGCCCGCGAGCTTCGACCTGGTCTTCGCCGACGCCATGCCCGGCAAGTACGAGGCCCTGGAGGAGGCGCTGGCGCTGGTGCGGCCGGGCGGGTTCTGGATCGGCGACGACATGCTGCCCCAGCCAAACTGGCCCGAGGGACACCCCACGCGGGTCGCCGGCCTGATCGAGAGCTTCCGCGGCCGCGGCGGATGGGCGGTGACGGAAATGGCCTGGGCCTCAGGCCTGATCGTGGCCACGCGGAGGGCGTCATGACCTTGCGGACCGGCGGCTGTCTCTGCGGCGCGGTGCGCTACGAGGTGACGGGGCCGCTGGAGCCGATCCAGCTGTGCCACTGCGGCCAGTGCCGCAAGGCGCAGGGGTCGGCGTTCGGCGCCAACATCCCCGTGGCCGCGGCGGCGTTCCGGCTGGTCCAGGGCGGAGACGCCCTGCGCGAATATCGGGCCTCGCCCGGGAAGCGGCGCGTGTTCTGCGGAGCCTGCGGCAGCCCGATCTTCAGCCAGCGCGACGACACGCCGGAGATGTTGCGCCTGCGGGTCGGCGGCCTCGATGACGACCGCGGGCTGGCGGTGGGTTTCCACATCCAGGCGGCGTTCCAGGCGTCGTGGCAGCCCATTGCGGACGATCTTCCAGCCTATCCGGGCGCCGCGCCGGACTAGCTCCAGAGCGCGATCGCCGAGCGCGCGCCGGCCCGCCAGCGGCCGACCAGCATGCCGCGCGCGAAGCCGGCGTGCTCGCGTTGGAACTGAGCCGGTGTCCAGCCGACGAAGCGACGGAAGTTCTTGATCAGGTGCGACTGGTCGTAGAACCCGTCCAGCCCCTCGGGATGCGCCGCATCGAGGCGCCCCAGCGCCGCGGCGGCCGCAAGGCGCAGGGTCTTGTACTTCAGCTCCAGCAGCTTGGGCGCGGCGCCGTAGTGGCGGGTGGTCAAGCGCTCCACCTG
>Ga0209026_1000961_pt1 | contig 14419 bp, 12 predicted proteins | sample AraplaCL_Col_mCL_FD_184262 | JGI IMG/M metagenome (GOLD analysis project Ga0209026, IMG submission 184262) | Arabidopsis root microbial communities from the University of North Carolina, USA - plate scrape CL_Col_mCL (SPAdes) (version 2) | ecosystem: Host-associated > Plants > Roots >... | reverse complement strand
CGTTCGGCATCGTCGGCCTCACCAGTTTCTGGGTCGGCCAACGGCGGCAGCAGATCGGCATCCGCCGCGCGGTGGGCGCCACCCGCGGCCACATCATGCAGTACTTCCAGACCGAGAACTTCCTGCTAAGCACCGCCGGCGTGGTGCTCGGCATGCTGCTGGCGTTCGGCATCAACCTGTACCTGATGAGCCGCTACGAGATGAGCCGCATGCCCTGGTACTACCTGCCGGTCAGCGCCGTCGCGCTATGGGCACTCGGCCAGCTCGCCGTGCTCGGCCCCGCGCTGCGCGCCGCGGCGGTGCCGCCCGTGGTGGCGACGCGGTCGGTTTGATTTTCCCCTCCCCCTCCGGGGGAGGGGGCCCGCAAGGGCGGGAGAGGGTACGGGCGGAGCGTGGCGTTGCGCGCTGGCCGAACCCTCTCCCCAACCCCTCCCCCGCGGGCGGGAGGGGGAGCAAGGCATGGCCTCTCCCGCGAGCGGGCGAGGGGAGTTCAATCAAGGAGAGATGGGATGTTCGGCTACTACCTCGACCTCGCGCTGCGCAGCCTCAAGCGCACGCCGATCCTCACCGGCCTGATGGTGCTGGCGATCGGGCTGGGCATCGGCGCGTCGATGACGATGCTGACTGTGTTGCATGTGATGACGGATGATCCGCTGCCGGGGCGCAGCGCGCAGCTGTACACGCCGCATCTCGATCCCTTGCCGCTCGACTACAAACAGGGCGGCGACGGCCCTGATGCCAGCGACGACCTGACCTGGCCGGATGCGATGGCCTTGCTCAAGGCGCATCGTGCGACGCGGCAGGCAGCGATGTCGGGCGGCTCGCTGCTGCTGCGCCCGGCACGTGCAGGGCTGCAGCCGTTTTACGTGGATGGGCGCTACACCACCGCGGATTTCTTCGCGCTGTTCGGCGTGCCGTTCGAACGCGGCAGCGGCTGGAGCGCGGCGGACGATGCGGCCAGCGCGCAGGTGGTGGTGCTGACCGATGCAGCGGCACGCAAGCTGTTCGGTGAGGCCGATGCCGTGGGGCGCATGGTGCGGCTGGGCGAGCACGATTACCGCGTGGTCGGCGTCACCGCCGACTGGATGCCGAAGCCGCAGTTCTATGCCGACAACGTGGGCAGTCAGTACAGCGATGCGGACCAGTTCTTCATGCCGCTGTCCACGGCGGTGGATCAGAAGCTGCAGGTCAACGGCAACCAGTCGGGCTGGGGGAAGGGCGATTCAACGTCGCTGACCAGTGCGAACATGAGCTGGCTGCAATTCTGGGTACAGTTGGACACACCGACGCAGGCGGCGGCCTACCGGCAGTACCTGGTCGACTATTCGGCACAGCAAAAGGCGCTTGGCCGATTCGAGCGTCCTGCGACGAACGCGAAGTTGTACAGCCTGATGGACTGGCTGGTGCACGAAAACCTGGTGCCGAATGATGTGCGCCTGCAGCTGTGGCTGGCGCTGGGTTTCCTGTTCGTATGCATGGTCAACATCGTGGCGCTGCTGCTGGCGAAGTTCCTACGCCGCAGTGGAGAGATCAGCGTGCGTCGTGCCTTGGGCGCGAAGCGGCGCGACATCTTCGTGCAACTCGGCATCGAGTCGGCCTTGATCGGCGTGGCTGGTGGCGCACTGGGTCTGGCCATCGCCCAGCTCGGCCTGTGGAGCGTCCGCCAGCGCCCGGACGACTACGCGAAGCTGGCACAGATGGATGCATCGATGTTGCTTGGCACGCTCGCGCTGGCCGTGCTCGCCAGCGTGATGGCCGGCCTGTTGCCGGCGTGGCGCGCCTGCCGCGTGCCGCCCGCACTGCAACTCAAGACTATATAGGCGCGCACCCTGCGCGCGATGAAGCCGGCGACGCCGGCTTCCGTCTCGGGAGACAAACACGATCATGCAAATTCGACCGATCCTTTCCACGCTGCACAAGCACAAACTCACCGCCACCTTGCTGATACTGCAGGTGGCCTTCACCTGCGCCATCGTCTGCAACGTCGTGTTCATGGTGGCCAACCGGATCAACCGCATCAGCGTGCCCACAGGCATCGCCGAGAACGAGTTGTCGGTGATCCACAGCACCGGCATCGGGAGGGACGAGAACGCGCAGGCGAGGCACGAGGTCGACCTGGCCGTCTTGCGCGCGATTCCCGGAGTGACCTCGGCGGCGGCTGTGAGCTATTCGCTGCCGCTGAGCAAGAGCGACTCTTCCTACGGTGCGTGCCCGGATCAGGAGTCGAGGCAGCGCATGCTGCAGCAGCAATCGCTCAAAGGCTCCGGATGCGTGCAGCCCAGCGTCTATGACGGTACGCCCGGCCTGCTCGGCACGCTGGGTCTGCGCCTGGCCGCGGGACGCGATTTCCGCGCGGAAGACTATGTGGTCGGTTTCAAGAACAAGCCGGCCGTGGCGATCATCACGCGTGCGCTCGCGCAACATTTGTATCCAGGCAAACAGGCGCTGAGTCAGACAATGTACTTCGACGACAAGGCCGTTCGCGTGGTCGGTATCGTGGACACCTTGCTACGCCCTCGTCTGCGCACGCCTGGCGTGGATGGTGACAGCATCATTTGGCCGCAATTGCCGGATGGCAGCGGAGTCGACTACGTGCTGCGAAGCACGCCACGAGATCGCCATGCCGTGCTCGCGGCGGCGCGCACGGCTTTGTTGAAGGCAAGTCCCGACCGTCTCATCGATCCGCAGCAGACGCAGACCTATACGGAAATACGCGCTGCCTACTTCCAGCGCGACACCACCATGATCGGCCTGCTGATCGCCTCCGCGCTGGGCCTGCTGTTCGTCACCGCGCTGGGCATCGCGGGGCTGGCGAATTTCTGGGTGCAGCAGCGCACGCGCAGCATCGGCATCCGCCGTGCCATCGGCGCCACCCGTGGCGACATCCTGCACTACTTCCAGATCGAAAACTTCCTGATCGTCACCGCCGGCATCGTGCTAGGCGTGTTGCTGGCTGTGCTGCTCAATCTCCTGCTGATGACGCACTACGAACTGCCGCGCCTGCCGCTGTGGTACCTGCCGATCGGCGCGCTGGTGCTGTGGGCGCTGGGGCAGCTCTCGGTGCTGTCGCCGGCGCTGCGCGCCGCGCAGGTGCCGCCGGTGGTGGCGACGCGTTCGGTGTGAGGCTTCTTCCCTCTTTCCGGTGGAGAGGGGAGCAACGAAGGAATGGATGACATGCTCGGCTACTACCTCGACCTGGCACTGCGCAGCCTCAAGCGCACGCCGATCCTCACCGGCCTGATGGTGCTGGCGATCGGCCTAGGCATCGGCGCGTCGATGACCATGCTGACGGTGTTGCACGTGATGACGGACGACCCGATGCCGGGGCGCAGCGCGCAGCTGTACACGCCGCACCTCGATCCCTTGCCGCTCAAGTCCAACAGTGCTGCCTTTGGCCATGACGCCTCCGATCACCTCACCTGGCCGGACGCGATGGCCCTGCTCAAGGCGCACCGCGCCCAGCGGCAGGCGGTGATGGCGGCAGGTTATTTGCTGGTGCGCCCGGCGGCTGCGGATCTGCGGTCGTTCTACGTGAATGGCCGTTACACCACGGCGGATTTCTTCACCATGTTCGGCGTGCCATTCGAGCACGGCAGCAGTTGGAGCGCGGCTGACGATGCGGCCAGCGCGCATGTGGTGGTGCTGGCCGATTCGCTCGCACGCAAGCTGTTCGGCAGCACTGACGCCGTTGGCAAGATGGTCAGGATGGGCGAAAACGATCTTCGCGTGATCGGCGTAACCACCAACTGGCAACCGTCGCCGCTGTTCTATGCCGACAGCCGGACCAAGCGGTACAGCGACCGCGACCTGTTCTTCCTGCCGCTTTCCACGGCAGTGGATTTGAACTTGGGCACTGACGGCAACGTGGACAGTTGGGGCAAGATGCCCAATGGCGACATGCGCAGTGCGACTACCACGTGGTTGCAGTTCTGGGTGCAACTCGACACGCCCACGCAGGCGGCTGCGTACAAGCAGTTCCTGATCGACTACTCCGCGCAGCAGAAATTGCTGGGCCGATTCCAGCGCCCGGCAACCAACGCCAAGTTGTACAGCCTGATGGGCTGGCTGGTGCACGAAAACCTCGTGCCCGGCGACGTGCGCCTGCAAATGTGGCTGGCGCTGGGTTTCCTGCTCGTGTGCATGGTGAACGTCATGGCCTTGCTGCTGGCGAAGTTCCTGCGCCGTAGCGGCGAGATCAGCGTGCGCCGCGCCTTGGGTGCGCGGCGGCGCGACATCTTCGTACAGTTCGGTATCGAGTCGGTAGTGATTGGCGTGGCCGGCGGCGTGCTTGGCGTGCTGATCGCTGAACTCGGGCTGTGGAGTGTGCGGCACCGACCTGACGACTACGCCCACATCGCGCGCATGGACGCGTCGATGCTGCTGGCGACGTTGGCGTTGGCGGTTTTCGCCAGCATGATGGCCAGCTTGCTTCCCGCGTGGCGGGCCTGCCGCGTGGCACCCGCGTTGCAACTCAAGACGCTTTGAGGGGAGATCGCCATGCAACTTCGACCGATTCTTTCCACCCTGCGCCACCACAGGCTCACTGCCATGTTGCTGACACTGCAAGTGGCCCTCACCTGCGCCATCGTCTGCAACGTGGCTTTCATGATCGCCAGCCGCATCGCGGGCGTTTCGATGCCGACTGGCATTGCCGAAAGCGAGTTGTCCACGATCCAGAGCACCGGCACCGACCCCCACCAGAACGCCCGGGCGCTGCGCGATACCGATCTTGCGGCATTGCGTGCGATTCCGGGCGTGGAATCTGTTGTGGCGGTGAGCTATGCGTTGCCGCTGAACCGCAACGACACGTTCGGTCCCGTGTGTCCCAATCAGCAGGTGTTCGAGCAGGCGATGCGCGCGTCGTCGTTGTTCAAGGGTGGCGATTGCCCACTGTCCAGCTTTTACGATGGCACGCCCGGCCTGCTCGGCACGCTGGGGCTGCAATTGGTGGCAGGACGCGATTTCCTTCCTGGGGAATACACGGCGAAAGACGATCCGCCCGTGGCGGTCGTCAGCCGTGCGCTGGCCGACAAGCTCTATCCGGGGCAGGAAGCACTCGGCAAGGTAATGGTCATGGGTGGCAATGCCGTGCGCGTGGTGGGCGTCGTCGCCACGCTGGCGCGTCCGAATCCGCACGGCATGGGAGATGGCTATGCCAGTGTGATCACGTCGCAGTTGCCGGGCAGTACCAGTGAAATCTACGTGCTGCGCAGCGCGCCGGGTGATCGCGAGCGCATTCTGAAGGCGGCAGAGGTGGCGCTGTTCAAGGTCGATCCCACTCGCGTCATCGACCCGGATCAGGTGCAGACGTATTCGCAAATTCGCGACGCTTATTTCCAGCGCGACACCACCATGATCGGCCTGCTGATCGCCTCCGCGCTTGGCCTGCTGTTCGTCACCGCGCTGGGCATCGCCGGGCTGGCGAATTTCTGGGTGCAACAGCGCACGCGCAGCATCGGCATCCGCCGTGCCATCGGCGCCACCCGTGGCGACATCCTGCACTACTTCCAGACCGAAAATTTCCTGATCGTCACCGCCGGCATCGTGCTGGGCGTGTTGCTGGCTGTGCTGCTCAATCTCCTGCTGATGACGCACTACGAACTGCCGCGCCTGCCGCTGTGGTACCTGCCGGTCGGCGCGCTGGTGCTGTGGGCGTTAGGGCAGCTCTCGGTGCTGTCGCCGGCGCTACGCGCCGCGCAGGTGCCGCCGGTGGTGGCGACGCGGAGCGTGTGACGTTTGTTTCCTTCCCCCGCTCGCGGGGGAAGGTGCCCAGCGGGCGGATGGGGGCACGGGCGAAGCGTGATGTTGCGCGCTGGCCGAACCCTCTCCCCCACCCCCTATCCCAAAGGGAGAGGGGAGATATGCAAGGCCTCCCCGAAGGGAGGGGAGTTCAACAAGGAGAAGTGACATGCTCGGCTACTACCTTGATCTCGCGTTGCACAGCCTCAAGCGGGGCAAGGCGCTTGCCGCCATGATGGTGATGGCCTTGGCCGTGGGCATCGGTGCCAGCATGACCACGTTGACGGTGGCGCATCTGCTGTCGGGCGATCCGGTGCCGGGACACAGCGCGACGCTCTATCACCCGCAGTTGAACCCCACCATGCCGCCGCGATTGGTTCCTGAGCCGACCAGTGCGATGGATTACCGCTCCGCGAAGGACCTGTGGAGCGCGCATCGTGCCGACCGCCAGACACTGGTCGCGAGCAGCCCGGTGAAGGTGCGGGTCGAAGGTTCGGGCGAACCGCCGCTGCCGCGGCAGGTGTTGCTGACCACCAGCGACTTTTTCCCGATGTTCGATGTGCCGTTTCGCTACGGCGGCCCGTGGGCGCCGACGGATGAAGGGCCGCATGCACGGGTGGTGGTGATCTCGTCCGCGCTCAACGAACGGCTGTTCGGTGGCGCCGACAGCGTGGGCCGAAGCCTTCGCCTGCGCGACAGCGACGTGCGCATCGTGGGCGTGCTGGCGCCGTGGCGACCGGCGCCGCGCTTCTACGACATCTGGCAAGGGCGCTACCGGCACGGCAACACCGAGAGTTTCTACGACGATCCGGAAGACATCTACACGCCCCTCGCCACCGGCCTGGACATCTTCGCGGGGCAGACGCCCGGCTTGCCCGTGCATTTTTGCTGGGTCATGGGCACGGACGGGAAGTCCATGCAGACCGCGCCATGCGCATGGCTTTCCCTGTGGGTGCAGCTTTCCAGCCCGGCCAAGGTCCGGAACTACGCCGAGTTCCTGAAGGGATATGCGCAGCAGCAGAAACGGCAGGGCCGTTACACGAGCGACCAGACGCGCCTGCAAAGCCTGATGCAGTGGCTGGAATGGAACCGGGTGGTTCCCGGCACCGTGCGCATGCAGGCCTGGATGGCGCAGGCCTTCCTGCTGATCTGCCTGGTCAACACGGTGGGTCTGCTGCTGACCCGGTTCCTGCGCCGCTCCGGCGAGATCGGCGTGCGGCGCGCGATGGGCGCCAGCCGCCGTGCCGTGTTCGCGCAGTGCCTGGTGGAGGCGGGCCTGATCGGCCTGCTCGGCGGCGTGGGCGGCTGGCTGCTGACCCTGCTGGGGCTGTGGATGGTGCGCCAGCAGCCGGTGGCTTACGCCGACCTGGCGCATCTGGACCTGCCCATGTTCGTCGGCACCTTCGCGATGTCGATCGCCGCCAGCCTGCTGGCGGGCGTGTTGCCGGCCCTGCGTGCCAGCCGCGTGCCGATCGGTTTCCAATTGAAGACGCTTTGAGGAGATGGCCATGCCCATTCGCCCCATCCTTCGCGCACTGCGCCATCACCGCTTCACGACCGCATTGATCGTGCTGGAGATCGCCCTGGCCTGCGCCGTGCTGTGCAACGCCTGCTTCATCGTGGTCGGGAAGTTGAGCCTGATGCATATCCGCAGCGGCATCGACGAACGCGCGCTTGCGGTTGTCACCCTCGACAATTTCGATCGCCAGCGCGCGGACGACCTCAATGCGCGCGTGGTGAACGGCCTGCGCAAGGTCGACGGTGTGCAGTCGGTCGACCTGATCGACGGACTGCCTTTCCTGGGTGCCGGTAGTGAAAGCGCCTCGCCGGATCGCGAGGGGAAGCAAGGTTCGTATGCCACCAGCTTCTATTTCGGCGATCCGGGGGCCTTGTCCGCGCTAGGCGTCGCATTGACGGCCGGGCGATTGCCCCGGGACAGCGACGTGGTGCCGGCCGACGCCACCATCGTGCAGTCGGTGATCACCCGGTCGCTGGCGGATCGCCTGTGGCCACACACCGACCCGCTGGGCAAGGTTCTCTGGTGTTGCCATGGAACCGGCGGCTTCCAGGTGATTGGCGTGGCGCGAGAGCTGATTCAGGCCCAGCCGCGCGACGACATCTCGGTGGGCAATGCGATCTTCACCCCGCAACGGTCCGGTCCCATGCTCGCCGGCCAGTACCTGCTGCGCGCCGATCCGGCGCGGGTGAACGAGGTGCTGCGCAAGGCACGTGCCGCGATGGCCACGCTGGCGCCGGATGCCACGGTGGACGATGAGCACACCGGCACCCTCGGCGATTTGCGCCAGCGCTATTTCCGGTCGGACCGAGCCACGGCCGACATGCTGATGGGCACGATGGCTGCGCTGCTGGCGATCACCGCGTTGGGCATCGTCGGACTCACCGGCTACTGGGTGCAGCAGCGGCGCAAGCAGATCGGCATCCGTCGCGCCATCGGCGCCACGCGACGCGACATCCTTCGTCATTTCCAGATCGAGAACTTCCTCATCGTCGGCATGGGCATCGCATTGGGCGTGCTGCTCACCTACGCGTTCGACGTGGTGCTGATGAGGTCCTACGAGCTGCCGCACCTGCCTCCGACATACCTTCTCGTGGGTGCCGTGGTGTTGTGGCTGCTCGGCCAGCTCGCCGTGCTCGGCCCCGCGCTGCGCGCGGCGGCAGTGCCGCCGGTGGTGGCGACGCGCAGCGTGTGACGTTTGTTTCCTTCCCCCGCTCGCGGGGGAAGGTGCCCACCTGCAGGCGCAGGAAGCGCCTGCGGAACAGCGAAGCTGGCCCCGCAGGGGCGAGTGACATGGATGGCGCGAGTAGCGGGCGGATGGGGGGCACGGGCAAGGCGTGATGTTGCGCGCTGGCCGAACCCTCTCCCCCGGCCCCTCTCCCGAAGGGAGAGGGGAGAAATGCAAGGCCTCCCCCGATGCGGGAGGTGAGTTCAACAAGGAGAAGTGGAATGTTCGGTTACTACCTTGATCTGGCGCTGCGCAGCCTGAAGCGCACGCCCATCCTCGCCGGCCTGATGATGCTGGCGATCGCGCTGGGTATCGGTGCATCGGTCACCATGCTGGCGGTGTTGCACAACCTGTCGGGCAACCCGCTGCCGGGGCGCAGCGACGTGCTGTTCCACCCGCAGGTCGATCCGCGGCCGGCGGACCTGCCGGGTGCGACGGAGGAGCCGCCGGACGATCTCACCTATGTCGATGCGGTGAACCTCTACCAGCTCGGCATCGCGCCACGTCGCGCGGTGATGAGCAGCAACTGGCTGCCGGTGCGCAAGGATGCGCCGGACAGCCCGCTGGCGATGTTCACCGATCGCGCCACCACCGCCGACTTCTTCGCGATGTTCGGCGTGCCCTTCCTTTACGGTTCGGCCTGGTCGGCGCAGGACGATGCGAACCACGCGCAGCTGGTGGTGCTGTCGCGGGCGATGAACCAGAAGCTGTTCGGCGGCGAGAACAGCGTGGGCAAGATCCTGGTGATCGCCACCAAGACTTTCCGCGTGGCGGGCGTGATCGACGACTGGAACCCGCAGCCGCGCTTCTACGACATCAATGACGGTCCCTTCGCCGACGCCGAGCAGATGTATCTGCCGTTCTTTACCTGGCTCGATCTGCCGCAGGATTACGGCTACGGTCCCATGCGCTGCTGGGGCAACGATCCGAACGCGGGCACGCACGACCCCAAGGCCAAGCAATGCACCTGGGCGCAGTTCTGGGTGCAACTGGACACGCCGGCGCAGGTGGCCGACTACCGCGCGGCGCTCACCCAGTACAGCGCGCAGCAGCACCAGCTGGGCCGCTACCAGCGCGAACCCAACGTGCGCCTGCACAGCCTGCTCGATTGGCTGGACGTCAAGCACGTGATCCCGGTGACCGTGCGGATGCAGACCTGGATCGCCTTCGGCGTGCTGCTGATCTGCATGGTCAACACGGTGGGCCTGATGGTGGCGAAATTCCTGCGCAAGTCGGGTGAGATCGGCGTGCGCCGCGCCTTGGGCGCCTCGCGTCGCGCGGTGTTCCTGCAGTGCCTGGTCGAGGCCGGCGTGGTGGGTGTGGCCGGCGGCTTGCTCGGTCTGCCGCTGGCTTGGCTGGGCCTGTGGATGGTGCGCCAGCAGCCGGTGAGCTTTGCCGCGTCCGCGCATTTCGATCCTTCCATGCTGGGCATTGCGCTGGCGCTGGCCGTGTTGTCGGCACTCGCCGCCGGCGTGTGGCCCGCCCTGCGCGCCTCGCGCGTGGCCCCCGCCCTGCAAGTGAAATCGCTATGAGAATCCTCTTCCAGATCCGCCCCATCCTTGCCGCGCTGCGCAGCCACAAGACGGCGGTGCTGTTGCTGGTGCTGGAGATCGCGCTGACCATGGCGGTGCTCGGCAACCTGGTGTTCATCGTGTACGGCACCATGCAGCGCTCGCATACGCCGACGGGTGTGGCGGAGAGCCAGATTGGCCTGATCCAGAGCATCGGCGTGATCGGCGAGGACAATCCCGGCACCGTCGCGGGCAATCTCGCCGCGATGCGCGCCGCGCCCGGCGTGGCGGATGCCGCTTACGGCTTCCTGCCCCTGTGGCACGCGGATCGCAACCCACTCTTTCTCGATGCTTCACGGCAGCATCCCGCCGTGCATGCCTACGAGTTCATGGGCAGCCAGGGCTTGAACCGCACACTGGGGCTGCATGTCGTGCGTGGGCGCGACTTCACGGATACCGAGCTTCCCGATGTCATGGACGTCCTCATGGGCAAGGTTGTTGCGCCTGTTCCTGCTCTGCTGACGGAGTCGCTTGCCCAACGCCTGTACCCGGACGGGAACGCGCTGGGCAGCATCCTTTACGACGGAACCAAAAGCCTGCGGGTGATCGGCATCGTGGATCACCTGCGCGGCGAGATCACTGGCAATGCCAGCGACGATGATTCGCTGGTGTACGAATTCCGCGTCGGTACACAGAACATGGGCGGCGGCTACCTCGTGCGCAGCCAGCCAGGTCGCCTGCCGGAAGCACTGCGTGCCGCCGCGGCAGCTTTGCAGAAAGCCAATCCGGGCCACGTGGAGAACAAGGTGCTCACCATGGCCGAGCTGCGCGCCGACTACTTCAAGAGCGACCTCGCCGCAGGCCGCATGCTGGTGGCGATCATCTTCATTCTGCTGGTGGTCACCGCGCTGGGCGTGAGCGGGCTGGCCAGCTTCTGGGTGCAGCAGCGGAGAAGGCAGATCGGCATGCGCCGCGCGCTGGGCGCCACGCGCCAGGACATCCTGCATTACTTCCAGATGGAAAACCTGCTCATCGTCAGCGGCGGCGTGCTGCTGGGTGCGCTGTTCGCCTATGCGCTGAACCTGTTCCTGATGCACCGCTTCGAGCTGGCGCATTTGCCGTCGCATTACCTCGTGGTCGGCGCACTGGCACTGTGGTTGCTCGGCCAACTCGCCGTACTCGGTCCCGCGCTGCGCGCGGCGGCGGTGCCACCCGTGGTGGCGACGCGCAGCGTGTGATGGAGGATGCGATGCGCAGGTCAGCCAAACAGCTTGTCGATCAATGCCGCCTTGTCGATGCGATGGTGGGCAGCGACATCGGCGAGGATGGCGTTGAGCGTGCCCGGCTTGATCGGCGAATGGTTCGGAACGGTCAGCGAGTGCGGCGTGGGCTGCTGGCTGGTCAGGCGGATGTGGCTGCCGGTTTGACGCGTGGGCTGGTAGCCGAGCTTGGCGAGTGCCTTGATGAGCGAGTGTGCGTCGACGTCGCGCGGCAGCTTCATGCCGCCAGTATTTCGTCGCGCACGAAATGCAGCCGGATCACCCGCGGGCCGGTGCCTTCGTCGAAGTGGCAGCGCACGGCGTCGCGCACGTTTTCCCGTAGCTCTTCCAGCGACTCCGCCTCGGTGAAGATCGACTGTCCGAGCGCGCGTGCCGTGTACCCGCCTTCAGCGGCTTCCTCGACCTGGAAGATGATCTCGTGCATGGCGGCCTCCGGTTCGGGAATCCATCTTACTTCAATGCCTTGGGCAAGGGAGTTTTGAATGTTCGACTACTACCTGCGTCTCGCCTTGCGCCGCTGCCGGCAGAACTTGGCCGTAGTGGGGCTGCTGGTGCTGACCATGGCCATCGGCATCGCGTCCACCATGACGGCGATGACGATCTTCGGCGCGCTTGCCGGCGAGCCGCTGCCGGGGATCAGTCCGCAGCTGTACGTGGCGACGATGGATGCGCGCGAGGCGGTGGACAAGGACAACCCCGACTACAAGCAGCCGGACAGCTACCTAAAGCTCGGCGATGCGAAGGCGCTGGTGGATGCGCATCGTGCGCGGCAGCAGCTCGCGCTGGCACAAAGCTACATCGAGGCAAGCAATCCCGACGGCAAGCAGTCCGACCAGGTCACGGGTTTCATGGTCTACGGCGAGCCGCTGGGCATGCTGGGCGTGCCGCTGCGCTACGGGCGGCCATGGACGGCGCAGGAGCTGGCTGCGCGCGCGCCGGTGGTGGTGATCGACAGCGACCTCGCGCAGAAGCTGTTCGGCAGCGAGAACGCGGTCGGCCGCGGCGTGTTGATGGGCAAGCAGGTGTTCCGGGTGATCGGGGTGACCGCGCCGTGGAAGCCGCACACGACGTTCCTCGATCTGCCACGCAACCAGGGCGATCCCCTGGGCAGCAACGAGCAGTTCTTCGTGCCGGCCGAAGCGGCGCTGGCGGCCGGCGTGGGGCCGCTCACGTCCGGCGAGTGCGGCAAGGGCGCGCCGGTCATCTCTTTCCAGTCGGCCGAAGTGCGGCACTGCCGCTGGCTGGAGGTGTGGACAAGGCTGGATACGCCGGCACAGGTGGCGGGTTGGCGAGCGTTCCTCGCCGGCTACGCCGATGCGCAGCACGCGGCGGGGCGCTACGTCTATCCGCCACAACCGAAGCTCTACGGCACGCGTGCGTGGATGACGCTGAATCACGTGGTGCCCGACGACGTGCGCCTGAACCTGATGCTGGCCGGCGCCTTTCTGCTGCTGTGCATGGTGAACGTGGCGGGTCTGCTCGCGGCGCGCTTCCTGCGCCGGCAGGCGGACGTGGCGATCCGCCGCGCGCTGGGCGCGTCGAAACGCACGGTGTTCGTGCAGCACATCGTCGAAACTGGAGTGCTCGGCCTTGCGGGCGGTGTGCTGGCGCTTCCGCTGACCGGGCTGGGCCTGTGGATCGTGCGCATGCAGCCGGTGAGTTACTCCGAAGCCGCCAGGTTCAGTCCCGGTGTGTTCGGCGTGCTGCTGCTGTTGTCGCTCGCCGTGGGCTTGCTGGTGGGCGTGCTGCCGGCGTGGCGCGTATGCCGGCAGCCGCCGGCGCTGCAGATCAAGGTGGCTTGAGGAGATGGCCGTGCGACATGTCGTGAATCCCCTGTTGCGCCACCGCCTGATGCCCTTGCTGGTGGTGTTGCAGGTGGCACTGGCTTGCGCGATCGCCTGCAACGCGCTGTTCCTACTGCAGCAGAAGCTGGTGCCCATCCTCACGCCCGACGGCATCGGCGCCCCGGATCGGCTGGTGATGGCCTGGAACATCGCTTCGCGCGGCAAGCCCTGGCCGACCAGCCGCCTGCTGGAGGTGCGGCAGGCGTTGCGGGCGCTGCCCGGCGTGAGCGCCGCCAGCGTGGCCGGTTCGCTGCCGATGGAAACCAATGCGCAGATGAACGGCGAGGCGATTGCCGAGGACACGCGTATCAAGGCCGACGATGCGGCCGTCTACATCGGTGCCGACCTGGTCGATACGTTGGGCCTGCAACTGGTCGCCGGGCGCGATTTCAGTGCCGAAGAGCAGGCCATCCAATACCACGGCATGGGCATCAATGACTCCGGCCCCACCATCATCACCCGCGCACTGGCGCATCGCTTGTTCCCGGATGGCCACGCGCTGGGCAAGGTGATACGCATCGGCGATGCTGCCGATGCCGCACATCGCACCGTGGTCGGCGTGGTCCAGCATCTGATGAGCAACAAGTTCGACGCCGACGGCGGCAACGTGGACTACACCATGCTGTTTCCTGGCGTGCCGGGCGACTGGCCGATGCCGGTGTTCGCGGTGCGCGCGGCACCCGGTGCCGATGTGGAGCGCGTGCGCAAGGCGGTCAAGGACACCATCCACCGCGAGCTGGGTAACCAACTGATCCAGGGCTTCGAGCCGAGCATCCAGATGTACGGCGACATGCGCGCGCACGCACTGGCGAAGTTCAGAGCCGCTGTGTGGCTGCTCGCCGGCGTCAGCGTGGTGGTGCTGGTGGTGACCCTCGCCGGCATCATGGGCCTCACCGGCTACTGGGTGCAGCAGCGCACGCGGCAGATCGGCATCCGTCGCGCGCTCGGCGCGCGGCGCCACCACATCCTGCGCGAACTGCAACTGGAAAACCTGCTGGTGGTCGGGGCCGGCGTGCTGCTCGGCCTCGCCTGCGCCTACGGCATCAACCTGTGGTTGATGCGCCATTACGAACTGACCCGCCTGTCGTGGCCCTACCTGCCGTTCGGCGCGGCGCTGATGCTGCTGCTCGGTCAGCTGGCCGTGTTGTCACCGGCGCTGCGCGCATCACGAGTTCCGCCCGTGGTGGCAACGCGCAGCGTGTGATGCGCGGAAATTTTCATGTACGTAGGCCAGTGGTCATGGCAACCTTTTCAACCGGAGCCGCATCCATGCGGACATGTGCAGGAAACCCATGCGTACC
>Ga0209026_1000959_pt1 | contig 14430 bp, 14 predicted proteins | sample AraplaCL_Col_mCL_FD_184262 | JGI IMG/M metagenome (GOLD analysis project Ga0209026, IMG submission 184262) | Arabidopsis root microbial communities from the University of North Carolina, USA - plate scrape CL_Col_mCL (SPAdes) (version 2) | ecosystem: Host-associated > Plants > Roots >... | reverse complement strand
GCCGAGGATGGCCGGCTCAGCCAGGTGCAGATCGTCGCTCGCACGGTGATGGACAAGGTCACCGTCAGCCGCGCGGCGCAGGGGCTGGTGAAGCGGCGGCTGATCGGCCGCTCGCAGAACAAGGCCGACGGGCGAAGTCACGTCCTGGCCCTGACGCCGGAAGGCCGCAGCCTGCATGCCGAGATCGCGCCGCTGGCGCTGGCCTACGAGGCGGCGCTCATCGCGGGGCTGGCGCCCGAAGAGGTGACGCTGCTGAAACGCCTGCTGACCCGGCTGCAGTCGGCCGCCGGCCAGCTGGCCGGCGAGGCCCCGTCGTCGCCCAGCCTGCGCTAGAGGCGCTTAGGCCGCGAGCTGTTCCGTGCGGACGACGCCCCAGCGGTGCGACCCCTCGCCGAACGGCAGGTGGAAGCCGTAAGCGGCGCGCTTGCGCTCGTCGCGCCAGAACGCCTCGAACGACACGATGACCTGCTGCTGCAGTTCGTCGGGGATGTGGTGGACGTTGTGACCCAGGTTCCGGGCCACTTCTGCGATCACGATCGATCGGTGCGCTTCGCCGCCGAGCGAAAGGAGGGCCGCACGGACGCGCTTGCAAAGGGTTTCCTTGGCCCGCACCGGCTTTTTGCTGGCGGTCGCGTCGTGGGCGATTTCGTGCTGGTTCTGCATGACGAGAATGAGCGTGCGCTCACCTCGTTTATCGACGGGTTAAGGGGCACGGGAAAAGAAGGGTTAATGCAATGCCAGGGTGCGGACGCTTCGCCGCACCCCTTTCTGCTGACTTAGCCCCAGCCCAGCGCGACCGCGCCGTGATAGACGAGGAACGACGCTAGGTACGCCAGCGTGACCATGTAGCCGAACATGACGGCGGTCCAACCCCAGGAGTTGGTCTCGCGCTTCATGACGCCTAGCGTCGCCGCGCACTGCGGCGCGAAGATGTACCAGGCGAGGAACGACAGGCCGGTCGCCAGGCTCCAGGCATTGGCGAGCTGCGTGCCCAGGGCCGCGGCGTTGTTCTCGGCGTCGCCGACGGCATAGACCGTGCCCAGGGCCGCCACCGCCACTTCCCGCGCGGCGAAGCCGGGGATCAGCGCCACCACCATCTGCCAATTGAACCCGATGGGGGCGAACAGCGGCTGGATCGCGTGGCCGATCATGCCGGCGAAGCTGTAGTCGATCGCAGGCTGGGTCGCGCCCGGGGGTGGGCCGGGGAAGGCGGACAGCGCCCACACCGCGATCATCAGCGGCAGGATGATCCGGCCGGCGCGGTTCAGGAAGATCTGCGCCCGTTGCAGCAGGTTGCGCACGACGCTCTCGAAGCTCGGAACCTTGTAGGTCGGCAGCTCCATCAGGAACGGCTCGACCGCGCCGCGCCAGAACAGCTTGCGGATGACGAACGAGACGATCAGCGCGCTGATCACGCCCGAAGCGAAGAGGCCGAACATCACTAGCCCCTGCAGATTGAAGCCAGGGCCGACCGTCCGGTCGGGAATGAAGGCGCCGATGATCAGCGTGTAGACCGGTATGCGCGCCGAGCAGGTCATCAGCGGGGCCACCAGGATGGTGGTCATCCGGTCGCGCTTCTGGTCGATGACCCGCGCCGCCATGATGCCCGGGATCGCACAGGCGAAGGACGAGAACAGCGGGATGAACGCCCGGCCGTGCAGCCCCGCCACGCCCATGATGCGGTCCATCAGGAACGCCGCCCGGGCCATGTAGCCGAAGTCCTCGAGCAGGATGATGAAGAAGAACAGCACCAGGATCTGCGGCAGGAACACAAGCACCTGGCCAACGCCGGCGAACAGGCCGTCGACGATGAGGCTCTTCACCAGGCCGTCCGGCAGCAGCGTGCCGACCTGGACGCCCAGCCAGCCGACGCCGGCCTCGATCGCATCCGCCGGCGGGCCGGCCCAGGTGAACACGGCCTGGAAGACCAGGAACATCAGGGCGCCCAGGATCAGCAGCCCGGACACGGGATGCAGCAGGACGGCGTCCACCCGGGCAGTGAAGGTGTCCGGGCGTTCCGGCGGCCGCACATGGGCCTTCAGGATGCGCTGGGCCTCGCGGTGGGCGCCGCGGATCTCGGCGGCGGACGGCTCGTGCCAGACGTTCTCGGTCGACAGCGCGCCGGAGGCGATCAGCTCGTCCACCTTGGCGGTCAGTTCGGCGATGCCGCGCTTGCGGGTGGCCACGGTGGTGACGATCGGGCAGCCCAGCTCGCGCTGCAACCCTTCCAGGTCGATCCGCAGGCCCTGGCGCTGGGCGATGTCGTACATGTTGAGCGCCAGCACCATCGGCCGGCCCACGGCCTTCAGCTCCAGGATCAGGCGCAGCACCAGGCGCAGGTTCGTCGCGTCGGCCACGGCCACCACGACGTCCGGCTCGGCCTCGCCCTCCAGCCGGCCCAGCACAGCGTCGCGGGTCACCGCCTCGTCCGGGCTGCGCGCGCGCAGGGAATAGGTGCCGGGCAGGTCCAGCACCGACAGGCTGCGCCCGCCCGGTGTGGTGATGAACCCTTCCTTCCGCTCGACCGTGACGCCGGCGTAGTTGGCCACCTTCTGGCGGCTGCCGGTCAGGGCGTTGAAGAGGGCGGTCTTGCCGGTGTTGGGATTGCCGACCAGCGCAACGCGCGCCGGACGAATAGCAGCCTCACTCATTTCGACTCCAGCCGCACCCAAACATCCTCGGCGTCGCGGCGGCGCAGGGCCACGCGCATGTCGTCCAGTCGCACCGCGATCGGGTCGGCGCCGATCAGGCCCTGATGGATGATCTCGAAGGACGCGCCTTCGACGAACCCGAACTCCAGCAGCCGACGTTCCAGCTCGTGCACATCCACGCCATGCTCGTTCGCATGGTCAGCCCGCACGTCCACGATCACGCCGCGGTCGCCCGGTCCCGCATGGCTGAGCCGCGTCAGCGAGGCGTCCGTCGCCAGCGCCTCGTCGGCAAGCATCTCGTGCATCGGGAAAATCGTCCTGCCGCCCGCTATCTTGCGAACGATTATCAGTTACGACCTCGACCGTTGCGGCGCAAGGCTCGTATCGCCGCAGTTCGCGCTGGTGCGGTCGGCGTCAGGTCCGCCGGCCCATCATCGCCGCCTTCAGGGCGTGCTCCAGCGCGCGCTCCTGATAAGGCTTGTCCAGCACGGCGCGTTCGGCGTGGCGGTCGGCCAGGCCGGCGGCGCCATAAGCCGTGGCGAAGATGAACGGAATGCCCCGCTCGCCCAGCGCATCGGCCACGGGGAAGACCTTTTCGCCGTTGATGTTCACGTCGAGCACGGCGGCGTCGACGGGCTCCACGTGCAGCAGTTCCAGCGCTTCGGAAACGGTAGAGGCAGGCCCCACGACGTCGCAGCCCAACGCCTCCAGCCGGTCCTGCAGCAGCGCGGCCACCAGGAACTCGTCCTCGACCACGAGGATGCGTGCGTCGCGCAACGGATCGGCGCGGCGGCCGCCGCGGACCTGGGAGAACGGTGAAGATGGCGAACTGGGCTGGCCTGTCGCCGTCCAGCTCGAACCCAACTGGCGCATCGAAAACCCCACGCACTCGGCCTCTAACGCCCGACAAATCAATCACACTTGGGCGGCGACGCGAAGACCATATGCACGGAGGCCGTGCAACCGTGCATCAGCAAGGTGTGGCCGAGTTGTTACGGCGCGCTGCTGCAGCCCCCTCGCTCGACGCGCCGCGGAGACCTCGCAGGCCCGCAAGACGCTGAACATCAGCGCTGGGTCGTGCGGCCTTCGATCGCCTGAGCCACGGCGTTCGCCGTCTCGACGAGGCTGCGATCCCGCCCGTCCGCCACCCACTCCGAATACCGCCGCGGGATGTCCTGCACGAGTTCCGGGAAGCACCTGAAGCTCGACGAGGTCATCGGATCGGTCGGAGCGAAGATGAAATTCCCGACGATGTCCGCCCCGTCCGTCAGGACGACGTCCAGGCTGAAGGAGGACTCGGTCAACAGGGACAGGGCCATCAACCCGTTGGCGCCTGAGACCATATGGCCGGCGATCTCACAGACCGCCATGGCGAGGCCTGGGGAGGAAAGGTTCAACTGGGCGCCTTGGATATCCAGGCCGTCCGGTTTGAAATTCGCGCCGTCGAGCCCGTAGAACACCGTCTTCCCAGCCTTCACGCAGGCGCTCGCAAGCGCATTCCAGAACGCGGCGTCGGCGGGCTTGTTGGTGTTGTTCCCTGGGAACAGGACCACCGAATTTCCAGCTTCGATGCCGTGGGCCGCCGCCAGCTCCTGCGCTGCGGCAGAGACATCGCCGCCGATGACGCCCCGGGTGATCTGAGCGTCCCAGGGCAGGTTCATCGTGTAGCGCATCAGGTCGATGAACGAGAGGCCGCCCCGGCCCGGCTGTTCGATGAACAGCTGGTGCAGCGCCAGCGACCGGCCGCACCGGTTCTGGTTCACCCAGAGGTTCTGGGGGTAGCCGACCTCGAACCGGAGCCGGTCCAGCAGCCCAGACGAACTCAGCGTCCGCATGGAGTGCATGTCCGAGGCCTTCATGAGGTCGACGTCGGGAAACAGGCGGAAGACCGCTTGCCGGCTCTGGTCGGCGACGACGCAGATCCGGCCCCCGTGCTGGGCCTTGAACGCCGCGGACAGGGCGCAGACCACCGCCATCTCGCCCAGGGAACTCGGCACCAGGAAGATCCAGCAGTCCTCGCAGCCGCTGACGATGGCGTCCCGGTAGGCGGTGAGTTGCTCGCGCAATTGGGCCTGATCGTCCATGGTCTGTCCGGTCTGCTCAGGTTGTTCGCGCGGGAATTGCGGTCGGACGAATCCGGCGATTCAACCATAATGGGCCGCGCCGACCGGGAACACCCCGCGACGAGGAGCACCTGGACCCCCATGGCTTCCGCGACCGATGCGTCAAACGACGAGGTGATGGAGGCCCTGGCGCGGGAGGTGCGGGAACGCGCCGAAGGCCGCGAGATCTACTTCGTGTCCGGCAATTTCAACATCCTGCACCCCGGCCACCTGCGGCTGCTCCGCTTCGCGGCCGACCTGGGCGGCCGGCTGGTGGTGGGCGTCAACACCGACGACGCCGAAGGCGTGTCGGTCGAGCAGGCGCTGCGGCTGGAAGGCGTGCGTGCGATCGGAGCGGTGCACGAGGCCATCGCGCTTTCGGAGCCCGCCGACCGGTTCATCGCCCGGCTGCGGCCGGAATTTGTGGTCAAGGGCCGCGAGCACGAAGGCCAGCTCAACTCTGAGCAGCCGATTGTCGAGTCCTATGGCGGCGCCCTGATCTTCAGTTCCGGCGAGGTCCGCTTCTCCTCCATGGAGCTGCTGCAGGCCGAGTATGTGAGCCGAGGGCAGTCGGCGATCCGCAAGCCTGTCGACTATCCGCTGCGCAACGACTTCCAGATGTCGGACCTCAAGGAGGCCCTGGAGAAGTTCCGCGGCCTGAGGGTCGTGGTCATCGGCGACCTTATGGTCGACGAGTACATCAACTGCGATCCGCTCGGCATGTCGCGCGAGGATCCCACCCTGGTGGTCACCCCCGTCGAGAGCAAACGCTTCGTGGGCGGGGCCGGCATCGTCGCGGCCCACGCGCACGGCCTGGGCGCCTCGGTGAAGTTCATAAGCGTCGCGGGCAAGGACGAGCAGGCCCGGTTCGCCCGCCGCGAGCTGCAGGGCCATGGCGTCGAGGCGGAAATCCTGACCGACGCGACGCGACCGACGACGCTGAAGCAGCGCTTCCGCGCCTGGGGCAAGACGCTTCTGCGGGTAAACCACCTGCGCCAGCTCTCGATCTCTCCGGCACTGCAGAAGCAGCTCGCCACGGCGGCGGAGGCCGCGCTCGAAGGCGCCGATGTGCTGCTGTTCGCCGACTTCAACTACGGCTGCCTGCCCCAGCCGCTGGTCGACCGCCTGATCGCCTTCTGTCAGGCGCGCGGGATCACCATGGCGGCCGACAGCCAGGCCTCCTCGCAGATGTCCGACATCTCCCGCTTCAAGGGCATGGCGCTCATCTCGCCCACCGAGCACGAGGCGCGCCTGGCCCTGCACGAGAGCGAGGCGGGGCTGGTCGTGGTCGCCGAGCGCCTGCAGCGCGCGGCCGAGGCCCAGAACGTGGTGATCACACTGGCGAGCGAAGGGCTCCTGATCTACGCGCCGAAGAACGGCGCCTATCACACCGACCGCCTGCCGGCGTTCAACTCGGCGCCCAAGGACGTGGCGGGGGCCGGCGACAGCTTCTTCATCTGCGCGGCGCTGGCGCTTCGCGCGGGCGTCGACATCTGGCAGGCCGCCTACCTGGGGGCCGTGGCCGCCGCCTGCCAGGTGTCGCGTATCGGCAATACCCCGCTGACCGCCGCCGAACTGCAGAGCGAAATCGCCAACCGGCGCGCCCCATGAGGGCGCTGCTGCTGGCGGCCGGGCGTGGCGAGCGGCTTCGCCCGCTGACACTCACCACGCCCAAGTGCCTGGTCCCGATCCATGGGCGGCCGCTGCTGGCCTATTGGCTGGACGCGCTGCTGGGCGAGGCCGGCGTCGAGCGGGTGCTGGTCAACACCCACTACCTGCACCAGGCCGTCGAGACCTTCATCGCCGCCTCGCCGTGGCGCGAGCGGATCGACGTCGTCCGCGAGGCCGAACTGCTGGGCACCGGCGGCACGGTGCTGGCCAACCGGGACTGGCTCCAGGGCGATAGCTTCCTGGTCGTCCACGCCGACAACCTGACCGACGTCCCCATTTCCCGTCTTGCCGCCGCCCACGCGGCCGCCGGCCCCGACAACCTGATGACCCTCCTGGCCTTCCGGACACCCAATCCAAGCGCCTGCGGCATCCTCGAGCTCGACGCCCGCTCCCGGGTCCTGGCCTTCCACGAAAAGGTCGCCGATCCGCCGGGAGACCTCGCCAACGGCGCCGTCTACGTCTTCACCCAGGCCGTCGTCGAACGCATCGCGGCGCTTGGAAAGCCGGTCGTCGACCTGTCCACCGAGGTCATCCCCGGACTGTTGCCCAGGGTCCAGGCGCTGGAGCACGCCGGCTTCTTCATGGATATCGGCACGCCGGAAGCGCTCGCGCGGGCTCAGGAGACCTTTCCACGCCCGCCCCGGGCCTGATCGCGGGCGTGCATTTCTCGGTAACCAACATGGTTAACAATGGGCGTGTCGTTCTGCTTCCGGACCCATAGCCCCATGAAACTCCTCGTCACAGGCGCCTGCGGCTACAAGGGCTCGGTGCTGGTTCCCAAGCTGCTGGCGCAGGGTCACGAGGTCACCGCCTTCGACATCCAGTGGTTCGGCAACGAGCTTCCCGATCATCCCGACCTCAGGGTGATCCAGGGCGATGTCTGCGACACCGAGTCCATCCCGCTGGAAGGCGTGGACGCGATCATCCACCTGGCCTCTGTCGCCAACGATCCCTGCGGCGACCTGGACCCGAAGCTGACCTGGGAGATCAGCGCGCTGGCCACCATGCGCCTGGCCGACAAGGCGGTGCGCCACGGCATTCGCCGCTTCATCTACGCCTCCTCGGGCAGCGTCTATGGCGTGAAGTCCGAGCTGCAGGTGACCGAGGACCTCGAGCTCGCCCCGCTCACCGAATACAACAAGACCAAGATGGTGGCCGAGCGGGTCCTCCTGAGCTATCGCGACGAGATGGCGGTGCAGATCGTACGCCCGGCCACGGTGTGCGGCGTCAGCCCGCGCATGCGGCTGGACGTCTCGGTGAACATGCTGACCATGCAGGCGCTGACCAACGGCCGGATCACGGTCTTCGGCGGCGATCAGGTCCGGCCGAACATCCACATCGACGACATCACAGACCTCTACATCTATCTGCTCGACCACCCGGAGCTGACCGGCGTCTACAACGCAGGCTTCGAGAACATTTCGATCCGCGAGATCGCCGAGCGGGTGACCGCCGTGATCCCGGCGGAGATCGTGGTGACGCCCTCCAACGATCCGCGCTCCTACCGCCAGAACTCCGACCGCCTGCTGGCGGCAGGCTTTGCGCCGAAGAAGACCATCGACGACGCCATCTGGGAGATCACCGCCGCCTATCAGCGCGGCGCGCTGAAGGACCAGGACCGCTGGCATAATCTGCGCTGGATGCAGAGGGCTCGATCATGACCGCCACAGCCACGATGGACGGGGAAGCGGCGAGCGCGCTGGCCGACTTCACGGCCTACAGCCGCCGCCTGCAGGACGCCCTGGCCGCCGCCGACTTCGCGCCGGTCGAGACGCTGGCCCGGGCCATGCACCGCTGCTGGACCGAGGGGCATTCGATCTACCTTTGCGGCAACGGCGGCAGCGCAGGAAACGCCATCCACCTCGCCAACGACCTGGTCTACGGCGCCGCCGGCGGCCAGGGCCCCGGCATGCGCGCCCACGCCCTGCCGGCGAACAGTTCGGTGCTGACCTGCCTCGCCAATGACCTCGACTACTCCGAGATCTTCGCCTTCCAGGTCCGGACCTTCTGCAAGCCGGGCGATATTCTGATCGTGCTCTCCGGCAGCGGCAACTCGCCGAACATCGTCAAGGCCGTCGAGGCCGCGAACGAGCTGGGCGTCCAGAGCTTCGGCGTGCTGGGCTACAGCGGCGGCAAGGCCAAGGCGCTGGTCAGCACCCCGATCCATTTCGCCATCGACGACATGCAGGTCGCCGAGGACCTGCAGCTGATCGTCGGCCACATGATCATGCAGCGGCTGAAACGGATCGCCACCGATGAGCGGTGAGGCCGCAGCCGCGCCCGTCTTCACGGTCATCGGCAGCAATTCGTTTTCCGGTGCGAGCTTCGTCGCTCACCTGCTGAAGGCGGGCCACCACGTGATCGGTGTCAGCCGCTCGCAGGAGCCGCACGAGGCCTTTTTGCCCTATCGCTGGGGCCCGGCGGCCGGCGGCTTCCGCTTCCACCAGCTCGACCTCAACCACGACGTGGGCGCGATCTGCGATCTCGTCGCCGAGACTCGGTCCACCCACGTGGTGAACTTCGCCTCCCAGAGCATGGTCGCCGAGAGCTGGGCCAATCCCGACCACTGGTTCATGACCAACACGGTCTCGACGGTCCGCTTGCAGGAGGGCCTGCGCAGGGCCCCGACCCTGCAACGCTACGTCCACATCTCGACGCCGGAAATCTACGGCAGCACCGCGGGCGACATCACCGAAGACGCGCCCTTCAACCCCAGCACGCCCTATGCCGTCTCGCGCGCGGCCGCCGAAACCACGATGCGGCTCTATCAGCGGAACTACGGTTTCCCCGTCGTCTTCACCCGCGCCGCCAACGTCTTCGGCCCGGGCCAGCAGCTGTACCGGATCATCCCGCGCACCATCCTCTGTATCCGGTTGGGTGAGAGGCTGCAGCTGCACGGCGGGGGCGCCTCGGAGCGCTCGTTCATCCACATCGACGACGTGTCGGAGGCGACCCTGCGTATCGCGCTCGGCGGCCGCGACGGCGAGGCCTACCATATCTCCACGCCTCGCCAGATCAGCATCCGCGCGCTCGTCGAGCTGATTTGCACGCGCATGGGAACCACCCTCGACCAGGTGGCCGAAGTCGTCGGTGAGCGGGTCGGAAAGGACGCCGCCTACTGGCTGAACAGCGACAAGCTGCGCGGCGAACTGGGCTGGTCCGATCAGGTGTCCCTCGAACAGGGGATCGACGAGACCATCGCCTGGGTCGATCGCAATCTCTCCGCGCTGCAGGCGCTTCCGCAAACCTACATCCACAAGCCGTAGGGACCATGGGACAAGAAATCGACCTGCTCGCCGACTATCCGCGCACCAAGCGCAACGTCGAGGAGCGCGGCCTCGCCAAGACCGAGGCGGATCGCGCCATCGCGCGCCAGTTCGGCCGGGAATTCTTCGACGGCGACCGCGCCCATGGCTACGGCGGCTTTTCCTACAATGCCCGCTTCTGGACCCCGGTCGCCCCGGCCTTCGAGAAGCACTTCGGCCTCAAGGCCGGCGACAGCCTGCTCGACGTGGGCTGCGCCAAGGGCTTCATGCTGCACGACTTCACCGCCGCGATCCCCGGCCTCACCGTCAAGGGCGTCGACGTCTCGGACTACGCCATCGCCAACGCCATGGACGACATGGCCCCGCACGTTCAGGTGGCCGACGCCAAGGCCCTGCCGTTCGCCGACAAGTCGTTCGACGTGGTGGTGTCGATCAACACCATCCACAATCTGGCGCGCGCCGAGTGCGCCCAGGCGCTGAAGGAAATCCAGCGGGTCGCGCGCCGCGGCGCCTTCATCACTGTCGACGCCTACCGCGACGAGGAGGAACGCCGCCGCATGGAGGCCTGGAACCTCACCGCCCAGACGATCATGCACGTGGACGACTGGAAGGCCTTCTTCGCCGAGTGCGGCTACACCGGCGACTACTACTGGTTCATTCCTTGAATCTGGCCTCGGACCCCGACACCGCCAGGAACCTGCTGCGTGCGATGCTCCGCATCCGCCGCGTGGAGGAGACGATCGCGGAGCGTTACGGCGAGCAGAAGATGCGCTGCCCGACGCACCTGTCCATCGGCCAGGAGGTGCCGGCGGCGGCGGCAGGCGCGGTCCTCAAGGCCACCGACCTGGCCGTCAGCGGCCACCGCGCCCACGCCCACTATCTGGCGAAGGGCGGCTCGCTGCCGGCCATGATCGCCGAGCTGTACGGCAAGGCCACGGGCTGTTCGGGCGGTAAGGGCGGCTCCATGCACCTGGTGGACGAGGCCCAGGGCTTCATGGGCTCGACCGCCATCGTCGGCGGCACCGTGCCGGTGGGCGTCGGCCTGGCCCTGTCGCGCGCGCTTGCCGGGACCGGCGAGATCGTCTGCATCTTCATCGGCGACGCAGTGCTGGAGACCGGCGCCTTCTATGAGTCGGCGAATTTCGCCGCGACGCAGCGGCTGCCCGTCCTCTTCCTCTGCGAGAACAACCTCTATTCGGTCTATTCGCCGCTGGAGGTCCGCCAGCCGGAGGGCCGGTCGCTGGCCGCGACCGCCGCGGGGCTCGGCCTCAACGCCACTGTGGGCGACGGCAACGACGCCTGGGCCGCCTACGAGCTGATCCGCGCGGCCGCCGAGCGCGCTCGCGCCGGCGAAGGCCCGCAGTTCGTCGAGCTCACCACCTACCGCTGGCGCGAACACTGCGGCCCCAACTACGACAACGACATCGGCTACCGCACCGAGGCCGAGTTCGAAGCCTGGCGCGCTCGCGACCCGATCGCGCTCTTTTCGCAGCGGCTGCTCAGCGCGGGCGTCATCGACCAGCCTTGGATCGATACCGTGGACGCCGAGATCGGCCGCGAGATCGAAGCCGCCTTCGCCTTCGCCGAGACCTCACCCTTCCCGGAGCCGGCGGAAGCCTTCACCGACCTCTATTCGCCAGGGCTTTCTTCGCGAATGGTCTCTTTGGGGGAGGTCGCGCCATCCCTGTGACCACCTTCGCCGAAGCCATCCGTGACGCCCTGTCGGTCGCGCTCGCCCGCGATCCGTCGGTGATCGTCTATGGCCTGGGCGTGCCGGACCCGCGCGGCGTCTTCGGCACCACCCTTGATCTGCACGAACAGCATGGGCGGCGGCGCGTCTTCGACATGCCGACCTCCGAAAACGCCATGACCGGCGTCGCCGTCGGCGCGGCGCTGGGCGGCTTGCGCCCGGTGCTGACCCACCAGCGGCTGGACTTTGCGCTGCTGTCCCTCGACCAGATCGTCAACAACGCCGCCAAGTGGCGCTTCATGTTCGGCGGGCGGCGCGGCGTGCCGATCACCATCCGCATGATCCTCGGCCGCGGCTGGGGGCAGGGCCCGACCCACTCCCAGAACCTGCAGGCGCTGTTCGCCCACATCCCCGGCCTGGTGGTGGTGAGCCCCGCCACACCGGAGGACGCCAAGGGCCTCCTGCTCTCCGCGATCTTCGGCGACGACCCGGTGGTCTTTCTGGAGCACCGCTGGCTGCACAATATGACCGGCGAGGTTCCGGAAGGCGACTACCGCACCCCGCTCGGCAAGGCGCGGCTGATGCGGTCGGGCGGCGATGTGACCGTCGTCTCCATGTCCCTGATGAGCCTGGAGGCGGCCCATGCGGTGGACCATCTGGCCGCCCAGGGGATCGCCTGCGACCTGATCGATCTGCGGACCGTCCGGCCGATCGACTGGCCGGCGATCGAGGCCTCGGTCCGCCGCACCGGCCGCCTGCTGGCCCTGGACGCGGGCCACGAGACCGGTGGCCTGGCCGGCGAGATCGTCGCCCATGTGGCCACCAAGTGCTGGGGCGATCTGCGCGCCGCGCCCGTTCGCCTCGCCATGCCCGACGTCCCGGAGGCCACCAGCCCCGCGTTGACCGCCGGCTATCACGTGCGCGCCGAACACATCGCCCGCGCCATCGCCGACCTGGTCGGCCGCGACGCGGAGACCGCCGCCCTCGCCGCAGCACGCCGGCACCCGCACGACGTGCCGGGAGACTGGTTCAAGGGCCCGTTCTAGAGCTCAGATCCCCGGGGTGCCGTTCTGGGAGTCCGTCGCGCCGGCCAGGGGCGCGACGATCATCTCGCGCCGGATCAGGTCCGGATCGAGCGCCGGCAGCTGGTCCTCCAGCGAGGCCCCGAACTTCACGAACGGATGGAGCCGCTGGTCCGGATCGATGCCCACGTCGGCGAAGACCGGACCTGGCTGTGCGTAGATCTGGGCCAGCCCGTCCGCCACCTCGTCCCCGGTCGCGATCTCGACCACGGCCAGCCCCATGGCCCGGGCCACGTCCGCCAGCGGCGGCAGGGCCAGGCCGGAGGGGCCGTCGACGCCCACATAGTTTCCGCCGAGCCAGGTCTCGAGCGTCTGCTTCTGGATGCCGTGGCCCTTGTTGTCGAAGACCAGCACCCGGACCTTGAGCCCGTGACGCACCAGGGTCGCCAGCTCCGCCAGGCAGATCAGCAGCCCGCCGTCGCCGATGATGCAGGTGACGGTCCGGCTCCGGTCGGCGAAGGCCGCGCCGATCGCCGCCGGCAGGGCGTAGCCCATGGGCGTGTTGTTCCAGGCCGAGAACAGCCGCTGGCCCGATTTCAACGCCAGCCCGTTGCAGGTCCAGGTGAGGTTGCCGCCGGTGTCCACGAACACCAGCTCATCCTCCGGCAGATGTCCGGCCAGGGTCTTCAGGAAGGCGTAGGCGTCGACCGGGCCGCCTGGAACCTGCGCCCCTCGTGCGTCGTCGGGCAGCACGGCGCGCCAGTGCGCGATCTTGGCGCGCCAGGCCGTCACGTCCGGCAAGCGGACCTCGGCTGTCGCCTTCAGCAGCGCCGGCAAGGCCGCGTCCAGCCGGGCGCAGACGCGGTGTGTGATGCTGATGCCGCGGCCGTCGAACTTGTCGATCTCGCCCTGCTCGGCGTCGACCATCGCGATCTCGGCGCCCCGCGCGAAGGCCGGCAGCAGCCCGCCCGTCACGTTCTGAGACAGCCGTGTGCCCAGGCACAGCACGAAGTCGGCGTTCTGGATGGCGAAGTTGCCGAGCCTGGGTCCATAGACCCCGAACGGCCCGACCCTCAGTGGATGGTCGTGCGCCAGCAGGTCGAGCCCGGCCCAGGTCTGCAGCACCGGGAAGCCCAGGGCCTCGATCAGCGCCCGCAGGTCCTCGCCGACCCGCGGCGTCGACAGACCGCCGCCCAGCACCACCACCGGCCGCTTCGCCCGCGAGAGCGCCTGGGCCAGCGCCCGCACCTGCGTCTCCAGGGCCGAGGGCGGGGGCGCCGGCGGCGTGAACCCTTCGAGCTGGTCCGGCTCGATCTCCACGCGCTGCAGGTCGTCCGGCAGGTCGACCAACACCGTCCCAGGGCGGCCCTCGAACGCCCAGTACCAGGCCGCCTCCAGATGCTTGCGGACGTCCTGCGCCCGCTCCACCTGGGCCGCGTACTTGGTCACCGAAGCGAAGATCGAGACCACGTCGGTCTCCTGGAACCCCAGCTGGCGTATCTTGCGCGTCCCCTTCAATCGATGGGTCGCCACTTGGCCGGTGAGCATCAGCGTCGGCACGGAGTCGAAGTGCGAGCAGCAGGCGCCGGTCAGGAGGTTGGTCGCACCCGGGCCGCTGGTGGTGATGGCCACGCCCATCTTGCCGGTGGCGCGCGCGTAGCCGTCGGCCGACATCGCCGCGCTCTGCTCGTGCTGCGAGCAGACGTAGTCCATTCCAGGATGCCGCGCGGCGGAGTCGAACAGGTGCACGGCCGCGCCGCCGGACATGCCGAAGACATGCGTGACACCCCGGTCGGCCAGGAATTGGATGACGTAGTCTGAGAGCTTCATCCGGCTAAGCCACGTTGAGGGTCGTGTTCCCGTGGCGGCGCAGCTTGAAGCCGTCCGCGTCCTGGGAAAGCGCCCGGGCCAGCGCCTCGCCGCCCTGGCGCCAGGCGTCGTGGACGACCGAGAAGTTGCGTCCGCCGGTGACCTCCCGCGGCTGGGCGAAACACCAGTCCAGCACGGCCTTGATGTCCGCCATCGATG
>Ga0209026_1000957_pt1 | contig 14477 bp, 14 predicted proteins | sample AraplaCL_Col_mCL_FD_184262 | JGI IMG/M metagenome (GOLD analysis project Ga0209026, IMG submission 184262) | Arabidopsis root microbial communities from the University of North Carolina, USA - plate scrape CL_Col_mCL (SPAdes) (version 2) | ecosystem: Host-associated > Plants > Roots >... | reverse complement strand
GAAAGTGTTTGGAATTTGTTTTGGACGGCCTCCACCTGTAGCAGCCTCGGTTTTAGCGGCCGGCAAATATAAACGATGTGTTACCACATCAATGCCTATGGTACGTGCGCTTGGCTCGGTAGTAATAGTCTCTACAAATTCAAACTTATCAGCGTTAACCTCCTTAACAGCACTTATTGTACCCTCGCCATTACTGGCGTAGGCCATTTTTAATTCCGGGTCGAACACTAAACCGTCCGAACCGCCAATCGGGAATTTCGCCAGGTTCTTGCCGGTATTGCAATCCATAACTACCATGGTTTTATTACCACCGCATGCAATAAACAATCTGCCGGTTTTGCGGTCGATGTCTAAACCTGAAGGTTCTTCGCCGCCTTCTATTTTGTAGCGTGCTTCTACTTTAAAGGTTGTGGCATTAATAACAACAACCTCGTTGGTGGTCTCTGCATTTACAAATACTTTCCCTTTCCCGTCAGAAACTGCAGTTTCTGGTTTTGCACCTAAGGGTATCGTGGCCACAACCTGATCGGTAGCTACGTCAATCACAGTAGCGTCGTTACTACGGCCGTTGCAGGTGTACACTTTTTTACTGTAAGGCTCATAAAAAATAGCATCAGGATTGGTGCCGGTAGCTACCTCGCCAATAACCTTAAAAGTTTTCAAATCAAACACAATCGCTTTATTGGCTCGTCCGGCACTGATATAGCCTTTGTTAAATGCATTGGCAATTGCAACGCCGTGCACACCTGGCGCATTTGGAACATAGCCCAAAGAATCGCCGGCAGTTGATAAAATATTGATCTGGTTGCCGTGTGAAGTGTAGATGCGTTTATTGGCGCCGTCTACGGTAATATAATCCCATCCGCCGGCACTGCCAATAGGGATGTCTTTTATTACATGAAAGCCGGTTTTTTGCCCGAACGACAAAGTTGAACAGCCTATCAAACAGGTAATAGCGAAAATATTCAGGGAAGTTTTCATAATCAGTTTTTTATGCTATTTACTTCATAAATCTGAAGAAATGTTGTTGAAAATATATGACCGCGCACACCGTGCTGATTTTCTGCTAAAACTGCTAACTTCACAAAATCACGAAGCCCAATGGAAAATGAAACACCGTTTAAATTAACTATTCATATGGTGTCAAGCCTTGATGGTATGATAGCCGCCAAGGATAACAATATGGACTGGTTTAATACCGTAGACCTTTACGAAAACGGCGTTGAACTTACCCAACAGGAAATGGCAGACTTTATGAAAACGATAGGCTGCTATGTGATGGGGGCTCATACATACGAACATGCCCTGCATCTGTCTAAATCATACGGATGGGCTTATGGTGATAAACCGACTATTGTTCTTACTAACAGAAAATTACCTGTCGAAAGGCGAGGCGTTGAACTATATTCCGGCGATTTGAAACAGCTTATTGACGACCGGTTAAAACCCAACTACAAAACCGTTTGGATGGTAGGGGGCGCCATGCTGGCGAAAGAATTCATTAAGTTAAAGCTGGCAGACGAGATCAGATTGTCGATCATGCCGATCATACTGGGTGAAGGAAAATTATTCTTCGATCAGATAGGGCAGGAGCAAACCCTGCATTTGCTTAACGTAACGCCCTATAAAAATGGCATTGTCGAATTGCATTACGAAATCAAACCATAAACCCCGGGCGTCCCGCGGAAATAGTGGGACACCCGGGACACCAATTTTCGGTAAATATTTGAAAAACAATTCGTTGCATCTTTGCGTGGTACACTTGGGACACTATTATGTTAACTAACTCTAAAAGTAAGGCTGGCTAAACACCTGCTATCAAGCCAGGAGCATTGATCTTCTCTTAAGAAGCGCTTTAGCGCGTAATAGTTCGTCCATGAGCTAAGCTAAAGTCATTTGCAATAAACTAATTGGGCATTTTGTGCGTTGTTGTACCATATCCCTTATGAAAAAGTACCTCTTCTATCAGTATCTTTTAGTTATCATCTGTATTAATTTATTGCCTGCGCTGGCTATTGCCGGTGGTTTTAAGTTCAGGATAAAGAACTCGGGCAAGAACAAGGTCGCCGTTTTTTACCGCGTTTACGAGCGATCGGGCAATTCTAAAGTGAAAAGCTTGTTTAGCCTGGATCCGCAACAAAGCAAAGAAAAAGACATTTCCATAAGTAAAAGCGACACCATAGCCTTTTACGGTCAGGACAGCGAAGACCAAACGTCGGTAATGGTAAAACGTACCTATGCGACATTACAAAAAACAAAGAACGCCACGTTTGATATACCGATCATCATTCCCGAAAAAATCAGCACCAGCTTCGAGTCGCTGGAAGATTTGAGTGTTAAGCTGGAGCACAACAAAGTGCTTAACTTTTTGCTGAAGATGGATTCGACGTCAATGAGCAGTTTGTCAATGCTGGAGAAAAATTTTCAAAACATTTACCCGCTGGGTACTTTTCTTTTTATCGATACAAAAACTAATCGCTTGCTGCTGCCCCCGCTCGAGCCTTCATTCTGGGCAAACAGCGAGAATTACCTTACCATACAGGATAGCCTGTACGCCATGGTTAATAAGGATAAACGCGGAATGGCCAATGCGCAGGTGGCTTACTTTGTGGCCAAGATGTTCGATTCGTTACGCATTAATAACACCGCCGAATTGGAGTTTAAGGCCCGTTTGTCTCTGGTGCGCTGGAAACCTACCGCACAGGCCAATATCTATCAGATATTTAATGATAAATCATTTCAGGATTTTTTGCAGAACTGCTACGCCCAGATAGATAATCCCGATAAGGAATACCAGCGCTACCGCCTGTATTTTTTGTCCTCATACGAGCGTATTGATGACCTGGAAGTATTTGGCAGGCAGTTTTACAACTTCGGCAACGAAACAGATATGTCTTTTAGTGTGCCCTCGCAGGTGCTAAGTACCAATTTGGGTGTGATGTACGCCAAAACGCGAACGTTAGCCAACTATTACTCGGTACAAGGCGCCGTGCTGCGCACCAAAGCGTACGACTTTAGCTCGCTGTTGTTTAACGGATTTAAAAGCAATGTGAAAAAGAATATCATTGCCGAGGATTATGCCCTTCAGCATCGCCTGGATAACGATATTATGGACGAGTATAAGAGCCTGGTATCTTACAATCCAGATCCGCAGCAACTGTCACTGCAGGCGCTTGACCCTAAGGACCCAACACCATCGCTAATGCCTATCCGCACCACGGTAAACAACCTTTCGCCTTACTCGCCAATGCCGCCTGATACCTCTAAACAAGCTGCAGTTAACAATGTGCGTATTGCTGCCTACAATAACAAAGTGAAATTTTTTAACTCTCACCTGGTGGAGTTGAACAAGTTGTTTAAAGAGCTCGATCAAACTGATGCCGACCTGGAAAAAATATCAGCTTCTACGCCGGAGAAAAGCTTCTCAGGTTCGATGAGCACACCGGGCCTGCTTAACGAAATTGAGGTGAGCAGCGATATTGTGAGGAAGGAATGATAGGCACGTAGCAACAATACATACCACCTAATAATGTGGCAATACAGTTTTAGTTAATGCCGCGCGGATGATTGTTGCTGCATATTTTTTGCTGGTAGCAGCCGAGGTGTAAAAATCCATTTTGGCGTGCCATTGTTCGGGCGCTTCAGTATGCGTTCCGGTAAGTATTATCCATCCTTTACGAGATGATCCTTCTGTTATAGCAGGAGTTCCATCGGGATATTTACCTACTATTGCACCCCATCCGCTCAGTTGCGGTCCATCTTCCCAATACTGATCCATCGGGCTTCCGGTAGCGAGTTGTATAGGTACCGTCAGTTTGTGCGCCCCTTTTCCCTCGGCTGAATAAAAATCAAACGTAATGCCGGTGAGATTAAAACCATTATAGTATTTTGAATTGCCCGCAAGAAAAGCACCTGCACAAATACCCAGATAATTTAATCCGTTATGAACAGCAGTTTGGATATTGCGAGCGCTGGCAGTGGTCAGGCTTTTACCCATCGCAATAAAATTTCCACCAGGGAAAATGGCCAGTTTATATTTTGACAAAGCCGCCTCACTTAAGGCATTTAGTTGCGCAGAGTTAACGGTTTCGTAGTTTAATTTTTGGTTATCAAGGATGGTTTGCAGCGCCACAACATCACAAGGGGAAGTTCCTGTTCCAACAAATAAAAGGATTGGTGCTGACCCGATGGGAGGATACTCTGTCGGAACACAGTTGCTTCGCCTGCGATTGCACGATGTTGCTGTAAAAAAGAGCAGCATGACTAACCAAGTCCTTTGGCTGAAGCAGATACCGAATCGCCTGATCATGCATAAAAATAATGATTTTTGATGGAGATCACTGCTTTACCACATCTGGCCTAAAGTGTTTGTAAGATTGATCGCAAACATGCGATGCTGGCTCGCAATAAATTTTACTTACACAGCCCCGTCATCCAACAAACCCTTTACCAGCTTTTTCCATTGCGGGCCAGACAAACCTATTCTGGCCGTTAGGGCTATCAGCGTATTACGGATCTTGTCATGCAGATCAACCTCACCATTATTGGGCGTTTCGTTTCTGCCGTAAACACAGGCGCTCACTTTATTTCCAATGCGCTTAACAATGAAGGTATTGGTAGATACATCCTTATAAAAATGTGCGATCGTGGGATCATCTTTTTTGGGGTTGGGTACCGGCCTAATGGTCATCGCCAAAAATTCCTCATCAGTTTTAGCATCTCCGGCGGCGTCTATACGTTCTATCATTACCCATTCTAATCCGTCGCCGGCATCTGAGCCTGGGGTGGGCAGATCAATGCTAAAATAAAACCCTTCATGAGCAAAACCAGCCAACTCGTCACCCTGGTTATTGGTCAAACAAAATTTTGATGAACCAGGGCCTGCATACTCGTGCCATTTATTTACGGTAAGCATTTTAGCGGCTGCGGTTTCAAAGCATTGGTGGGCAGCATTGCGGTTATCGAAGACGCGTTCTTCCGAGAACTCGGTACTGCGGCCGGTTTGTTGCTCGGGGATATATTGTTCGGCATGTTTTTCCATAGTGATACAACCGCCGGGGAAGATTTTGGTTTAAAACCTTTTTGCGTAAAAGCGGGTTGTAAGCGTTAAGCTATACCCTTTAAAAATGTCCGTGCATTCCTTTATCCTGCTTGATACTCACTTAAAACTACCGGATATTATGGCGCCGATATTAAGCGCCTGCGCGTTCATCTTGTCCTTAGGAGCTTTTATTTTTACGGTCTTTATGCAATCTAAAGAGCGCACGCGTAATATCAGGCAAACCCTTAGCAGTTCGTTAAGCGAACTGGCGGGTATTAATGTTGCGGTGTCGCAGCTGATAAAAGATGAAAAGGAAAGCTCTCCGCAGTTGGCACGCATCATCAAAAACTATAATTCGCAACGCGGCACCATGGTATCGGCAGCCGATTTTCTGATCAACCAAAATGACAAGTTTATCACAGGAGCCGACTATCAGCTAATGGCAATGACCTATGACGACCTGGAAGATATTCCCAAAGCCGAAGAGTACTGGCTAAAAGCCATAGATCACGCAGCCGGGCCACCACAGCAACATATTTTTCAACGCGATTACGCCACATTTTTATTTAACAATAACCAGGACAAAAAAGGCCGCGAGTTTTTCGAGCGCTCGTTAAGAGTGCAACTTTCTAACACAGACGATGAGCACCGCTATTTGGCCGATACCTACGTTACCTGGGCTTCGCTGGAAAGAAATTTTGGCAACGACCAGGAGTTTGAGCGCTTGGTAACCGAAGCTTACAGCGAATGTAAAAAGATAAAGCATCGCAGGAAAAATGCCGAAATGTGCCGACTCGTAGACGAGTTAACCAAAGCGCAATAGTAGATGTAGACGCCTATTCTAATGGCAGCGTGAACCAAAACGTAGTACCCTTACCCAACTCACTGTCTGCACCAATTTTACCACCGTGCCGCTCAATGATCTCGGCAGAAATATAAAGCCCTAGTCCCAAACCCGAAAACTGCAGATTATCATTCTCTGCCTGGTAGTAGCGTTCAAAAATATGCGGTAGCTTATCTGCAGAAATACCCGGCCCATAGTCGGTTACCGAGATTTTTACTTCATCTTTCAGTTTGCGGATATTGAATAAAATTTCTCTTGAATCCGGGGCATACTTGATGGCATTATTAATGAAGTTCACGATTACCTGGTCTACCAAGCGCTCATCGGCACTAATATGCAGATCAACGTCGCCTTGTAAGATGATCTTATGCGTACCGGCGGTGGTTATGTGTGCGCAGCAATCGTTTATCAGATCAGTCACGCGGAAAGTGGTTTTATTGATCGGAAAACGCCCACGGCTAATACGGTTCATATTGAGCAAGCTGTTCACAAGTTCGGTTAGCTTATTCAGGCTTTTGTTAGATTGCTTAACCAGTTTGGTTAACATATCAGGCTCAATGCCGGGCAGCATACGGTCAAGCAGTTGTAAGGCACCTTTAAGCGCGGCTATCGGCGTTTTCAATTCATGGCTTGCAACGCTGATAAAATCATCTTTTTGCTGCGATACCATGCGGCGGTTGGTCACATCCATAAAGGTAACAATACCGCCATAAACAGTACCGTTATCATCTATTAATGGTGCAGCATTTATAGAAATATAGATCTTTTTTGAACCGGCCAGTTGTATGCCTACTTCCTGATCATATACCGGCAACCCGGTTTGCAAAGCCACAAACATGGGGTGATCTTCTTTCGGCAGCGGCGAGCCATCCAGTCGTTGGTTTTGCCATTGGAAATCCTCGTAGCGGCGGTCTATAAAAGCGCTTTCAGGCACTCCCATAATACGCTGTGCCATCGGGTTTGCATAACTTGGGATACCTTTGTCATTTACAATTACAACGCCTTCGGCCATGGTGTCTAACACACCCTGCAAGCGTCGCTCGTTTGCACGCAGGTCCTTTTCCAGATGGCTTTTTTCCGAAACGATAACTTCCAGGTTTTTGCGCGCCACTACCTGCGTGGTCACCTCAACAGCAATATCCATTATGCCAATAATTGCTCCCTCATCCATCAGCGGGCGATAGCTAAAGTTAAAGTAGCGGGTTTCCATTTTGCCGTTGCGCATCATATTAACCGGCACCTCTTCACCGTTAAACGATTTTCCGGTACGGTAAACGTCAAAAAGCAACTCTACGGCTGGCTCGCCTTTCAATTCGGGAAACCCTTCTAACAGCGGTTTGCCAATTACGTCGGCGTCCTTACCTAAAATTTCCAGGATATCTTTATTGGCCAGATCTATCACCATATTCTCGCCCCGAAACACCAATATAGCTACCGGCGCCTGTGCTACCAGTCGCTTAAAATCAGTTTCAGATTCCTGCAAGCGCAAATTAAGGCGGTTGATATTTTCGTTAGATTCTATAAGGCCCTGGTTGGCTGCCGATAAATTATCATTAACGGCTTGTATGCTATTATTCGTTGCAGATAACTCCTCTATCAACTGCTCTTCGCGCCGCTGCTTCTCGGCCAAAGTGCGCCAGGCCAATATCCTGCTGGTTACATCAATTGCAGTATGCAGAATAGCCATGGTTTGGCCGTTGGCATTCTTTAACGGACGGAATTCAAAATCAAAGTAAGAGGTTTTAGACTTGCCGCTAATAACTAAAGTAGCGGGTGTTTCAATGGCGCGATAAGTTTCGCCGGTTTCCCAAACGTTTTTCAGGATGTCAAAAAAAGGCTGATCGTGCAATTCCGGCAGCGCCTCCTCCAGGGTTTTGCCTATAATATCGCTTTCTTTACCCCAGATCTCAAGCATAGCTGCGTTTACAAAACGTATAGTGAGCGCGGGGCTATCGTAAATCGCCGCTGCATCTTTTGATTGGGTAAGGACCTCTAATATCTCTTTGTCCGATAGCATAACAAGCGTTTAACAAGAGAATTTAGGTTTTGTTCAGCCATCCTACCACCTATCCAATTAGGATATTTACCCGGCTCGACGAGAGAAAAAGCAATAAAAAAAAGCCGCTTCAATTTTCATGATGCGGCTGTACCCGGTAACTGTGATCGCTTTAAATACCTGCTTTCGTTTTTTTACTATAGAGGAAATAGCTAACAAAGCCCACGGCAATAAACACCAGCATAAATGCGGCGTTACGCATCCCTGATTTGTAGATGCAATAGGTAGCACCTATTAAATCGTACATCAGGCCGGCATATGCCCATTCTTTTATTTTAGGGAAGCCCGGAATGACAATGGCAATTGCACCTAATATTTTGGCTACCCCCAAAAACTGAAGTAAGTAGGCGGGCATTCCCATTTTGGTAAACATTTCTACCCCCTCCTTTGGCGCCATAGCGTTCATTATGCCCGAGAATAACATAAATGCTGCAAATAGTATAGTTACTATCCAGTAAGAAATTTTTAAAGCCTTCATAGTTATGAGTGATTTATTGGTTTTGAGTATTAAGGTTGAAGTTTGGAAATTGCGATGGAAAAAGCAAGTAAATTAATATCTTCATCGTATGAACCTCTCCCGCATTATTTTATTTGCACAGGATGTTGATGTGCTGAAAAATTTCTATCAGCAACATTTCCATTTGCAGATCACAGAAGAAACCGCCGGCGAGTGGGTAGTGTTTAAGACAGGCAGCGCCGAACTAGCCCTGCATAAAATTGGCCCGGGCTCTACGCCCGTCGACCCGAAAAATAAACCATTATCCAGCACCAAACTAGTTTTTGAAACTAATGAGAACTTGTATGCGCTCAGCGAGAAGTTGTTAAGCGCCCATGTGGCCGTAGGCGAGGTAAAATCCTTCGCCGGATACCCATACCTGTTTTGCGACGGTACCGACCCGGAAGGGAATGTGTTTCAGTTGATGGGGAAGGTGTAATCCTCGAATAACCTGTTATTGCGAGGAACGAACACTTTATTGAAATGCGTGAAGGTTCTCGATGCCTAAAGCTCTTAAAATATTTGATATATATTCTAAATGATAACCCAACGCATATTCAAAGTTTTCAACTTTAAGTTTTTCAATTAACTCTAAATCGAAGCTAAGTTGACCTAAGCCTCGTTCCTTAGGATTTTCGTCAATATTAAAAATATCTTCGGATGAAAGACTCCAGAAATAGTCATGTTCTAAATCAATCTCATTTCCCTTATTTTCTTTGAGCTTTTCCAACAAAGTCGAAATCGTTAATTGAAGTTCGCTGATATTAACTTTCATGGAGTCAAATTTAAAAAATCTTCGAGCTATTGCAGAGTACATCATTGAATAGATGCGATATTGAAGTCACAATAACGTATCAAGTAACAATCCTTAAATCCTGTAAATCTTGGTTCAGACAAAATATGTAAATTGCCCTATGATAAAACGTTTACTTTACCCCGCGCTGATGTTAATTGCCGGCGTGGCGTGTGCGCAAAAGAGTGTTATTAGTGGCTACTATCCTGTTTTAAGGAGTCAGTTTAACGAGGATAATGCTTATAAAACGGTTGCTTTTGTAGAGAGCCGCTGGCGCTGGCCTGGCAACAAGGGTTATAACGAAAGTATTTATTACGTAGAGAACCTGATGAAGCAGGCAGGCTTCGTAAAACAAACCAAAGGCGATGATGACGGTCCGTTAACTTACCGGCTGGAAACCCGCGATATGCGCGGCCCAACGTGGGACCCTATCAGCGCGACGGTACAAATTGAAGGCGATTCAAAACCGCTGGAAACCTTTGCCACCAATTTTAACATGATCGCCCAGTTTTCGGGCAGTACACCTGCGGGCGGTGTTACGGCCGAGGTGGTGTATCTTACCCGCCAGGAAATGGCAACCGCTACACCAGAGAAATTAAAAGGTAAAATAGTTTTTGCTGAATCTGGTGTGGGGCAGGTTTATACTATCGCCGCAAAAAATGGTGCATTGGGCGCTTTTGGCTATTCTCTGCCAGCTTATACTAAGCCCGAGAAGAATGTCAACTCTATCCAGTTCAGCCGCGTATCTAACCAGGATTCTACCAGCCAGGTGTTTGGCATTTTGTTGTCTTACCAGGCCAAAGAGCGTTTGAAAGCTGCATTGGCTAAAGGCCCGGTGAAAGTTCACGTAGAGACGCACTCTAAAATATATCATGCCAAAGAACTAACTGTTATTGCCAACGTTCGCGGAACGGCTATTCCTTTTGAGCGTTTTGTGTTTAGTGCTCACGTGCAGGAACCCGGTGCCAGCGATAACGCAACAGGCGTAGGTACATTGGCCGAAATGGCGCGGGTAACTGCTAATTTGGTAAAGTCGGGTAAATTTGATCCTAAGCGTAGCATTACCTTTATCTTCGGTAACGAGATTGAACAAACCAGAAATTATATTGCTGATGATCCGGCGCGTGCCAAAGGCATTAAATGGGGCATGAGCTTAGATATGACCGGCGAAGATGTAACCAAAACCGGTGGTACCTTCCTGATAGAAAAAATGCCTGATCCGTCGGCCATTTGGACCCGTGGTAACGACCATCATACCGAATGGGGCGGAAGACCGCTGAAAGAATCGGATATGTTCCCGCATTACTACAACGACCTGGTGCTTGACCGCTGCCGCGAGCAGGCAAAAGCCACCGGCTGGGTAGTAAACGCCAATCCGTTTGAGGGTGGCAGCGACCATACACCATTCCTGAATGCCAAAATCCCGGGCGTATTAATGTGGCACTTTACCGACCAGTTTTACCATACCGACGGCGACCGTCTGGCTATGGTATCGGCCAAAGAAATGAAAAATGTGGGCGTAAGCGCGTTGGCTACAGCCTTTACCCTTGTTTCCGCTAACAATGCCACAACTTTAGACCTGATACAGGAAATTCAAAAAAATGCCACCGATCGTCTGCGTGACGAATATGAGCTAAGCGCCGCCGAAGTAAAAAAAGGTGGAAAGATTGACGAGCAAAAACACATTTTAGATGTCTGGACGAAATGGTATGTAGACGCCATTGGCAAAATGACGGAAATTAAAGTGGGCGGCACTAATGGCGCAATTGATAAACAAATCGCCGCATCGCAAAAGGTGATTACCGATTTGAACGAAAAGCTGGATGCGGATTTGAAGTAAGGTTTTTTCATTCGTCATTGCGAGGAACGAAGCAATCTTAACAAATCGACTGAGATGCGCAAAAGGATTGCTTCGTTCCTCGCAATGACGCTTTGCTGTTAATGCCTCTTAACCCTTAACAACCCATTAGAAGTGGCGGCATAGATATTACCTTTTGAGTCCTGCGAAAGATCGCCAATGTTATAGCTTGGCATCGCGCAATTATGGTTGTTGTAGTTTTCCCAACCGTTCTTCAAATCGAAACGTACCAGGCCCGACTCGGGGGTGCCTAACCACAATACATGCTCAAATTTATCAAAAAGCATACTGTTGATGCGGTTTGACGGCATGCCCGAGTTTTTATCGTTATAGTGTGCCCAAGTCCCGGAGTTGCTAAATACGGCAAGTCCTTCATCATCGGTTTCGTCGCCGGGTTTATCAATGGCTTGTAATGAGAAGTATAGGTTGCCCTTGTCATCCTCGGTAATGCCGGTGATGGTAGTATTTTTAAGCGGTGTATTGGTATTATTAAAAATGGTTGGCTTACGCTTTTTATCGATCATGATGCTGCCTTTAGCCGTGCCTATCCACAAACGTTCGTGGCTGTCAAAATAGGCATAGCTCACATTGTCAGACGGCAGCATATCCAAAAATTGTTTATCCATCAAACGCACCTTATCGTTACGGACGATCTGTAAACCTTTGCTGCTGGTAAAGAAAACCTCGCCGCTTGGGTTGATAATAATATGCGAAGCGCCAGAAATTTTAAAGTTGGTAGAATCGAACAGTAACCAGCCGCCATTGTGATTATAGCGGTAGATATTTTTATCAGCGCTTAACCAGGTGTCGTTGTTCTTATCAGTCGCTATTGCCCTTACTATGGCTGTGGTTTTTATCGGCGAGTTGGTTTCGTTAACGTTTATAAAATTAGTGCCATCAAAGCGGCTCATTCCTTTAGCGGTGGCCAGCCACAAAATGTCTGTTTTGTCAACCGTTAAAGCTTCGCACACATTGTCGGGCATCATCGAGTCAAAGCGGTTCCAGCTTTCAAACTCATATTTATCTATCGACGGGTTTTTGTATTGATAAGTTTTGTTGTAAATGGTAGGGTCGCCGGCAGGTTCTAACTCTGCCAACTCATCTTTCGCAACATCCTGCATGCGGGCTCCAATTTTTCCATTCTCTACTGTGAACAGCACGTTTACCGCCGAGCTGATCTTTTTGCCATTCTCTTTTGCCGGTTTCCAAAGTGCGCCGTTTAACAGGCGAATAATGTCCCAGGTAAGACCACTGTTGCTTGGATCGTTATAGCTAATTACGCTGCTAAAACCTGATGCATCCACTAAAACCTGGAAGGTAACGGTTTGGGTACCGGGACTAAAACGATACCGGCGGTTGATTATATCCGCTATATAATCCAGCGTAAACTGATCTGCGTAGGCTTTGGGACTGCCGCAATCAATGCAATAGTCGCGCGTGGTACGTATCTTTATTTTCTCGGGAAACAAAGTTTGCGTAAACGCGGTGACAGACGTAAAAAAAACAAGCAAAAAAACAGGCAGCGACTTCAAACTATTCATCGGGGTATAATCATGGCTAATATAGCTATTCCTGTTTAAGCTTAAAATAGAGGAATATGTTAAATCAGCAAACGCAAAATAAATCACTTAATTGTTTCGTCGCTTATATTATTTATGATACAATTAGGTGGTTGGTTTCTATGTTAAAAAAAGATGTAAAGTCAAACAAAAGATGTCAAAAAAGTTATGCACCAAATTTTGTGAAAAAAAAGAGCGCATAAAATGTTCACAACTCGGCCTTTTGTTTAAAACTTCGACATGAAATTAACATTTGCTCCATTTATATTTGTCAAACTTATCCGCCGATAAGCCATCCCGATATAGATGAAACAGTATTGAGAACGAACTCAATATTTGACGGTAGAATTCCGTCCGGGTTGAATTTTTTTTAAGCCTCAAGATTAGCAGTCTTGAGGCTTATTTATTTGTATCAAAATTAAGTTCAATTGCCACGAAAAGCAAGCTAAATAAGTGATAATTATGAACAGATTTAACTTTCCATGACATTTCTGTGACAATTCGCGCTATTGTTAACTTTAATTGAAGTAGGTCGCTATATTTTACGCTCAAACAACAAAACTTTAACACGCAACCAACAACTTTGAAAAAAAACAGAAACTTATGACGTTAGTAAAAGCTTATGCAGCGCAAGCTGCCGATAAACCACTTGCACCGTACTCTTTTGAGCGCCGCGAACCCGGCGAAAAGGACGTAGAAATTAAAATTTTATACTGTGGCGTTTGCCACTCTGATATTCATACCGCCCGTAACGAATGGGGTGGTACTATGTATCCTGCCGTTCCGGGTCATGAAATTGTAGGTAAAGTTACCCGTGTTGGCAGCGGCGTAACCAAATTTAAAGAGGGCGATACTGTTGGCGTGGGCTGCTTTGTTGATTCATGCCGTTATTGCAGCAATTGCCATGACGACCTGGAACAATATTGTGAAAACGGCCATACGCAAACCTATAACTCAATGACCCAGGACAAGTCTGGTTATACTTTGGGCGGATATGCCACCGCGATCGTTGTAGATGAGCATTTTGTGCTTTCTGTGTCGGACAAACTACCCTTAGAGAAAGTAGCACCGTTGCTGTGTGCAGGTATTACCACTTATTCGCCGCTGCGCCATTGGGGTTTAAAAGCCGGGGATAAAATTGGTGTTGTTGGTTTAGGAGGATTGGGTCACATGGCCGTTAAATTGGCTGCTTCAATGGGTGCCGAGGTTACCGTTTTAAGCCGTTCTGCCAGCAAAGAAAAAGATGCGACAGAGTTAGGTGCCAAACACTTTAAACTAACAACCAACAAAGATACCATGGCCGGGTTAGCCAATAGTTTCAACTTTATCATCGACACCGTTTCGGCCCAGCATGATTACAATGAGTATCTGCAATTGCTAAAAACCGATGGTGTAATGATATTGGTCGGCGCGCCGCCACAGCCTGATCCGGTATCGGCTTTCCCGTTAATCATGGGTCGCCGCAGTTTGGTAGGATCATTAGTAGGCGGTTTAAAAGAAACCCAGGAAATGCTGGATTACTGTGCCGAAAAAGGCATCACGTCCGACGTGGAAGTGATCAGCATAGATCAGATCAAAGAAGCCTATGAACGCACCCTTAAAGGTGATGTGCATTATCGTTTTGTGATCGATATGTCGACCTTACACTAAAGCCCAAACGTCATCCCGAACTTGTTTCGGGATCGCATCGACAGTCGCATTCCCATTGAGTGGGTGAGATGCCAAAATTAATTCGGCATGACGTCTTTGTTTTTCGTAACAAATCCCATACAGCGATCATAATATTTGGTCGCTGTTTTTGTTTTGTTAAATTTAAGCGGCTAAAACCAG
>Ga0209026_1000956_pt1 | contig 14481 bp, 13 predicted proteins | sample AraplaCL_Col_mCL_FD_184262 | JGI IMG/M metagenome (GOLD analysis project Ga0209026, IMG submission 184262) | Arabidopsis root microbial communities from the University of North Carolina, USA - plate scrape CL_Col_mCL (SPAdes) (version 2) | ecosystem: Host-associated > Plants > Roots >... | reverse complement strand
CCCTGGTTGTCGAAAGCGAAGACGCGCTCGAAGGCCTCGACCGGGGTCATTCGCGCCTCGTCGGTCACCAGAACCTGCATGGCGCCGCCGACCAGGTCGAACTGCTCCAGTTTGGCCAGGCCTTCCGCCAGCCAGGCAGGGGTGGGGAGGCAGTCGGAATCGGTGAAGGCCAGGATCTGGCCGGTGCTGGCGGCGACGCCGCCGTTGCGCGCCGGGCCCGCGCCTTTTTCGGCCACGACCACCAGTCGCGCCCGGCCGGCGACGACCCGCGCAATTTCGGCCTCGCCTTGAGGGGAGTTGTTGTCCGCGACGACGATCTCGTCCGGCGCCACGGTCTGGGCGGCCAGCGCGACCAGGCACGCGTCCAGGCCGGCCGGGTCGTTGTAGTGCGGGACGATGACGCTGACAGTTTGTCGCATGGCGCCTGACCCATAGCCCAAATCTGTTGCGGGGGGTTAACCGGCGCCTTGCCCGGCTCGAAAACCGCCGCGGCCGTGCCTGCGGCGCCCGATCCATGTCCGAAAACCGCGAGACTTGCCGCCCGCCAGCGCCCATCTTCCGGTCATGGACATGGATTTCGAAGCTTGCCGCCGCGCCTTCGTCACCCGCGACCCGCGGTTCGACGGGCGCATCTTCGGCGCCGTGAAGACGACGGGCATCTATTGCCGGCCGATCTGTCCCGCGCGCACGCCCAAGCCGCAGAACATGACCTTCTATCCGAGCGCGGCGGCGGCGCAGGAGGCGGGCTATCGACCCTGCCTGCGGTGCCGGCCAGAGGCCTCACCCGATCTGGGCGCCTGGCGGGGGACCTCCAACACCGTCTCGCGCGCCCTGGCCCTGATCGAGGGCGGCGCGATGGACAGTGGCGACGTCGACACCCTGGCGGGACGTCTGGGCGTCGGTGAGCGCCAGCTTCGCCGACTGTTCAAGCAGCACCTGGGCGCCTCACCGGTGTCGGTTGCCCAGACCCGGCGGGTCCTGCTGGCCAAGCAGTTGATCCAGGAGACCCGCCTGCCGATGAGCGAGGTGGCGCTGGCTTCGGGCTTCGGCAGTGTCCGGCGCTTCAATGAGACCTTCCAGCAGCTGTTCGCCCGTCCGCCGGGCGAGCTGCGTCGCTCGCACAAGGCCGAGACGCCGGCCGCTGACGGCATCACGGTGCGGCTGCCCTACAAGCCGCCGTACGACTGGGACGCGATCATTCGCTTCCTGACCGACCGTGCGATCCCCGGTGTCGAGCGGGTCGAGGCCAGGCGCTACGCCCGCACGCTGGAAGTCGATGGCGCATGCGGGGTGGTGATCGTCACGCCCCGCAACGACGGCGCGCTGCAGGCCGAAATCCACTTCTCGAAGGTTCAGGCGCTGCCGGCGGTGATCGCCCGGGTGCGCCGGGTGTTCGATCTCTCGGCGGACCCGACCCTGATTGGCGCGCATCTGAGCCAGGATCCGGCGCTGAGGCCTTTGGTCGCGGCGCGGCCGGGTCTGCGCGCGCCGGGCGCCTGGGACGGCTTCGAGCTGGCGGTTCGCGCGATCCTTGGACAGCAGATCACGGTGAGCGCGGCGCGGAACCTGGCGGCGAAACTGGTCGAACGCTATGGCGAGCAGATCGAGATGCCGGCTGCGACCAGCCTGGGTCTCACCCGCGTGTTTCCGCAACCGGCGCGGCTGGTGGCCGAGGACATCGCCGCCCTGGGCATGCCGCGCGCTCGCGGGGCGGCGCTGGAGGGCTTGGCCCGTACGGTCTCCGCCGATCCGACGATCTTCACACCCCGCGCAGACCTGGAGAGCGCCATCGCGGCCCTCAAGGCGCTTCCCGGCGTCGGCGAATGGACTGCGCAGTACATCGCCTTGCGTGAGCTGCGCGAGCCAGACGCCTTCCCGCAGGCCGACATCGGCCTGATGCGGGCCATGGCCGACGAGGCTGGCGTGCGTCCAACGGCCGATCAGCTGCTCGCACGTAGCGAGGCCTGGAAGCCATGGCGCGCTTATGCCGCACAATATCTCTGGGCCGCCGACCCGGCGTTCGCCCAGCCCCAGAAGACTTCGGCCAAGAGGACCAAGACCGATGACCGCGAAGCTGCCTGAGACCCTGACCCTCGACCGCGTCCAGACCCCGATCGGCACGGCGCTGGTGGTCACCGACGAGGCCGGCGTCCTGCGCGCCTTCAATTGGACCGACTATGAGCCGGCCATGCGGAAGTGGATCGCCAAGCGCTATCCCAAGGCGAGCCTTGTGGAAGGACGGGGGCCCCTGCGTCCGAAGTTCGACGCCTATTTCGCGGGCCAGACGGACGCCTTCGACGATATCGCCTGGGAGGGCGCGGGAACCGATTTCCAGCGCAAAGTCTGGGCGACCCTCTGCACGATCCCGGCGGGCGAGACCTGGAGCTACGCCCAGCTCGCCGAGAAGATCGGGCGGCCGACCGCGGTGCGCGCGGTGGGCCTGGCGAACGGTTCGAACCCCGTGGCGCTGGTGGTGCCCTGTCACCGCGTGATCGGGTCGAACGGATCGCTCACGGGCTACGGCGGCGGCCTACACCGCAAGCGCTGGCTGCTGGAGCATGAAGGTGTCGCTACAGCTTGAGTTCAGTACAGTAGAGCTGTGGCCGATATCGTGGTTATGTTTCAGTATATAGAAGTAGTGTATCAAACCGTTTCCGGCGACTTATAGTTATTCAATTCCTAACGTGGGGATTGATTAACCAGTCCACTAAACCATTCCGCAATCGGGCCGTCGTACCTTCCAAATTGAATGGTGGGGTACGAGTTGGCGGCGGAGATCGCGCCTCGCACCCAGGGAATACTCTTTGGAGGTGTAGGTGGTTAGTATCGTCGTCAAGGATTCGGCCGGGTTGGCCAGCGCCATGAAGTCGGCGCAGAGCGGGGACGTGATCCAGCTCGCGTCGGGGACCTACTCGGCGTTTGCGGTGCGGGACGTTCAGGTCGCGGGGAATGTGACGATCACGTCGCTGGACCCCAGCAAGGAAGCGGTCCTTACGGGCTTCAACCTCAGCAACGTGGGTGGTTTCACGTTCAAGGGTCTCGAGCTGTCGGTGAACCCGGCGGGCGCGGACAACCCGTTCCAGATCTTTGGTTCGAAGAACCTGGTGCTGGACGACCTGAACGTTCACGGCAGCCTGGACAAGGACGGCCGCAACGACGCCTCGGCCCTGCAGATCCGGGCCAGCGAGAACGTCGTCGTGAAGAACTCCGAGTTCCACGATCTGAAGATGGGGATCACCCATCTCGACGATAAGAATCTGACGATCACGAACAACTCGTTCCACGACATCCGGATCGACGCGGTGCGCGGCGGCGGGTCGTCGGACGTGACCATCACCAAGAACTTTTTCACGGACTTCGACTCGGTCGACGGTGACCACTCGGACGCCGTCCAGTTCTGGACCTCGAACGTCTCGACCCTGACCAAGAACATCGTGGTGTCGGACAACGTCATGGTGCGCGGCGCCGGCACGACGTTCCAGGGCGTGTTCATGCGGGATGAGACGGGCTCGAAGTACGAGAACGTCCAGGTGACGAACAATCTGGTCGTCGGCTCGCTCTACCAAGGGATCATGGTCGACGGGGCTACGCACGTTAAGATCACGGGCAACACGGTGGCCGGCCTGCCGGATCAACTGGCCTGGATCCGGATCGTCGGCTCTGACGACGTGACGGTCTCCGGCAACAACACCACCAAGCTGGATCTCGACTCCAATACCGGCGTGACCCAGTCGGGCAACTCGGTCATCACCACGGCGATCAGCGACGGCGGCAAGGCGCTGCAACAATCCTGGGTCGCCAGCCATACCGGCCTCTTCACCGGCCTGACGGTCAGCAAGCTGGCCGCCGCGGCGGACCTGAGCGTCGCCGCGATCGAGGCCGAGCGCCTGCAGGTCGTGACCCTGACGGGCACTGCTGGCGCGGATCGGATGAGCGCCGATGGCGTCCACAACATGAGCATGATCGGCGGCGACGGGAACGACTACATCTCGAGCGGCGGCCTGAGCCATTCGACGATGGTCGGCGGCGCCGGTGACGACACCTACATCGTGAAGAGCGAGTTCGACCGGGTCGTCGAAGCCGCCAATGGCGGCAACGACACCGTGTACACGAGCGTCGACTACGTCCTCACGGAGAACGTCGAGGTCCTGCGCCTCTCGGGCATGTCGCTCGAAGGGCAGGGGAACGCCCTCGACAACAAGATGTACGGTTCGGCCGGCGATGACCGGCTGCTGGGCCTGGGCGGCGCCGACCTTATCCAAGGCCTGGACGGCAACGACTACCTCATCGGCGGCGACGGCGCCGACGTGATCACGGGCGGCCTCGGCAACGACACGATCACGGGCGACGCCGACGCGGACTCGCTCAAGGGCAACGAAGGCAACGACTCGATCTCGGGCGGTTCAGGCGCGGACACCATCGAGGGCGGCGTGGGCGCCGACACGATGTCCGGCGGCGCGGGGGCGGATCAATTCTTCTTCCGCGAGGGCGACATCTCGTCGACCCCCGACGTGATCCTCGATTTCAACCGCGCCGATGGCGACAAGATCGCGCTCAACATGATCGACGCCAACGTCAATGTGGCGGGCGATCAGAAGTTCGCCTTCCTGGGCACCACGGCGTTCCACAAGGTCGCCGGCGAGATGCGCTACGACATTGTCGGCGGCCAGGCGCATGTCCAGTTCGACACGAACGGTGACGGGGTCGCGGATCTGAAGCTGATCATCGGCACCGTTGGCGGCAGCCTGCAGTCGTCGGACTTCGTTCTCTAGTCGCAGCCCTTCGCCAGGACGGTGGTGCGGACGGGATACTCGCCGTCGAAAGTCCCGTGATATGGGAGCCGGGTGAGACCGTCCGTCATCGCCGCCGTCCTGGCGCTGCTTCTGTCGTTTGGATCGGCCGCCCTGGCGCTTCTGGCGCAGGGCGGCCGTTTCAGTGTGCGCCTGGATGTCCTGACGCACTTCGCCCCCGCGTACATGGCCCTGGCCCTGCTGGCGCTGCCGTTTGCGCTGCTGGCGGCCAGGCCTGCGCGCGAGGCGTCGCTAATTCTCATTCTGATCGCCGTGGCCGCCTCCGGGACGCTCGTTGTCCCGGAGTATGTGGCCAACGACGGGCGCGCGGCTCCCGGCGCGACAACCGGCAAGCCGATCAAGATCGTCCAGTTCAATGCCTGGGGTCGAAATCCGCGTGGTGAGGCCGCGGCTGAATGGATCCTGGCCCAGTCGCCCGACATCATCGTGCTGGAGGAGGGTGGCGCGGTGCGCGGGGCGCTGCTGGCCGCCGGCTACCATCGGACGTGCGAGGGGTGCGGCGCGGCCGTCTTCTCCAAGGGCTTCGCCGTCGCGAAGCCCTTGGAGCGGGAGGATCCGCGGGGATTTCTGTCGGCCGTGACCCTGACCGACGAACGCGGACCCTTCACGGTGATGGCCGTGCACCGCCACTGGCCGACACGCTTCGCCCAGAACGCAGTCCAGACCGCTGAATTCCACGAGGCGGTGGCCCGCTATCCGCGCGAGCGCCTGATCATCGCGGGAGATTTCAACTCGGCCCCGTGGTCATTCGCCCGCCAGCGCGAGGATCGCGACCTGGGCCTGGTCCGCCGGACCCGTCATCTGTTCAGCTGGCCCGCCGAGAAGATCAGCCACAATCGGCTGCCCGCGCCGTTCCCCTACCTGCCTATCGATCACGTCTATGCCGGGCCAGGCTGGGCGACGATCAGCGTGACGCGCGGGCCGCGCCTGGGGTCGGATCACTATCCCGTTGTCGTCGTCCTCGCGCCCCTGCTGCCGAGCGCTAGATGACAAACATTTCACGTTGGAGACGCTCCCGCTGAGGCTGCGGCTGCCGTATAGCAACGGTAGGCGGAATCGCAGGGGTGGGCCCATGGCGACATTGACGGAAATGGTTGCCGCGGTGGTTGTGCATTCGTCCGCTGCCGCCTTCTCGCATTTCGGCGTGACCATCGACACGCCCAAGGTCGAGGCCCCGCGTCCGGCCGCCGTCTCGACGGCCGATCAGCGCACCATCGCCCGCTCACCGCGCCAGGCGCAGCGCGCGGACAAGCTGGAGAAGGCCTCCAACTGCCCGGATACGCCGCGGGCCCGCGTCGTCCGGGCCTGACGTCCGCGGCATTCCGCCGTCGATCCGCCGAATCATCGCTCCACCTGTTTGCGTCCGCTCGCTCCGAGGGTAATCCTGAAGCCCAGTGACCCTGGGCGGTCGACATGCGTGCGTCGGCCGCGAAGACAGGAAGGAACGGGCGTAGATGAGGTTCTCCAAGCGGTCGCGACCGATGGACTTCGGGAGCCCGGACGAGGAGCCTCAGCTGGCTGAGGCGATCGCGCCCGCGGAGGCCGATCCGATCGGGTTCCGCTCGATGGCGACGGCGCAGGCGAACCGTGCGCTCGACGTGGCCGAGGCTCGCGCCCTGGCGCACCCGGACGAGCCTCATTCGTATGCGGAGTTCGCTGTGGATGATCGTCCTCCGCCCGGCTGGCCGACCTGGCTGATCGCCGTCGCCGTTGCGGGCTTGTGGGCCCTGGCCCCGATCGCCTTCGCCGTGGGCTACCGCAACAATGTGGCCCCGCTGCAGAACGACCCCTTCGCGTTGACGGTGTTCGCGCTGCTGGCGATCGGCCCGGCGATCTTCGTGCTGGGCGCCGCCTACCTGATCCGCCAGGCGCAGAAGCTGGGCTATGAGACCCGTCGCGCCAAGGCGTTGGCCGAGGACATGCTGGCCCCCGCGCTACAGGCCGCGGCCCGGGCGGGCGATGTGACCCTGGCGGTTCGCGAGGAGATCGTCCGCGCCGCGACAGCCGCCGAGGAGGCGCGCGAAACGCTGATCGCCATGCGCGAGGCGCTGGCGTTCGAGACGGACAAGCTCACAGGTGCGACGGCTCACTCCGTCCGAACCGCACAGGAACTGGCCACCACGCTCGGCCGCGAGCGCTCCGAGATGGGCGCGTTGGCCCAGACGCTGGACACCCAGGCCACGCGCGTCACCGATGCGATCGGGCAGCAGGCGCGGATGATCACCGAGGCGACCGGCGTCGCCGAGGCTCAGATCCGCGAGGCCGAGGGCGCGCTGCAGGCGAGAGCCGCCGACCTGGCCGCTGCGGCTGGCGAGGCGAGTGACGCCGCGCGTACGGCGGGCGAGGACCTGACGCGCCACATCGCGCGCCTGGAGACGGCTGGGGTCGGCGTCGCCGATCAGGTTCGTGCGGTGGAGTCCGGCCTGACCGAGCAGCGCGCGGCGCTGGTCGCGCTGAGCCAGACGCTGAAGGGCGACCACGAGGTCTTTGCGGCCAAGGCCGAGGCGCATGCCGCGACGCTGGGTCAGTTCATCGACGAGACGCGCCAGTCCGCCAGCGAGATGAGCGAGCGCGCCATGACGGGCAGCGAGCAACTGCGGCGTCTCATGTCGGACGCGGCGCTCCAGTTCCGCGACATCGCCGAAACGGCCAAGGCCGAGCGCGAGGAGTTCGGGCAATCGACCCTGCATTCGCTGGAGGCGGTCTCGTCGGCCGCCGCCGAGCAGCGGGCGCAGCTGGAGGCGCAGACCCGGGCCGCCATCGACGCCCTGGCGCGCGCCGCAGAGGAGACGCGGGCGGCGGCGACGCGCCACGCCGGGGCGGCGCGCGAACAGGTGGATCAGCTTTCCGAAGCCGCGTTCAATGCGGGGCAGAAGGCTAACCAGGTCTTTGAAGCCCGGCTCGAAGAGGCGAGGGCGCTGGTCGAACAGTCGTCGAAGATGGTCGAAGAGGCCGGCGCGGCGACCGCACGCAAGCTTGAAGACGGCGCCAAGGCCGCCCGCGCGACCTTGGACGAACTCACCGCGATGATGTCCGAGCTGGAGGCGCGGGCCGCCCGGCTGCCGGCCGCGGCGGCCGGACAGGCCGATCGGGTTCGGGCCGCCGTCGCTGATGGCATGGACGAGCTGATGGCCCAGGCCCGGCGCACGGCCGAGGAGGCCCAGGCGATCGACTCCGCGTTCCAGGACCGGGTGCGCCGCAACTTCGAAATGCTGTCCGAGGCGGTGAAGCTGATGGGCGTCGCCGCGGTCGCGGGGCCGGCGATTGCAGCCCCGGCGCCCCCGCCGGCGCGCAAGGCCAAAGCGGCGTCTCTGCCGCCGCCGCCATCAGCGGCCGTCGAGGATGACGATGCCGACACCCTGGAACTCGCCACGCCGATCGAGCCGGAAGGCGGGGCTCTGGCTGACCGGATCGGCCTGCGCAACCGGATCCGCCTGACGCCCACGGCGACCGATCGTGAGTTCTCGGCCGTGTTCCAGGCCGCGGGTGGCCCGCCGGTCGCGCCGGCGCCATCGCCCGCCGCCGACGAGGACGCTGAAGACGGCGGCGAGACCTGGACCTGGAAGGACCTGCTGGCGTCGCTGGACGGCGCCGACGGCGAGGGCGAGCGGCTGGAGGACGTCCTGGCGGCCGAGCTCGCGCGCATGGGGGTCGATCCTGGAAAACTGCTCCCGGGCGCCCGCATCGACGAGATCGCCGCGGCGCTGCAGACCGGCGACCAGGACGGCGGCCGCGAGGTGGTGCGCAAGCTGGCGCCAGCGGCCACCCGGCGCATCGCGCGCCGCCTGTTCACCGACGACGACACCAAGCGCCGCACCGAGGTCTATCTGCGCCGCTACAAGACCCTGATCGACGACGCGGTCGAGCGTGATCCGGCAGGCCTGTTGCTGTCGGGGGTCTTGGGCGCTGACGGCGGGCGGCTGTTCCTGCTGCTGGATGCGGCCGCGGGCGACATGATCTAGCGGGAACCCAGCGCGCAGCGAGCGCTTTGACTGCGCATGGAACATGACCCTGACCGCGCGCACAGAGCCTGGCGGCGGGCCGAGCGCATCAAGCTGTTGTCAGATCGCGTCGTCGGCTTCGGCCCCTGGGGCCTCGGCGTCGATGGCGTTCTCGCCTGGGTCCCCGTCGCGGGCACCGTCTATTCGGTTGGCGCGGCGGCCCTGCTGCTCAGCGAGGCCGTGCAATCGGGGGCCTCGCGCAAGACTCTGCTGAAGATGGCGGCCTATCTCGGCCTCGACAGCGCCGCCTCGGGCGTGCCGCTGATCGGATGGGCCATCGACACCCTCTTCACCGGTCACGCGTTCGCCGCGCGCGCCCTGCAGAAGGATATCGAACGCCGTCACGGACGCCCGGCGGATGAAACGCCGGCCGCAATAGATCTGAATATGGTCACAGGCCGTTAGGGCGCGCCTTGCCACAATCTGGCGCCTTGAACGGGCCTCCTTTCATAGTAAGGAGGGCCGTCGTTTGCAGCGCCGGGGGCGTATTTGAAGATCCTGATCACTGGCGGAGCTGGCTTCATCGGGTCCGCTGTCGTCCGCCGCGCCATCGCAGACGGCCACCAGGTCGTTAATCTGGATGCGCTCACCTATTCGGCCAGCCTCGACAACGTGGAAAGCGTGGCCGGCAGCGCCAGCTATGCTTTCGAGCATGTGGACATCTGCGACCGCGCCAAGGTCGAGGCGGTGTTCGAAAAGCACCAGCCCGACGCGGTGATGCACCTGGCCGCCGAGAGCCATAACGACCGCGCCATCGAGGGACCGCTGGACTTCGTGAAGTCCAACATCCTGGGCACGGCGATCCTGCTGGAGGTCGCGCGCGCCTACTGGAACAAGCTGGACGACGCCAAGAAGGCCGCCTTCCGCTTCCATCACATCTCGACCGACGAGGTGTTCGGCGCCCTGGGCGAGGATGGCGACTTCACGGAAGAGACGCCCTACGACCCGCGCTCGCCGTATTCGGCCTCGAAGGCCTCGTCTGACCATCTGGTCCGGGCCTGGGGCCACACCTACGGCTTCCCGGTGGTTATCACCAATTGCTCGAACAACTACGGGCCCTACCAATTCCCCGAGAAGCTGATCCCGACGGTGATCACCCGGGCGCTGGAAGGGAAGACCATCCCGGTCTACGGCGACGGCCGCCAGGTGCGCGACTGGCTGCACGTGGACGATCACGCCGAGGCGCTGCTGCTGGTCCTGCACAAGGGCAAGCTGGGCGACACCTACTGCATCGGCGGCGACGCCACGAAGCGGAACCTCGAGGTGATCAAGATCATCTGCGAGCACCTCGACAAGATGGCCCCCGCCAACACGACCCACGCCGACAAGATCACCTTCGTGACCGACCGGCCGGGCCACGATTTCCGCTACTCGATCGACTCCTCGAAGCTGGAGCGCGAGCTGGGCTGGAAAGCGCGGATGCCGCTGGGGGAGGGCCTGGAAGACACCGTCCGCTGGTACGTCGACAACTATGCCTGGGTGGAGAAGATCCGCGATCGCGGGTTCCATTCCGACCGCCTCGGCCTCGTGAAGGCTGAGGGCTGATCGCATGAGAAAAGGTATCGTCCTGGCCGGCGGCGCGGGCACCCGGCTGCACCCGCTGACCATCGCGGTCAGCAAGCAGCTGCTGCCGGTCTACGACAAGCCGATGATCTACTATCCGCTGTCGGTGCTGTTCCTGGCCGGCATCCGCGAGATCCTGATCATCACCACGGCCGAGGACCAAGCGGGCTTCAAGCGCCTGCTGGGCGACGGCTCGCGGTTCGGCGTGACGTTCGAATATGTGATCCAGCCGACGCCGGGCGGCCTGGCCGAGGCCTATCTGCTGGGCGAGGAGTTCGTGGGCGGCGCGCCGTCGACCCTGATCCTCGGCGACAACATCTTCTTCGGTCAGAACTTCGTGCAGATGCTGAAGAACGCCGACGCCCGCAAAGAGGGCGCGACGGTGTTCGGGTATCCGGTGCATGACCCAGAACGATACGGTGTGGTCGAGCTGTCGCCCGACAACAAGGCGCTCTCCATCGAGGAGAAGCCGGCAAAGCCAAAATCGAACTATGCCGTCACCGGCCTCTACTTCTACGACGGCCGGGCCAGCGAGATCGCCAAGACCCTGGATCGCTCGGCGCGCGGGGAGCTGGAGATCACGGCCCTCAACGACGTGTACCTGCAGGAAGGCAAATTGCACGTCGAGCTGCTGGGGCGCGGCTTTGCTTGGGAAGACGCCGGCACGCACGACAGCCTCATCGGCGCTGGCGAGCTGATTCGCGTGTTCGAGCAGCGCCAGGGCCTGCGGATCGGCTGCCTGGAGGAGATCGCCTTCGAAAGTGGGTGGATCGATGCGGCCGAACTGATGCGCTCGGCCGAGTTCCAGGGGAAGAGCGAGTACGGTCGCTACCTGCGGGGCCTGGCGACCGCAAAATAGCGTCACCGCGCTGCAACCAAACCCCAACGATCCGCGTAAGGCTAATAGGGCTTAAGCGTGATCGTGCGCTCGCGCGTTCACCATAAACCGTCGTTTTGTTACGGGTTCTGGGCGCGTGGCATCATTCTTGCTGCGCCGCCCTTGTGAATTGTGCGGTGCAGGAGCATCTCAGCCCCCGGCCGCATCCTCAACGGCGCGGCATACTCGCGCATTAGGGGAACGCGAATGACAGCCAGCACGGCTGCCATTAAGGTCAACGCTAAGTAAATGTAGGGGTGCTAACCATGCAGGCTATCAAGAAGTTCGCGGCGGCCGCCGCGATCGCGCTTTCCACCGCCGCGATCGCTTCGTCCGCTTCGGCCACGACCGTGATCGACAACTGGACGGCTCTGCCGAACCAACCGATCACGCTGACCTTCAGCGACAACAAGATCAGCGACCCGACCGGTCCTGGCATCTACGTCAACGGCGCCGACGCTACCGACGGCACGTCCAGCCACGTGTGGACGCCGACCGGCGCGAACACCGGCACGTTCACCGATACCTTCAACTTCGCCCTTCCCACGGGCGCCGTTGGCTTCGACCTGGGCACCATCAGCTTCCAGGCGCTCAGCGGCATGAAGTTCACCAGCGTGACGTTCAACGGCGTCGCTCTGACGATCACCAAGAAGGGCACCTACTCCTGGGACGCCTTCACGCCGGACGCGATCCCGGTCGTTCAAGGCGGCGCGCAAGTGCTGGTCGTCAAGGGCGAAGGCGGCACGAACGCCTCCTGGAGCGGCACCGGCAGCTTCGCGCCCGTCGCGGTTCCGGAACCGGCTTCGTGGGCCCTGATGATCATGGGCTTCGGCAGCGCCGGCGCCATGATCCGCTCGCGCCGCCGCGCGGCTGTCGCCGCCTAAGCGACGCCAGCTTCGAGACTGACAGGCCGCCGCCCGAAAGGGCGGCGGTTTTGTTTTGGGCCAAGGGTTGGTTTCGAGCCCAACCCCAAGGCGGATTGCGGACCGACCGCACGGCTTGCTTCTTGCAGCGCTACCCGTCTGGCGGCCGCCATGTTAGGCGGGGCGCAAATCGGCGATTGAGAACGGACTCAACGATATGGCGAAGCCGCTGCTGACCCGCATTCGGAATGCGGTTCGACCCACGCTCATCGAGCTGCGCCGGCGTTTCCTCAACAACGTCTGGGGGATGCACATCGGCGAGGGCGCCACGATTTCGCTGAAGGCCATGCTGGACATGAGCAATCCGAGCGGCGTCTACATCGGCGAGGGCACGTCGGTGAACTTCGATGCCGTCATCCTGACTCATGATTTTGTAAACAATAAGCACGTGGATACGCGCATCGGCCGCATGTGCCATATCGGGGCGCGAAGCATCATCATGCCCGGCGTGGAGATCGGCGATCATTGTATCGTGGCGGTGGCCAGCGTGGTGATGAAGAACGTTCCGCCGAACTCGCTGGTGGCCGGCAATCCGGCGCGTGTCATCGAGCAGGGGATCATGACCGGCCCGCGTGGCATGAAGATCGACGTCTACCAGGCCACGCAGGCCGAGGCCGCCAGCTAGCCTGTCGGCCAGCGAAGCAACTTTTGATTCTGGGGATGCGTATGACTGTTGAAGCTAGGGTTCTGAGCGCGTTTCGCGAGGCGCTGGACATCGAGGGCGACGTCGATCCCAAGGAACTCGTCTACCGCGAGTACAAGAAGTGGACGAGCATGGCGCACATGACCCTGATCGCCATCCTCGAACAGGATTTCGACGCCATGCTGGAGACGGACGAGATCATCGCCATGTCGTCCTTCGACAAGGCTGTCGAGACCATGAAGAAGTACGATGCCAACTGATCTCGACCTGACGGGCAAGGTGGCGGTGGTCACCGGCGCGTCGCGTGGGATCGGGGCCGCCATCGTTCGCACCCTGGCTGAGCGCGGTGCGACTGTGGTCGCCGTTGCGCGGTCTGTAAACGACGAGACCTTTGGTCTGGACAACGTCGTGCCGATCGCGGGCTCGCTGGAAGATCCGGCCTTCGCCAAGGAGCTGGTCCGCACCGTCTTCTCGCGCTTCAAGCGCCTGGATGTGCTGGTCAACAACGCTGGCGTCATGCGACCGGGCTCCATGGGCGCGACGGCCGAGGCGGATATCGTGGACGTCCTGCGGCTGAACCTCGAAAGCGCCGTCCTGCTGACCGAAGCCGCAGTGCGGCTGATGGTGCGCGGCGGCGGCGGCTCGATCGTCAACATGTCGTCGATCATGGGCCGGGTCGGCGCGCCGGGGCAGTTCGCCTACGCCGCCTCGAAGGCCGGTCTGATTGGGGCGACCCTGGCGGCCGCCAAGGAACTGGCGCCGAAGGGGGTGCGGGTGAACGCCATCGCGCCGGGCTTCATCGCCACCGAGATGACCGACGCGCTGTCCGAAGAGGCGAGGGCGGAAGCTATCGCCAAGATCGGCATGGGCCGTCCGGGTACGTCCCAGGATGTCGCTGACGCCGTGCTGTTCCTGGCCTCGGACCTGTCGCGCTACGTCACCGGGCAGGTAATCGGCGTCGATGGCGGGTTCATCCTGTGACCTCTCAGACCGGGGACCTTGTCTCGCCCGCGCTGGACCTGACCTGTGGCGGTCTGCTGCCGGTCTTGTCCGAACGCGAGCGGGCGCCGGCCCTGGTCGAGGCGCGTGACGGCGCCATCGTCGGCGACTGGCTGAGCCGGGCGGCGCTGCGCGAGCGGATCGGCGAGGTCGCCGCCGCGTTCGGCGATGCGGACAAGGGTCTGGTCTTCGTCCTTGTCCGAAACGATCTGGCGACCGTGACCGCCATCCTGGCCGCGCGCGCCCTGGGCCACGCCGTCGCCCTGCTGGACGCCAAGGCGGCCCCCGATGCGCTGCAGGCGTTGGTCGAGGCCTACGATCCCGAGTTCCTGGTGTTCGAGGGTGAGCCGCCGATCACGCTGGACACCGTCGCGACGGCCCAGGGCGTGCGCGTCGGCCGGCGCGCCGGCGTCCGGGAGAGCAGTCCGCACGGTGATCTGGCCCTGCTGCTTTCCACGTCAGGCACCACCGGCAGCGCGAAGTTCGTGCGTCTTTCCGCCGACAACATCCTGACCAATGCCCGTCAGATCGCGACGGCCCTGAACGTGCGCCCGGGCGAGGTCGGCATCGGCCACCTGGCGCTCCATTATTCCTATGGCTGGTCGGTCCTGGCCTCGCACCTGCTGGTCGGGGCGCCGGTGGCGCTCATGGACGACACGATCAT
>Ga0209026_1000955_pt1 | contig 14482 bp, 11 predicted proteins | sample AraplaCL_Col_mCL_FD_184262 | JGI IMG/M metagenome (GOLD analysis project Ga0209026, IMG submission 184262) | Arabidopsis root microbial communities from the University of North Carolina, USA - plate scrape CL_Col_mCL (SPAdes) (version 2) | ecosystem: Host-associated > Plants > Roots >... | reverse complement strand
GAGCTGGGCGGTGTCGACCTCGGGCTCCGGGCGCGGGGCGCGGCGGGTCTTAGCGATTTTGGCGGCAGCAGCAGGCATGTTTCCCCCGACAGGAATCATTACGCAACGCGGGGGAAACTGTGGTGGCGCGGACGCCGGGGCACACCCCCACCCTTTCGGGAGAACGTGACGCTACAGCCACGGTTCCAGCTGTGCCGGAAATAAACTTTTGGCTGCAGGGGAGAAGCCTGGAGTTTAGTCGGATCGATCGCCGCGAGCAACGCGGCGACGGGGAACCGGCCCATCTCGGCGCCGTTCCTTGGCCCGATGTCCCAGGCCTATGATGCGTCCGCCTTCGAACCTCCGCCGGACGCCGAAGCGTTCTACGCGGAAAGCCTGCGCCTGCTCACCGAGTCAGGGATCCCGTTCCTGCTGTCGGGCACCTACGCGGTCTGCGCCTACACGGGGATCGTGCGCCCGACCAAGGACCTGGACGTCTTCTGCAAGGCCGGCGACTTCCCCAAGATCCTGGCGTGGTTCCAGGAGCGCGGCTATCGCACCGAGGTCGAGGACGAGCGCTGGATCGCCAAGGTCTGGCAGGGCGAGCGCTTCTTCGACGTGATCTTCGCCATGTCGAACGGCGCCGCGCCGGTCACCGACGCCTGGTTCGACAACAATCAGACCATCGAAGTCTATGGCGTCGAGGCCAAGATCACCTCGCCCACCGAGCTGGTGGTCTCGAAGTTCTTCATCCAGGACCGCTACCGCTACGACGGCGCCGACGTGGCCCACGTCTTCTATCGGCAGTCCGACCGGATCGATTGGAAGCGGCTGCTCACCTACATGGAGCCGCACTGGGAAGTGCTGCTGATCCACCTCCTGAACTTCCGCTTCGTCTATCCCACCGAGCGCGACCTGATCCCCGCCTGGGTGATGACCGAACTGACCGAGCGGTTGGCCGCCCAGATCACCCTGCCCCCGGCGAACGTGAAGGTGTGCCGCGGCCGGATGTTCAGCCCGCGGGACTATCTGATCGATATCACCGAATGGGGGTTCGCCGACGTGGTGGGCAAGGGGCTGGAGGAGCGCCATGAGCCTATCGCCTGACACCCCCGCCAACGATCCCGCCGGCGCCCGCACCGGCCGGCCGCTGCGCCTGGCCGCCATCGGCGACCTGCACGTGGGCGAGAACGCCGAGCGGCCCTACCGCGACCTGTTCGCCCGTATCAGCCAGGAGGCCGATGTCCTCGCCCTGTGCGGCGACCTGACCAACTTCGGCAAGACCGCCGAGGCCGAGATCCTGGCCGAGGACCTGCGGGTCTGCACGATCCCGGTGGTCGGCGTGCTGGGCAACCACGACTACGAGTGCGGCCAGCCGGCAGAGGTCGCGCGGATCCTGCACGAGGCGGGCATGCGCGTGCTGGATGGCGAGGCGTTCGAGATCGAAGGCGTAGGGTTCGCCGGCTGCAAGGGCTTCATCGGCGGTTTCGGCCGCTACATGCTGAGCGCCTTCGGCGAGCCCGAGATCAAGTCCTTCGTCCAGGCCTCGGTCGACGAGAACCTGAAGCTGGAAAGCTCGCTCAGGATGCTACGCACCGACAAGATCGTCGTGGTCACCCACTACGCCCCGGTCCAGGACACCGTCGAGGGCGAGCCGCCCGAGATCTTCCCGTTCCTGGGGTCGGCGCGGATGGGCGAGACCATCGACCGGTTCGAGGGCGTGGCCTGCGCCCTGCATGGCCATGCGCACCGCGGCGCGCACGAGGGCCGGACTGTGGGCGGGACCCCCGTCTACAACGTCGCCCGGCCGGTGCTGAACCGGGACCTGGGTATCGAATACGCCTTGATCGAGGTCTGACCCGCTAGGCCAAAAAAAAGGCCGCACCCGGAGGTGCGGCCAAGTCATTAGGGAGGAAACGCCCAAAAGGGCAGGACCTTTCTGCGCCTTTGCTGCAGTGCACGCAAGCCCTAATTTCATCATCGGGTGACATTGAATGACACCGATGTCATTCGACCCAGTCCCGCTTGAGCCCGCGGGCGGCCAGCGCGAACAGCGCGGCGCTGACGACGTAGAAGCCCAGGCCCGAATAAATGGCGTAGCGGAGAGCTTCCGCCCCGTAACGTGGCGTAAGTACGTCGGAAATCGCCCCGAAATACCAAGTGCCTAGCCCCAGGCCGATCAGGTTGTTCACGAACAGGAAGCAGGCCGAGGCCGTCGACCGCTGGGCCGGTGCGACAAGATGCTGCACTGCCGTAACGACAGGTCCCAGCCAGACCAGATTGAGGCCCGTGGGGATCAGGAACAGCAGGAAGGCCAGCCACAGCGACTTGGCCTGCACCGCCAGCACGAAGCACGGCAGGGCCAGCAGGAATGCGACCGCCGGCACCAGCAGGTAGGCGGCCGGCCGCGCACGGCCCAGGCGGTCGCCCAGCACCCCGCCCGCCCAGACGCCGATGACACCGCCGACCAGGGTCATCGAGCCCAGGAACAGCGAGCGATCGACGAGGCCCATGCCCAGGCTGCGCTCGAAGAAGCTGGGCAGCCAGAAGGCCACGCCGTAGCCGCAGACCGACGACGCCGCGGCCCCCAGCGAGATCAGCCAGAAACTGCGCTTGGCCAGCAGCGCGCGCACGCCCCCTGCCACCGGCGTCGCCGCGACAGGGACCGGCGCGGCCTCGCGCGGCGGCTCGCGCACGATGAAGCGGAAGAGCGGGGCCAGAAGCACGCCGGCCAGGCCCACGGCGATGAAGGCCGCGCGCCAGTCGATGGCGTGGGCGATCAGCCCGCCGAACAGGATGCCCAGCGCCGAGCCGATGGGGATGCCGAACGAATAGGCCGCCAGCGCCCTCGCCCGTTGGTCTTTCGGGAAATAGTCCGAGATCAGCGAATAGGCCGGAGCCACGCCGCCCGCCTCGCCGATCCCCACGCCCATCCGGCACAGGAACAGCTGCCAGAATCCGGTGGCGAAGCCGCAGAGCGCCGTGAAGCCGCTCCACAGGGTCAGCGCCCCGGTCATGATCCAGGTGCGGCTCCAGCGGTCGGCCAGCGCCGCGATCGGCACGCCCAGGCCGGTGTAGAACAGGGCGAAGGCCAGCCCACCCATCAGGCCCAGCTGGCTGTCGGTCAGGCCCAGCTCGGCCTTGATCGGCCCCGCCAGGATCCCGAGGATCTGCCGGTCCAGGAAATTGAAGGTGTAGGCCAGGATCAGGACGGCCAGCACGACCACCGGAGAGCGGCCGGCGCGGGGGTTCGGGGACATCGGGAACCTGCAGAATCAAAAACGCCCGGCTCCTGGAGGAGCCGGGCGTCGGAGAGGTTTAGAACTTGGCTTGCAGCGACAGCGTCACGGTCCGCGGCGGGCCGTAGTACCCGGTCACCGAGTTGCCGAAGAGCACGCCGGCCGACTGCGGGAAGTTGTAGCCGCCAACGCGGTACTCTTCCTTGCCCAGGTTCTTGCCGTGCAGGCCGACCTGGTAGCGGTCGTCCGCCGAGGTCCAGACGACGCTGGCGTCCAGCAGCCAGTAGCTGCCCTGGTCCAGGATCGAGGGGATCTCGAACATGTGGAACGACGAGCGGTACGACGCCGACGGGATGACCGCGATCGAGCCGTGGTCGCCCAGGTCGTGGCGATAGGTCAGGCTGACCGAACCGTTCCACTTCGGCGTGTTCTGGAACACCCGCGAGTCGGCGAAGTCGCGCACCACCGGCGGGGTCGTGGTCAGGTCCAGCGCGCGATATTCGTCGAACTCGGCCTTGGTGTAGCCCAGCGAGAAGTTGGCGAAGAGCTCGGACGTGAAGTTGGCCTGGCCTTCGAACTCGGCGCCGTAGATGTGCGACTTGCCGACGTTGGCGACCTGGGAGGCGATCGAGGCGCCCACCGGGGTCTGCAGGGTGACCTGCTGGTCCTTGTACTTCGAGTAGAACACCGCCGTGTTCAGCGACAGGCGGCGGTCGAAGAAGTAGCCCTTCACGCCGCCTTCGTAGCTGTCGACCTTCTCGGGGTCGTAGCCGTTGACCGACGTCGGCGTCAGGATCGCGTCGGCGCGCATGTCGAAGCCGCCCGACTTGAAGCCCTGGCTGAACGACACATAGGTCGAGATGTCCGGCGTGATCTCGTACTTCAGGCTCACCCGCGGGGTGAACTTCTCGTAGGTGTCCGAGCTGGTGAAGTTCGAGCGGATCAGGCCCGGGATGGCGGTGTTATTGCCGAACAGCGGGCTCTTCAGGCCCGTGAAGTTCTGGCGGTAGACTTGGCCGGTCTTCTTGTCGCGGGTGTAGCGGCCGCCGACCGAGATCGAGAGCTGGTCGGTGATGTCGTAGCTGACGTCGGCGAAGGCCGAGTAGCTCTTGGTGTCCACGTGGCCCGCGGTGGCGATGGTCAGGGCGGCCTGGCCCACGACCGTGTCGAAGGCGCCGGCGGCCGTGGCGTTCAGGTAGTACAGGCCGAACACGCCCTGCAGTCGCTCGCCCGAATACAGCGCCTGGAATTCCTGGGTGAACTGGTGGTCGTTGTAGCGGGCCGGCACGTCCAGCAGGGCGGCGGGCTCGTTGTCGAAGTCGATCGAACCCTCGGTTTCACCGGCGCGATAGGCGGTGATCGACTTGAAGGTCAGGGTGTCGGTGGCCTTCCACTCGCCCAGCAGCGAGACGCCGCGGGCTTCCACCTTGTTCTTGTCGCCGGCGCCGGCGCGGGTGTCGTAGACGTCGTCCAGCACCGTGGCGGTCGGGATCGGCGCGCCGGTGGCGGTCAGGCCCGGCACTTCGCGGTGACCGTGGCGCGGGTTCGAGCGATCAGTGACGATGTCGCCCGACAGGCGGAAGAACAGGCTGTCGGTCGGCGACAGTTCGACGGTGGCGCGGGCGGCCTGCACGTCCTTGTCGTAGTGCTCGGCGCCCGTGGTCAGGTTCTTGCCGAAGCCGTCGCGGTTGAACGAGGCCCAGGTCAGGCCCAGGCCGACATAGTCGTTCACCTGGCCCTTGGCCGAGGCGATCAGGTCCTTCTGGTCGTACGAGCCGATGTTGGCGCGCAGCTTGATCTCGGGGTCGCCCTCAATCTTGGACGTCACGTACTTGATCGCGCCGCCGATGGTGTTGCGGCCGTACAGCGTGCCTTGCGGCCCGCGCAGCACTTCCAGGCGCTGCACGTCGAAGATGTCCAGCACCGCCGCCTGCGGGCGCGCCACATAAACGTCGTCGATGTAGAGGCCGACGCCGGGCTCGAAGCCCCACAGCGGGTCCTGCTGGCCCACGCCGCGGATGAAAGAGATCAGGGTCGAGTTCGACCCGCGGGCCACCTGCACCGTCAGGTTCGGGGTGGTCTGCTGCAGGTTGGTGATGTCGACGGCGCCCGTAGCGGCCAGGCGTTCGCCCGATACGGCGGTCACGGCGACCGGCACGTCCTTCAGAGTTTCCTCGCGCCGACGGGCGGTGACCACCACTTCCTCGACGCCGACGTCGTCGGACGCCGGAGCGGTCTGGGCGATGGCGAGGGTGGGAACGACGGACCAGGCCGCGCCCGCAAGCAGGGCGGCTTTCACCAGCTTCTTCATGTACTTCCTCCCGAAGACGCCTTGGTGGCTCCCCATGAGCCGCCTGGAATCAACGATTTCACCAGAAGGTGAATTAAGCGGGAGTGTTGAATCATTCCGGCGCGCTGCGCCAGCCGGTCGCGCCGGGCGCGCGGCCTTTTTCGTCGACTGATGAATTTACGACACAGTGTCGCCTCAGAGGCGGCGGGCGACGATCTGTTCCAGGCCCGCCGCACACCACGCATAGAGCCGGGCCCGCACCGCCTCCAGGTCGGTGGACCGGCACAGCCCGTCCGACAGTTGGTCGATCCGTCCGGTCTCGGACAGCGTCAGCATCATCGCCCCGGTGAGAAACTGGTAGGCCCAGTAGAGATCGCGCAGCTCGGCGTCCGGCAGCGCCGCCCGCAGCGTCTCGATCAGCTGCTGCACCACCGGGTCGAAGAACCGGTGCATGGTCTCGCCGCCCCAGGCCGGGGTGTTGTTCACCAGCGCCACCAGCCGGAAGTAGTTCTTCCAGCCCTCGTCATGGGTCAGCGACAGCTCGATGAGCGGGTCGATGAAGGCCTCGATCACGCCCTCGGCGGTCATGGCCCCCTGATGGCCGTCGACATACGCCCGCATCGCCGTCAGCCGGGCCTCGTTCAGGATCTCCGCCCGGCGGGCGAAGACGCTTTCGAACAGCTCGCGCTTGGCGCCGAAGTAGTAGTGGATCAGCGCGGTGTCGACGCCGGCCTCCGAGGCCACCTGGCGCACGGTCACGCCATAGAAGCCATGGCGCGAGAACAGGGCTTCAGCCGAATCGAGGATCGATTGGCGCAGGTCCGGTCCCTGCCCCTTCGGCCGGCGTCCCCGGACGGCGCCCCCCGCCTGTGCCTCCGCCCGCGCCATCGCCCCGTCCCCCCGCTCTTGGAGGTCATGTTCGGGCGCGTTGACAGCCGGCGCAAGGCGGCCAAGCTTCATAACAACGATCGGGGAAACGAATGACCAGCGCCAGCGCCGAGCGCCATCTGTCCATCGACGCCGTCCGGGGGATGGCCGTGCTGGGCATCCTGCTCATGAATATCGTGGGCATGGGCCTGCCCTCGTTCTCGTATGTGGACCCCACCTACGCGGGCGGTTCGAGCGGCGCGGACTTCTGGACCTGGGCGGTCAACAACGTGCTGACCGACGGCAAGATGCGGGCGCTGTTCACGATGCTGTTCGGCGCCTCGACGGTGCTGATCGCCGAGCGCGCGGAAGCGGGCGGCGGCCTCTCGCCGGCGGCCATGCACTACCGGCGGATGCTGTGGCTGCTGCTGTTCGGCCTGGTTCACGCCTTCTGCTTCTGGTTCGGCGACGTGCTGGTCCCCTACGCGATCGCCGGCCTGCTGATCTTCCCGTTCCGCAAGCTTTCGCCCCGTGTGTTGCTGGGGATCGGCGTGGCGGTCCTGGTCGCCCTGCTGGCCAAGAACCTGCTCCAGGCCCAGGCGCTGGAGGCGCTGCACGCGGCCGCCATCGCACCCGGCGCGCCCGCCTCGGCGGTGAAGGCCTGGCAGGACGCCTCGGGTCTGCTGGCCCCGCCGCCCGAGATGAAGGCGATGGAATACGCGGCCTTCCGCGGCGGCTTCCTCGACGCCCTGCAGGCGCGCGCCGGGGTGGTGATCTTCCTGTTTTACCTGCAGCTCCTGCCCACCGACATGATCCCCGAGGCGATCGGCCAGATGTTCGTCGGCATGGCCCTGTTCCGACTGGGCTTCTTCACCCTGGCCTGGTCCAGCCGCGTCTACGCCGCGACGATCGCCTTCGGCTACCTCCTCTGCGTGCCGTTCACTGCCTGGCTGGCCTCGAACATCGCCGCGGCGAACTTCGACGCCATCGTCCTGCACGAACAGGAAGTCTGGCAGCAGATCACCCGGCCCTTCATCGGCCTGGCGCACGCGTCGGTCCTGCTGCTGGTGGTGCGCGCGGGCGCCTTGCCCTGGCTGGTGAACCGCCTGGCCGCGGCCGGCCGCATGGCGTTCAGCAACTACATCGGCACCTCGATCATCACCAGCACCCTCTTCTGCGGCTACGGTTTCGGCCTCTACGGCTATCTCTCGCGCGCGGAGTTGCTGTGGGTGGTGGCTGGGGTCTGGGTGTTCCTGCTGGCCTGGAGCGAGCCCTGGCTGGCCCGCTTCCACTACGGCCCGCTGGAGTGGGCCTGGCGCTCGTTGGTCCAGTGGAAGCCGCAGCCGATGCGCAGGGCGCCGCGGGCTGCGCCGGCGACCGCCTAGGCGCCGAAGATCCAGCCTGTCGGCAGCGACGACAGGGTCACGCCAACCAGGATCATCTGGCCGCCGCCGGCCATGCTGATGACCGTGTCGGCGCCTTGCTGGAGCACCGTGTACTGCGTGCCGGGATCGAGCTGCACCCGGTCGCCCTGGGCCGCGCTGAAGTCGGTCACCTGGTCGATGCCGGCGTCACCGAAGGTGTGGAAGATGTCCGCGCCCAGTCCGCCCGTCAGGGTGTCGTTGTCGCGGTCGCCCGAAAGCCAGTCGTCGCCAGCCCCGCCGACGATGACGTCGTCCTGTTGCCCGCCGCGCACGATGTCGTTCCCCGCGCCCCCGTCGCAGGTGTCTGCGCCCAGGTTGCCGTAGACGATGTCGGCGCCGTCCTCGCCGGCCAGCCGGTCGTTGTCCTTGCCGCCCACCACCCAGTCGTCGCCGCCGCCGCCGCTGGCGGTGTCGTCCCCGGCGTTCCCGTTGATGTCGTCGAACGCCGCGCCGCCGGCGACACTGTCGTTCCCCTCGTCGCCGCGCAGATAGCCCTGGCCCGCGCCGCCGTTGACGGTGTCGCCGCCCGCGCCGCCCAGGATCGTATCGGCCCCGTCGTCCCCCCACAGGTCGTCATCGCCCTCGGCGCCGCTCAGCGAGTCTGCGCCCGCGCCGCCCACCAGCACGTCGCGCAACTGGCCGCCCTGCAGGGTGTCGTTGCCGATGTCGCCGAACAGAACTACCGCCTCGATATTGGCGATGCTGCCACCGCCCGCGGTCAGGCTCGCATAGCTGAGCGACACAGATTCGGTGCCTGGGGGCGCCAGCCACAGCTCATCATAGCCATCGCCGCCATCGACGAAGCTGGCGCCGTCGCCGATCACGATGACGTCGTCGCCCGATCCGCCGCTGAGGCGATTGATCCCCAGCCCGCCATTCACCGTGTCGTCGCCCGCATCGCCGGCCAGCGTGTCCGCGCCGGCCATGCCCCACAGGTCGTCGTCGCCCGCGCCGCCGCTGAGACTGTCGTCGCCGTCATCGCCGTCGATGACATCGTTGCCGGCCCCGCCGAACGCGGTGTCAGCCCCCGCGCCCGTCGCCAGCGTGTCGGCGCCGTCTCCGCCATCGATTGCGTCGGCCCCGCCGCGCGCCATGACGTAGTCGGCCCCACCGCCGGCCGTGATGCGATCATCCACCGCCACGCCCGCCAGGGTGTCCGAACCGTCCGTGCCGGTCTGGCTCAGCATCAGCCGCGCCTGGTCCCACGACCATGAGGCGGCCTGGGTCCCGTCGGCGTCGGCGCCGCCGTACAGGTACTGCACGGCCTGGACGTCCAGCACGCCCAGCGCCTTCGCGGGCCCGCCGACCGTATTGTAGGTCATGACCGTGTGGGCCAGGTCGTCGAGGCTGGTCTCCAGCGTCGTCGTCCCGTCAAAGGGATGCTTCAGCCCGATCGCGTGGCCGACCTCGTGCACCAGCACATCGAACGTCGCCTGGCCGATCGAGATGAAGATGTCGCCGCCGAACTCTTCCTCCCAGGCCCCATCCTCGAAATCCAGCACATAGGGCGTGTAGGCGAAGCCCAGGCTGTCCTGGGTGTCGGTCGGCGCGAAGTGGAAGTCATAGGCGCCCAGCCGAATGTCGCCCAGACCTGCCGGCACCTCGATGAAGGTCAGGCCACTGACATCGGCCCACGCCGCCAGCGCCTGGCGCGCGATCGCCTGTTCCGGGGCGGTGAACGCCTGGAAGCTCGACAGGAAGGCCGAGGAGAAGGCGCTGGCGAAGGTCGGCGACGCCGCCGCCTCGAAGGAATAGGTCACGAACGCCGCGCGCCCAGCGACATTCACGCCGTTCCAGGAATATCCGGACAGCAGCGCGTCATATGTCGCGACGGTCGGCACGCCCGCTGAAGCCCCCTAGTGCTCAAGCGACGCATCCCCATGCTGCCGCTACCCCGCCGTCACTTGCGGCGGGCGGCTTGGCCTTGGCAAGCACACTCCCCGATTGCGGGAATTATTCGGGTCGGGCCGAGCCCACGTAGTCGACCAGGGCGTCGGCGCCTGCGCCGATCACGCGAGCCTCGACGTCGAAAACCTCCCGCAGGAGATCCGAAGTCAGAATCGCCGCCGTCGGGCCGAAGGCGGCCAGTCGGCCCTTCCGCAGGGCCATCACATGGGTGGCGTGGCGCGCCGCCAGGGTCAGGTCGTGGATCGTCGCCACCACCAGCTTGCCGTCGCCTCGCGCCAGACGTCGCAAGCGGCCGACGGTGTCCAGTCGATGGCGGGGATCCAGGCCTGAGATGGGCTCGTCCGCCAGCAGCACCTGCGGCTCGCCGATCAGCGCCCGAGCCAGCATCGCCCGCGCCAATTCGCCGCCGGACAGCGTTGTCGCGGGCTGGAAACGATGCGCGGTCAGATCGCACGCCTCGATCGCCTGCGTCAGGCGCGGCTCGAAGCCGCCCATCAGTCCGCCGAACGCCGGCAGCTGCGGCGTCAGGCCCAGGGCGACGAGGCGCTCAACCGAGATCGGCCATTCGGCGCGCAGGCTCTGCGGCAGGTAGGCCCGGCGCTGGGCCAGTTCGCGCCGCGGGATCGCCAGCACCGGCCGACCGTCCAGCGCGACCTCGCCGCCGTCGGGCCGAAGCAGGCCGGCGAGGCAGCTCAGCAGCGTCGACTTGCCCGCGCCGTTGGCGCCGATCAGCGCGACGAACATCCCTGCCTCCAGCGAGGCGGACACGTCGTCCACGATGGCCCGCCCACCGCGCCGGACCGTAACCTCGGAGGCCGTCAGCACTGTCATGGCGCGAGCCTGCGCAGGCGGACGACCAGCCAGAAGAAGAACGGTGTGCCGATCAGGCTGGTGATGACCCCCAGGCGCAGTTCCGAACTGGTGTGCAGCACACGCGTCCCGATGTCGGCCAGCAGCAACAAGGCCGCGCCGAACAACGCCGAGGGCAGCAGCGTGCGGCTGGGCTGGTAGCCCACGAACGGCCGCACCAGATGCGGCGCGATCAGGCCGATGAAGCCAATCGAGCCGGTGACCGAGGTCGCCGCGCCTACCGCCAGGCCGACACCCAGCAGGGCCAGCATGCGCGTGCGGTCCAGGTCGATGCCCAGGCTCTCGGCCTGCTGCTCGCCAAGGGCCAGGGCGTCGATGGCTCGCCCCAGCGTCGCCAGCACGGCGAGCCCGCCGATGATGAATGGCCCGGCCAGCAGCACGTGGTCCCAGCTCTTCTGCGACAGCGAGCCCAGCATCCAGATGCTCATCTCGAAGGCGGCGTAAGGGTTCGGCGCGAAGTTCAGCGCCATGGCCAGGAAGGCGGCCATCAGCCCCGAAACGGCCGAACCCGCCAGGATCAGGCTCAGCGTGCCGCCCCGCCCAAGCGCGAACGTCAGCGCCCCCGCCCCCAGCGCGCCGGCCAGCCCCAGAAGCGGGGTGGCTAGGGCGAAACTCGCTGCCAGGCTGAAATAGATCGACACCACCGCGCCCAGCGCCGCGCCGCTGGACACGCCCAGCAGGCCGGGTTCGGCCAGGGGATTGCGCAACAGGCCCTGTAGCACCGCGCCGGACAGCCCCAACGCAGCGCCCACCAGGACCGCCAGCACCGTGCGCGGCAGCCTCAGTTCGACGACCACCAGGCGGGCCAGGTTCACGTCCGACGAGAACAGCCCGTCCAGGATCTGGTGGGGACTGATGTTCACCCGCCCCAGGAACAACGAGGCCGCCGCCGCGACCAGCAACACCAGGATGGCGACCAGGTTCATCGGGGGGCTGCGGGTCATCGGCCTCCCTCCCCGGCCGGCGGCAGCGCATCCAGCCGGCGGCGCAGCTCGACCGCGGCGTCGACGGACTGCGGCAGGCCGCAGCTGAAGGCCACGTCGGCGAACGGAATGCGGCGGCCGGCGAACATCTGCCGGATCGCCCGGTGCCGGCTCTCCTCGCTCTGGACAAGCGGCCGCTCGCCGCCGCCGTACAACAGCGCCTCGGGTCGCGCCTGCAGCAACTGCTCGACGCCGAAGCTGGTGTAGGTCGGGCCCGGTTGGGCGGCGATGTTCACCGCGCCGGCCGCCCGGATGATCTGGTTCGCGAAGGTTTCGGTTCCCGGCACCGTCGCCCCGCCATCCCAGGCGACGACCCGCGTCGGCCGGGCCGGCTTGCGTGCGGCGAGGCCGGCCAGCTGCGCGTCCATCCGGCGGATCAGCGCCTCGGCCCGAGCCGGCTCGCCCACGGCGACGCCCACCTGTCGCACCGACCGGCGGACGTCGTCGAAGGACCGCGCGCTCGACACCTCGACGATCGGAGCCCCCACCTCGCGCGCCAGCCGCCGGGTCACCGCCAGCGAGAAGTCGCCGGTCAGGATCAGGTCAGGCCGAAACTTGATGATGTCTTCGGGTGTGCCGTAGTTCACCGCCACACCGTCGGCCGCCCCGGGAAACAGCGCCTTGGCGCCATCCCGCGCCAGATAGGTGACGCCGGCGATCCGCGCCTTGGGGACAAGCTGCAGCACCAGCAGGTCCGTGCACTGGTTCATCGACAGGATGCGCTGGGGCTTCGCGCGCGTCTCGGCGCCCGCAGCAACCCCGGGCAGGATCGCCGCCAGCAGGCCCAGCGCCGCAATGCGAAGGGCCGCCCTCATCTCAAGCCTGGTTCATCGTCAGAACTTCACCCTCGCCCCGATCGTGCCCGTGCGCCCCTGGGTCGGGTAGCCGAAGACCTCGTAATAGTCCTCGTCGGTCAGGTTCTCGACCCGCGCGAACACCTCGACTCCGTCCGACAGGTCATAGCTGGCGGCCAGGTTCACCAGGGTGAACGACGGCAACACCACCCGGCCCGCATTGGCGCCCGTGGCCGGCTTCACGTCGGGAAGCCCTGCCGGGAACGGTGTACCGATGCCCGTGAAGTTCGAGTCCAGCTGGCGGCCGTTGTAGCGGACGTTGAGGTTCACCGTGGCGCGGCCGTCCAGCGGGGTCCAGGTGATGTTGGCGCTGCCGATGTGCGGGGCGCGCCGGATCTCCTCCAGCCCGTTCTCCTTGGCGTTGAGGTCGGTATAGGCGCCCGAGACGGTCAGCTGCGGCGCCACCTCGATCGTCGCGAACAGCTCGACACCGTGCTGCTTGGACCTGAACTCGCGGTTGCAGCTGGTGCTGGTCCCCGGCGGCGGCGAGGGGCAGGCCGACGGCAGGCCGGGGCCACCGAAGTAGCTGAAGATCTCGTTCTTCAGCCTGGCGTCAAAATAGGTCGCGCCCAGGCTGACTCGACCGTCCAGGAAGCTGAGATCGGTCCCGACCTCCCAGCCTTCGGACGTCTCGGGCTTCAGGTTCGGATTGCCGCGGAAGGGGAACGGGCCGGTGGCGTTGTAGCCGAACAGCTCGGTCTGCGACGGGTTCTTGATCCCCGTCCCGCCCGCCGCGCGCAGGCGGATCATGTCATTGATCCGATAAAAGCCCTGCAGCTTCCAGGTCGTGGCGTTGGCGAAGGCGTTGTTGTCGTCGTGGCGCACCGCGCCGCCCAGGCCGGCGACCTCGCCGATCTGCAGGTCGTACTGCGCCACCAGGCCGGTGTTCTTGATCGACCGGCGCGTGGTGTCGGCGCCGGCGCTGGGCGGCGAGGTGTTCTGGAAGGTCTCCTTCTCCCAGTCGACGGCGCCGGTCAGCAGGTGGGTCAGCTGGCCCGTCTGCAGCCGGTAGGTGGTGACGTAGGAGGCCTTCTTGCGCAGGCCGTCGTTGCCCCCCGACCGGACCCGGGCGCTGTAGCTGTCCCGCTCGGCGTCGACGCCTTGATACGACAGGCTGTGGGTCCAGGCGCCGTCCAGCAGCTTCAGGTCCGCGCCGGCGAAATAGGTCAGGGTCTTGGCGTCATAGTAGCTGCCGGGGCTGTCGACGATCCCCGTGCCGAAGCTGGAGTCGTTGGTCTCGGCATGGGTGTCCGACCAGCGCAGCACGCCGCGCAGGGTCAGGGTGTCGGTCACCTGGTAGCCCGCCTTGGCCGACCAGCTCTGCAGCTCCGAGCCCAGCCGGCGCTTGCCGCCCGGCAGGGTCTGGCCGACGTAGCCGTCGGTGGTCTGCACCGCGCCGTCGATCACCAGGTCCAGCGGACCGTGGGCGATGGCGTAGCGCCCTGCCCCGCCCAGCGTGCCTTGCGTGCCGAACTCGACGCGCAGGCTGCCGCCCGGCGCCTCCTTGGCCGTGGGCGTGATGTAGTTGATCACCCCGGCGATGGCGTCCGAGCCGTAGAGCGCGCTCTGGGCGCCGCGCAGGATCTCGATCCGCGCCACCTGGTCGGCCAGCAGGGTGGCGAAGTCGAACTCGCCAAAGAACGGGTCCGAGGCCTCGATGCCGTCGATCAGGGTCAGGACGTGGTTGGCCTCGGCGCCGCGCACCCGCACCTGGGTCTGGCTGCCCGCCGGCCCGTTGCGGCTCACCGCGAAGCCCGGCACGTCGCGCAGCACGTCCGAGACCAGCCGGACCTGGCGCGCCTGCATCTGCTGGGCGGTGATCACGGTGACGGACGAGCCCAGCTTGTCGGCGTCGACGCCGTCGGTGGCCCGCGTCCCCGTCACGATCACCTCGTCGACGGCCCCGCCGTCGGCGGCGAAGGCGGGCTGGGCGATCAGCAGCGCGGCGACGCCGGCGCTCCACAGGTGGCTTCTGGGCATGGTGGCCCCTCTCTGTCCGCGCCCCAGCGACACACGGAGGGCCTACCGCGGCGCGATCTGCGCCAGGGCCGACGGACCGGCGGGCGTG
>Ga0209026_1000953_pt1 | contig 14522 bp, 12 predicted proteins | sample AraplaCL_Col_mCL_FD_184262 | JGI IMG/M metagenome (GOLD analysis project Ga0209026, IMG submission 184262) | Arabidopsis root microbial communities from the University of North Carolina, USA - plate scrape CL_Col_mCL (SPAdes) (version 2) | ecosystem: Host-associated > Plants > Roots >... | reverse complement strand
CGGCATCGGCACATGGCCGAAGATCGCCAGCCATCCGCCCGGCTGCAGGGCCGCCGCGGCCTTGGCGAAGCCCACCGCCGGATCGACCCAGTGCCACGCCTGCGCCGAGGCCACGAGCTGGAAGCTGGCCGCCTCTGGCTCCAGCGCCTCGAACCGACCCACATGGAACACAGCGCCGCCCGGCAGGCTCGCCTTGGCCAGTGCGATCAGCTCCGCGCCCGGGTCGACGGCGACCACGTCCCAGCCTTGCGCGAGCAGGCCTCGGGTCGCCTGACCGCTGCCGCAGCCCACCTCCAGCACCCGCGCGCCGGGACCGCCGACCAATTGCGCCAGGTCCGTGAACAGCTCGTCCGGATAGGCGGGCCGCATGGCGTGGTACTCCGCCGCCACGGCGTCGAACATGTCCCTTTCGTCCGCCATCTCAGCCTCCCGCCCGCTACTTCGCCTTAGGCAGCTCGGTCATCAGCGGCGGCGCGCCCGCCGGAATCTCGACCCAGTCCACCAGCTCCAGATCGAAGATCAGCGTCTTGCCCGACAGCTTGGCGCCGTGCTGGCCGTAGGCGAACTCGGGCGGGATGCGCACGCGCCACTTGTCGCCCGGTTGCATCTGCATAAGCGCAGCTTGATAGCCGCCGATCAGCCCGCGCAGCGGAAAGATCGCCGTGCCGTCCGGCCCGCCCTTGCCGTCGGAGGTGTCGAAGGTCGAGCCGTCTTCCAGCCGTCCGACATAGCGCACCTGCACCGCGCTGGTGCGCGGCGGCGAGGCCTTCGCCTTCGGCCCTGCGTGCAGCACCGTGTAGCTCACCGCCGGCATCACCTGCGCCACATCGGCCGGCGCCTTGGGCTGGCTCCAGGCCCCCGCTGGCAGGCCGGCGCACACCACGAGCGCGGCCACGGCGCTGACGGATCCGAGACGCATCGAGACTCTCCTCAATGATCCTGCGGACGTCGGCCTGACTCCCCGGCCCGCGCAATGGGCGTCCCGGCGCTTGGCCTTCAAGATCGCAGCAAGCAGCACGAATATCACGATGACGCACGGATCATCGGCCGCTACCTCTAAGCGAGTGGACGCTGGCCAGCGCGGGCCGGGCCCCGGCAAAATCACAACAAGGGAGGACGCGCACATGATGAAGCTCTACTCGGGGGACCTCAGCCCCTACTCCGCCCGCGTGCGGATGCAGATCTATGCCAAGGGCATCACCGACATCGTCCTCGAACGTCCGGCCAGCTTCGGCATGCCGAAGTTCCGGGAAGACCACCCGATCGGCCGCATCCCGGTCCTCGACATCGACGGCGACATGATGCCGGAATCCGACGTGATCGCGGAGTACCTCGAAGAGGTCTATCCCGAGCCGTCGCTGCTGGGCGCCACACCGCGTGAGACCGCTCACATCCGCACCCTCGCGCGGATCGGCGACATCTACCTGATGAACAACCTCTTCACCCTCAGCAGCCAGAGCCACGCCCAACCGCGCAACGAGGGCATGATCGAGTTCCTGGTCAGCCAGGTCACGCGCAACCTCAAGGCCCTGGACCGCATGATCGGCCGCGACGGCTTCGCCTGCTGCGGCCGCCTCACCCTGGCCGACTGCGCCCTGGTGCCCGGCCTGTTCCTGGTCGAGAACGTGCTGCCCACCGCCGCCGGGCGCGAGAACCCGATCGGCCGCTATCCCAACGTGGCCGCCTACTGGGCCGCGATCCAAACGAACCCGCACGCGGCCAAGACCCTCGAGGAACTCCATCGCGGGCTCAAGGAGCGCGTCGAGATGATCCGCAACGGCTCGTTCGCCAAGATGATGGCCGCCGCCAGGGCCGCCATGGCCGAAGAAGACGCCTGAGGCGGCTCAGGCCTCGTCCAGGGGCGCCGTCAGGGTCCTGTTCGTGGCGGCCAGCGCGAACAGGGCCATCAGCCCGGCCGCGATCCACAGGGCGCCGGCGCCCAGCCGAGCGAACGCCGCCGCCCCGGCCACGGCGCCCAGGGCCAGTCCCAGCCACAGGACCAGGTAGGGCGCCCAGGCGTCGGGGCCTCGCCCGTGCAGCGCGGCCGCCAGTCCCTTGCCCAGCTTTACCAGCGCGCCGGTCATGTAGGTCAGTCCGATCCGCACCTCGCCGTCCTCGGCGAAGACGGTGTTCTCGGCGCCCATGGCGAACGCCAGCAGCAGCAGGCCCCAGGGCGCGCCCGTCAGCGCCAGCACCGCGGCCGCGGCGGCCAGCGCCATCGCCACGAAGGCCAGGATCACCGTCGGACGCCGACGCCCGGCCCGTCGCCCGATCAGCGCGCCGGCGGTCACGCCCGCCACGAACGCGGCGATCAGGCCGAAGCCCAGCGCCGCCGCCGGCGCCTGCCCGACCAACCCGACAGCCGCCCGGGTGGAGTTGCCGCTCATGAACGAGACGAAATAGCCGCCCGACAGCAGGAAGCCGGCGGCGTCCACATAGCCGGCGACAGCGGCGAGCGCCGTGGCGAAGACACGGGCGATGGGCGGATAGCGCTGCAGGTCGGCTCCAGTCCGTCGATTCGACCGATGACCGCCCCAGCATGGGCGGCCACCCCGGGCCGCTTCAAGCCCGGCGGCCTGAAAGCTAGGCCGCCTGCGCCTTTTCCGCCGTCGCCAGAGCCGAAGTCAGGTCGCTGAGGGCTGCGCGGATGCGGACGATGCCGTTCGCGTCCAGGCCGGACAGGGCGAACATCTCGGCCGGCACGGCGCAGGCCGGCCCTTCCAGCGCCCGACCCTTGTCGGTCAGCCGCAGGCGCACGACCCGCTCGTCGCGCGTATCGCGTTCGCGCGTGATCAGCTCCATCGCCTGCAGGCGCTTCAGCAGCGGGGTCAGGGTGTTGGACTCCAGGCCCAGCCGCACTCCCAGTTCACCCACAGTGCGGCCGTCCGCCTCCCAAAGCGCCACCATCGCCAGGTACTGCGGGTAGGTCAGCCCCAGCCGGTCCAGCAGCGGCCGGTACAGGCGATTGAAGGCGTGCCCCGCCGAATAGACGGCGAAGCACAGGAAATCGTCCAGCTTCAGGGGCGAGGCGCCGGCATGATCGAGGGTCGCTTGGCTCATCCCGCGAATATAAATCGTACACGATCTAATCGCAACGGATTGACATAGCGCAGGCGACGCCCATTTATATCGCACACGATTTAATCGATAACGATTCCAGAGAAGGAGCCTCCCATGTCCAACACCGTCAACGTCCTCTACCGCACCGCCGCCCGCGCCACCGGCGGCCGGGACGGTCGCGCCGCCACCCTGGACGGCAGCCTCGACCTTGCTCTCGCCACGCCCAAGGAACTGGGCGGCGGCGGCGGTGCGGGCGCCAATCCCGAACAGCTCTTCGCAGCCGGCTATGCCGCCTGCTTCATCGGCGCGATGAAGGCCGTGGCCGCGCAAGGCGGCGGCCCCAAGGTCCCGTCCGACGCGACGGTCACCGCCGAGGTCGGCATCGGCCCGCGCGCCGAGGGCGGCTTTGGCCTGGACATCGAGCTCAAGGTCTCGCTGCCCGGCCTGGACCGCGCCGACGCCGAAGCCCTCGTGGAAAAGGCCCACCACGTCTGCCCTTATTCCAACGCCACCCGCGGCAACATCGACGTCCGCCTGAGCGTCATCTGAGCCTGAACGCGCCCCTCCTCCGCGAGGCGGAGGGGTCTCTGGGTCAGAGCGGCCTCAGCCGGCCGCTCTCGATCCAGGCGTTGAGCCTGACCGGCGCGAGCCTGGCCACGCAGCTTTCCTTGCCGCAGACCGACTTGGCGACCAGGACGGTCTCGCGGTCGGCGGGGACGATGCCCGTGCTGGCGTCGAACGCGAACGTCTGGATCGCATCGAACGTGCGGTCCGTGCGGATCAGCACCTCGGTGAAGTCCGGCCGGCCGTAACAGCCGAACCACCAGTGCTCGCCGTCGAAGGCCGCCGTCTGGATGCCTTTGTAGGTCTGGCCCGTCTTCAGGACGACCCGCCGACCGAACCGCAGATCCTGGCCGTAATCATAGAGATAGTTCTCACCCACGCCCTCGGGCAGCCCGCCGACGACGATGAAGCGCCCATCCCCGAACGCCATGCCGCCGGCGCCATAGACCACCTCGGGCGCCGCGTGCCGGGCCAGCAGCGACAGGTCGTCAGCATCATAGACATAGACCCACGAGTCCGAGCGCTTCTGCGGATCGTTGAACAGACCCAGATTGACCGCGACATAGATCCGGCCATCCAGATGGCACAGGTCGCCATGGTGGCTGGCGACGGCGACTTTCCGCACGACAGTTCCCGCCGCATCGGTCTTCACCAGATCGGTCGTCATCGACCAGTAGAAGGCGTCCCTGTCGTTGGTGCAGACGCCCTGCAGATGGCCGGGATAGATCCCGCTCAGGGCCACCCCCAGTGCGCCGGCGACTTGCAGAGGCGCCGCCGCCGCAGGCTGCGCCACGGCGCCCAGCGGCAAGCCCGCCAAGCCCACGGCCACGGCCGACAGCAACGACCGGCGCGAGAGGCGCTCCACCTTCGCCTGCCCTTCCGGGTCCGATTCCAAATGCAGAGTCATCCGCGCCACCCTCGTCACACCCCGGCACTAGGCAACGAATGTGACAGCCGGAACAGGGTGCGCGTCAGTACAGCTCGTTCTTGTAGTTGGCCTTCAGCCCGCTCGCGATCAGTCCGCGGTTGGCGGCCAGCCGCAGCAGGGTCGATCACTGGCTCGCCCGCCGGCTCACCCCACGGGCGCAACCTCGAACTGGCCAACAGCCGAAAGTTGTGGTCCCCTTCGATCGGGGTGGAGCTTTGCCTCGCCGGCCAGCGCGAGGCGGCTTCCTATCGGGGGACGTCGGCATGTCGGAAACCAGGGCCGCGCGGAAGCCGCGCCCGCGCGCCAAGAAGACGGCTGTCGTCGTCGTCCACGGCATGGGCGAGCAACGCCCGATGGAAACGCTCTGGGGCCTGGTCCGCGCCCTGTGGAGCGAAGACCGCGAGGTCGGGTATCAGCGCGAGGTCTGGTCGAAGCCCGAGGGCCTGACCAAGAGCTATGAACTGCGCCGCGTGACCACCTCGAATGGCCGCCTCGAAAACAACCGCGACAAGCGCATCGACTTCTTTGAGTTCTATTGGGCCCATCTGATGACCGGCAACACGGTCAAGGGCGTCACCAGCTGGCTGTTCGGCCTGCTGTTCCGCCGGCCCAGCACCGTGCCACCGCGCCTGGTCGTCCCGTGGGTCGCAGGCCTGTTCGCCTATGTGGTCTTCGCCGCTGCGCTGGCGCTGGTCGCGCTGGGCAAGACGTCCGCGCCGCTGCCGGATCTCCTGAAGGACCCCAAGGTGACGGGGACTGCGGCAGTGCTCGCGGGGCTGTTCGGCGTCCTGGCGACGCGATGGCTGGCGCCCGTCGCCGGCGACGCGGCCCGCTACCTCAGCGCCACGCCCGACAACGTCGCCGCCCGCCAGGCCATCCGGGAAGCCGGGGTGGACCTCCTCGACCGGCTGCATCAGTCGGGCCGCTACGACCGCATCGTCATCATCGGCCACAGCCTGGGATCGGTGGTCGCCTACGATGTGCTGAACTGCGCCTGGGGCCGCCTGCGGCCGCACGAGCTGGAGGCTGCGCACCCGAAGGACTCCGACAGCCTGAACGCCCTGGCCGCGCTCGAGATCGCAGCCGGCGCCCTGAACCACACCGACGCAAGGGACGAGGCCGCCGTCGAAGCCGCCCGCGCAGCCTATCGCGACGCCCAGCGGGTCTACGCGGCCGCGCTCCGCGCCGTCGCCAAGTCGCCGTGGCTGGTCAGCGACTTCGTCACGGTCGGCTCGCCCCTCAGCAAGGCCGACGTTTTGCTGGCCGTCGACGCCCCGGCGCTGGCGGAGAAGATGAAGCTGCGCGAGGTCCCGACCTGTCCCCCGACCTTCGAGGTCGATGAGGAACAGGCGGAGCCCCCGCGCTTCCGCTTCTCGTTCCCGGCCAACCAGGACGAGCGCGTCCCCCATCACGGCGCGGTCTTTGCGCCGACCGTCTGGACGAACATCTATTTCCCGTCGGTCGCGATCGCGTTCGGCGACATGATCTCAGGCGCATGCGGCCCGCTGCTGGGCCGCGGCGTGCGCGACATCCGGCTCAAGATCGGTGCGCCGGTCTTCCGTCACCTCGACTACTGGAAGGACCCGAAGGCCAGCCCATCACACCCGTGGATCGTCTCGCTGCGCAAGGCGGTGAACCTGCGACTGCAGGACGAAGCCACGCTCTGGCGAGCCCCCGCTACCGCCGCTCAGCCGCCGCCGCCCGCCGGAGCCTGACCGCGCAGCGCCGGGATCGGCAGCGGGAAAGGAACGTACTGCGAGAGATTGGCCTGCACTGCACTCAGCGCGATCCGGTGCATCACGGTGTGCGCCTCCAGCCCCTCCCACATCCGATTCACGCGCTGGCGCTGGCGCTCCGCTTTCGCACGGTCGCCCGCCTTGGCGGCCTCGAGGAAAGCTCCCATCGCATTGGTGGCGTCGTCGAAGGCATTGGCCCGCGCCTCGATCATGCCTTCGCGGGTGTTCAGCCCTAACAGGCGCAGCGTGGTTTCACCGGCGGGCGTGAGCGCGCCGATGGTTCCGTCGGTCCTGAATTCGAAGTGCGTGGCCGGATCTTCGCGGCTCGGATTCACAAGCAGCGGCTCTTCCCGGTCTTCTTCATCCGCCCAACGGGCGCGGAACCCCTTGACCGGGAAACGGTCCGCCTTGCCCGCCGCCAGCCGGCCATCCGCGGTCAGGTGGTTTCGCCGCCGGTTGCAGTCGATGCAGGACGGCAGAAGGTTGTCCCAATCGTAGGCCCGCCAGAAGTAGCCGGGATGCTCGATCTCTCCGCGATCGTCGTCGTAGCGGACTTTGACGACCTTCAGGTCGTCGTCCACGACCCGGCCCTTCGGCCGATAGTGCTCCACGTCGCCCGGCTGATTGGTGGTCAGCGCGATCTCGCAGTAGGCGCACTTGCCGTGGAAGATCTCCAGCAGGAACGCCATGAAGCGCTTGTAGAGGGCGTCGTCGATCTGGAACGGCTTGCGCGCCCGGAAGGCTGCCATGTGCGCGGTCGCACGATCGAAACCCTTTTGCGCGACGTCCAGCCAATCGGCGTCCGTCAGTTGCGGTTTCTCGACCCGGATCATCGGGTCTCTCCCGTCCCGTCACCCAGCAATCCCTTCAACGCGTCCACATCGGTGGGCGTGAGCGCCGCGAGAGGGTCGGTCGGTCGCCGCCCATATCCGATCGCCTCCAGCCTCGGCCCCAGCGCCTTGATCACCGCGACGTCCTCCGGCGTCCGGTTCGCCTCCACTTTCTCGAACGCAGCGAAATAGGCCTTGATATCGCGCTCGGCGCCGGGCGCCCGGTCGGACGTCAGGCCAAAGACCGGGCTCTGCAGGATGTCCTGCGTCCGCTTGCCGAAGTAGTCGAGCTCGCGCCGCACGACGATCTCATCGTCGTCTCCGCGCTCGAAGACGCAGAGCTCTCCCTTCCGCAGCGCGCCGGCCAGGAGGGCCGAGTGCGATGTCGCGACCATCTGCACCTTCGGGAAGTGTCGCTTGGTCAGCTCGACCAGGCGCCGCTGCCAGTCCGGATGGAGGTGGGAATCGATCTCGTCGATCAGCAGAAGCGCGGCTTCATGTTCCGGCGGACGGGCGTCGGGATAGACGTCGTACAGGCGCTGCACCAGCACCCCCAGCCAGTTGAAGATCGAGACCATCCCCTGGCTCAGGTTGTCGAAGGGCACCTCGCCGTCGCGTGAGTGCAGCCGGATCTCGTAGTCGGGTCCCTGGATCGGCGCGAAGGCCTCGATGTCGCCCGGCACCATGTCGCGCAGCAGCGTCTCCAGCAGGCCCTTCATGGCCAGGGCCTGGGGCGATCCGTCCCGGGACTCGACCAGCACATTGACCAGCCACTGCTTGAAACTGCCGAGGCGGTCGTCGACGGCGCCTGTCACCAGCGGCACGACGTCCGCCGCCTGCGGTCCGACGCGCCTCTGCTTGGTCGGCCCGCGGGGATTGGATGTCGGCGCGCCACGCAGCGCCGGAAAGCCCAGCACAAGCGCCGCGCCGGCCTGCACCGGCGACAACTGGCCAGAGCGGACCCGCACGTCGGTGCGATCCCGCCGAAGCTCCGTCACATAGGTGATGTCGCCCATCCGGACTTCGATGCTGCCCATGTCGGCGCCGCTGCGCAGCAGCCGGCGTCCCACCGGGATCGCGGACGGGTCATCACCGGCGAGGACCAGGCCGATGCTGCGCAGGACCGTCGATTTGCCGACGCCGTTGCCGCCGAACAGGACCGTCCAGTCCGCGCCCCCGGCGTCCGGCCCATTCCCGAACTCCAGCTCCAGGGAGCGGAAGATGCCGACGTTGCTGAGCCGCACGCTCTGCAGCTGGTTCGCCGCGCCCGCTCCCGCGCTTCCGGCGGGGGCATTGGCGCTCTGCCGGATCACAGCCGTCGCAAACTCCACCACCGCGGCGTTGGCGGCCGATGGGTCGAACGACAGGACCCGCACGCCGAACTTTTCTAGCGACAGCTCCAGCACGTCGTTCGCCGGGTCGTCCGGCAACAGGGCGAAATGCTTGGCCTCCGGCGCGGCGTGGGGAGCGATGGCGGTCAGCAGCGCCTGCAGTTCGGTCGGCGGCACGCCGATGAACACGAAGGTATTGTGCTGGAGTAGGAAGCTGAGCGCCCGCTGCGCCTCGGACGCCCGATACATCTGGCGCTGCATCTCGTCGGGCGAGAACAGCATCGACGCTGGCCGATCCAGTGCGCCGTACGGCCGGATGAGAAACGGCTTCGGCGCGCGCAGCCCCTCGGCCATCTCGGCGCCGTCTTCCAGGGTCCATATCGCCCAGGGTTCTTCCCGCTTCCGTCGTGCGAGGGTCTGTTCAACAAGCCGGTCGAAGGTCAGCGCGATGACCCCACGCCAGGCCGGCGCCAGCAGCTGGTGGTGAAGCCCCGTTTCCACCGGCCGATCGAAATATTTCGGCGCCTCGGCCAGCAGGTCCTCGCGGGGCACGGCCGCCAGCAGGGCGTCCATGGCGGTCGGCCCGATACTCTCGGGCGAGTCCGCGGCCAGACGGACCAGGGACGGGGGTATCTTGGACCCGCCGCGCTCGATCATCCGCCGCGCGAAGCCGGCCAGCGTGGGGGCCCCCGCGAGCGCCGAGGCGTCCCCGCCGAGCACCAGGACGGCCGACTGTTGGGCGACAGCGGCCAGCAGTTCGGGCGGCGGGATCGGCGCCGGCCGCCGCGCACGCGGCTCCGGCGCCGCCGATCCCGACGACGCCTCCGCCGTGCGCGAGGCCTCGAATACCCGCGTCGCGCGAGTGCGGAGGAGACGCTCGAGCGAGCCGATAAGATCGAACCGCAGGCCCGCCACCACGAGGACGACGAAGGCGAGCGACCCGGCGAGCAGCGTGGGCGTGCCGCTCCACGTATCGATGGTGACGAGAACGGGCGGAGACAGCAGGCCAGCGTTCGCCGTGTCGCCGACCGCCGCCTCGACCGACCGCGAGCCTTCCACCAGCGCCCGCGGCGAGAGCGGCAACGACGGACGGAACGTCGCGCTCACGATGACGGAAGACTCCGGCGCCGACGACACGGAGGCGATCACCACGCGGTCGAAAGTAGCCCGTGCACCGTCGATAGCTAGGTAGAGGCGGGACTTCAGGAACTCGGGCGTGGCGCCTGCGACCTGGTCGGCAGCGCCCAGCGTCACCTGGAATTCGGCGATGGCCGCCTGTCCGTCGCGCAGTGCTTCGGGTTTCACCGACCCCAGCAGCAGCTTCGTTATCCGCGGCTCCGCGGACTTCGCCGCCACCGGCGGGACCGGCGCCAGCGCAACGACCGCCGCCGGCGCGCCCCACTCCGGCCCAAACCAGATCTCGTAGTGAAGTGGGCGCGCCGAGGTCTTGCCTTCGTACCTAACGCTGAAATCCTTGACCGGCGGCGGCGGCGTTCCCAGCGCCTTGCCGACGGCGGCCGCCAGCGCCTGGGCCTGGCTGCAGTCGGCCTTTGTCATGCACCGCAGCTCAGTCGCCTGGACTCCGCTGTTTTCGACGACATCGCTGGCCATGCCGATCACGGCGCGGCCGCCCAGCATCACGCCGGTGATCTTCTTCCGGAACGCCTCGGCCGCTGGCCGCTGCGCCTCCGACCGGATCTGGATGTAGAGCCTTGGCCGCAGGTCAGCAGACGCCGCCTGGGCTTGAGTTTGAGCTTGTATGGCGCCGCTCTTCTCGGGAGCGGCCGCGCTCGCGCCGGCCACGGACACGGCGAAGGCCATCGCCATCGTCTGCAGCAACCGAAGAACAACCGCCGGTTTCACGCCCCACCTCACGCTGTCCCGATTGACCATACAACCATCGGTCGGGACATCGAACAATGTTGGGAGAACGCGTAATCGTCGGCGCGAGCTGGCGCGACTTCCCTGGCGTGCGCAGGCGATCGTCCGCCTACGGGATGATCACCATCCCCGACATGGTGGTGTCGTGGGTCAGTTCCCAGTCGGCCTTGGGCTTGAGGGTCTTGGCGTCATAGACCGCGACGTCGAAGCCCGCGCCGTAGATGTAGAGGTTCTGCCCGTTGCCCGAGATGCCGAAGTAGAAGCGGCGGCGGCAGGGGAACTCGGCCTTGTCCAGCGCCTTGCTGGTGTCCAGGTCGAAGCGCCAGAACTCGCAGCGCTGGCTGCCGAGGTCGCCGTTGACGGCGACCGTGTAGCCGGACTTGCCGTCGGGCGACACTTCCAGGCCGGAGAGCGCCCGCGGCGACGGACCGATCGGCGTGAAGGTGAACTGGCGCGTATCCAGGTCCAGCCGCGCGACCCCGAACGTCTTGTTGTGGATATAGGGGTCCTCGGTCTCGAAGAGCGAGACGAACTGGCCCGGCGTCTGCAACCGCCCGACCCCGCCGCCGAAGCTGACGTCCTGCATTCCGGGGAAGTCGGGCTTGGCCAGGTCGAAGTGGTCGACGGTCTTCAGGTCGGCCGTGTTGACCACGATCACCTTGTCGCGGAACGCGTACAGCGTCTTGCCGTCGGGCGAGAGCATGAGCGCGCCGCGGTAGCTGAACTTCTGGTCCTCGGCGTCCAGGTCGGCGGTCTTCACCACCGCCTTGGTCTGCAGGTCCACCACCATGAACTGCAGCTTGCTGATCCGGAACGTATCGAGGTTTTTGTCGATCCGCGTCGCCAGGATGTAGAAGTAGCGGCCCGACCGGTCAGGCACGCCGCCCGTGAAGCGATAGCGCGTCGTCGGCGTATTCAGGCTGAAGCTGTTGACGATCTTGCGCGTCGCGACATCCATCACCTCGATGCCGCTGGTGGTGATGGTCGTGGCGTACAGCAGCTTGCCGTCGTCCGAGAGCCGCATGCTCATCGGCAAGCCGGTCTCCAGCTTGATCTCCTGGGTCACCGAGCTCTTGGCTTCGTCGATGACCATGAGCTGGTTGGGATAGCCGCCCAGGAACATCGTCCCCGCCTGGGCGGGACTGAATGCGGCGACGGCCGACAGCAGGGCGATGGCGCCTAGCCGGAGCATCTTCATGCGACGGGCTCTTCCTGAAGGAGTGAAGCGGGAGCGGCGGAACGCAGCGTTACGGGAAAACCAGGTCCAGCTTGCGCCAGTCCTTGGTCGCGATGGCGCAGTTGGCGGCCCAGTCCGGGGAGTAGTTGACGTGGTCGGCGACCTGCACGGGCCAGAAGCAGGTGACGTAGCAGTCGTAGATGTCCCGCTCGACCGGCTGGCAGAGGCCCGCGGTGCCGCCACCGGCGTCGACTTCCCAACCGGGCGAGAACGACAGGGTGCAGCCCATCGGCACGTGCGGCTTGGGCTTGTCCGGCCCCTGCTGCAGCGCCACCACGTCCTCCTCGGTCATCGAGGCCGCCTGGTCGATCCGTTCCGCCTTTTTGTTGATCGGCCGCAGATGCTTCATGACAGGGCCTTCCGTTCAGCGAAGCGTTCCAGGAATTGCGGGTTGCCCGCGCTCACCGCGCCGTAGATGCGCAGGCAGGTGTCGGTCCACTGCCGGATCCAGTCGCAGTAGTGGAGATTGGCGTGGCCGGTGTCGCCGTAGCGGACGAAGGCCTCGTGGTGACAGCCGCCGGCGCAGAGCGGTCGGGCCCAGCAGGTCTGGCACTCGTACTTGGCGCTGACGTGGCCGCGGGCCAGGAAGTCGTCCTTCTTGGCCTTGTCGACCCCGGTGGAGATGTGGCCCAGGGTGTGGGTGTCGGCGTCCGTGAACCGGTGGCAGGGCGACAGGTCGCCTGACGGGCCGACGCCCAAAAGGCCGATCCCCGCGCCGCAGGGGTGGGATTTGTTCGCCCCCTGGATCAGCTCGCCGATCGTCTCGCTGACGTTGGAGAAGCCGTGCCGCTGGCCACGCAGGGCGTATTCCAGCCACTCGTCGGCCAGGGCGTTGAACTGGGCCAGAACCCCGTCCATGGCGCCATCGGCGATCGCATAGGATTGATCGCCATTGCTGGTGACCGGCGCGAAGCCGATCTCGTCGAAGCCCAGGTCGTCCTTCAGGTGGCGATAGATCCGCACCACGTCGGTGACGCCGTCGGTCAGGGTCACCCGGGCGGTGATCGCGCGGGTGTTGTGCCGGGCGATCAGCTTGCGCAGCTTGGGCTCGATGATCCGGTAGGTGCCGCGGCCCCGCTTGTCGACGCGGCGCAGGTCCTGCAGGTCGGGCGGCCCGTCCATGCTGACCGTGACCCCGATCTCGTTCTCGGCCAGGAAGTCGATGATCTCGTCGGTCAGCAGGGTGGCGTTGGTGGTCAGGCTGAAGCCGATCCCGCGGCCCTGCGACTTCGCCTGGGTCGTCGCGTACTCCACGACCTGGCGCAGCAGCTTGAAGTTCATCAGCGTCTCGCCGCCGAAGAACGTGATGTGCACCGCCTGGCGACCCGCCGATTCCGCCAGTAGGAAATCGACCGACGCGGCGGCCGTCTCCAGCGTCATGTACTTGGGCTTGCCCTCGGGCGTGGCGATCTTGTCGGCGCCGAACTCGTAGCAGTAGGTGCAGGCCAGGTTGCACTGGTTGGTGATATTCAGCACCAGCGCCTGCAGCGGGAAGTCGTCCGGCGGGCTGGTGGGGCCTACCGGCGTGGCCGGTCTCACCGCATCCGAGACGATGCCCTGCACATAGCGCAGCTCACCGATCAGCTCCTCGGCGTCGCCACGCGTATGGCCCTGCTCGACCAGGGCGTCGACCAGCTCGGCATGCGACATCTCCCGCTCGCCCAGCTGTCGCAGGACGGCCATGGCGGCGTCGTCCAGGGCGAAGACCGCACCGGCCGCGACCAGGTAGATGAAGTCGTGGCCCGCCGCCTGGAACTCGTGCAGCTCGCCGCGGCGATACCGGATCGCCGCCATGGGGATCATACTGGTCATTTGGACATCTCCGCCTGGTCCCAGCGCCGGTAGGTAGGCACGGTGACGACCAGATAAGCCTTGCCGATCAGCGGCTTGCCGAACCGATCCTTGGCGTCCTTGGCGGTCGCCACGATCCAGACCTCCCCGTAGTTGTTGCGGCTGAACCGACGCTTCGGATTGGGGCCTTCGGTCGAGGGCGTGAACAGCGCGTTGGCGCTCAAGTCCCCGACGAAGCTCTTGTCGTCGTCGTAGGTGACCGTGTGGAACTCATCGACGCTCCAGGTGACCGGGACCGGCCCCACCGGCACGTCATCATCGGTCTTGGGCTTGCCGTCCGGGCCGTTGGCGTAGCCGACGACGTCGAACTGCTCGTAGCCCTTGTCGAACTTGATGCCGCCCAGGTGGGCCAGCGCCGTCTCCGGCGTCACCTTGAGGTAGTCGACCTTGTCGTAGACAGGCAGCGCCTTCACCAGCACCGCGCCCTTCACGCCGACATCGCGCTGGCCGGCCACCGCCTTGTCGGCGACGTCGACGTTCACGACCAGTTGGCTGGGGCTCGTGGAGACGATCTTGGTCACGGTCACGCCGGCGCCCATGTCGATATCCTGGGGCGTCAGCTTCAGGGGCAGCGCATCGCCATAGATGTGGACGGCGACGCCCTTGGAGCCGGTCTTCAGCGCGTACGGCGTGACCGCCGCCACCGTCGGATCGGCCGACGCCCGCGTCAGGGTCACGTTGAAGCCGAACTCGTTGTAGGCGCCCCAGTACCACCGGCCCTGCGCCATCTTCAGGTCCGGCGCGAACCACATGACCTCGCGCCCGGCGCTCTTGGGATCGTCCGGCTGGCTGGTCGACCCGGCGCTCGAGCTGCCGCGCCAGCTATAGCCGCCGTAGACCGCGCTCTCGCCCTTGCGGACGATCTCGGCGCCGGTCTGCAGCGAGCGCAGCCTGGCCACGGTGACGAAGTGCTCGGCGTCCTTGCCGGGGCTGACCGTCATCTCGCCGAGGTAGCGGCCCTTGCCCGGCAGCGTGGCCGAGATCAGCCACTTGCCCTCCAGGCGTGGCGCGCGGATGCGCGGCGCCCAGGCGGCCCATTCGGGCGTATGCAGCGGCGCCTTCTCGGCCAGCCAGTTCAACGCGACCTGACCCGGCAGCATCGGC
>Ga0209026_1000952_pt1 | contig 14523 bp, 13 predicted proteins | sample AraplaCL_Col_mCL_FD_184262 | JGI IMG/M metagenome (GOLD analysis project Ga0209026, IMG submission 184262) | Arabidopsis root microbial communities from the University of North Carolina, USA - plate scrape CL_Col_mCL (SPAdes) (version 2) | ecosystem: Host-associated > Plants > Roots >... | reverse complement strand
GCGCCGGTCTCCGTCGTCAAATACGAAAGGGGCGCCATTGCTTTCGCGCACCATCCGACCAAAATCGCTGACCGAAAGGCCAACTAGCGTCGATCTTGCGCGCATCAATTTCCCCGAATTCGTTGGCGGGGCGGAATTTTGCACTCGATGCATTGGACCCGATTGCGACATTGGTCGGCAGTGCAAAGAATGTCCGTAGGTAACGATTTGTCGTGGGTGTGCATCCTCATTTTGGCGATAATTATTTGACAATCGATCGATGGTATTCGCACGTTCGTCAAGCTCGATCCGTCAACAATTCAATCATTGGTTTCTTGATCAACATGGAGATCGCGAAATTGGGATCGGGGGCGCTTGAAGCCTTGACAGACATACACATTAAATATTCATGGTAGGCGATCTTGATTATCATTAAATAATACACTTGAATCCGCGGTTATTGTCCGTCAAGGAAGCCATCGTGTATTATTATTATCATTGCATGATAATATAAAACACATAAAAGCACATCATATCTGATTGCGTTCTGGAATTTTAATGTGCACTGATCTTGATGAAAAAGCTGATAAAAATTGAAATGCGCACTCGATTTTCACTGAAATTACCGCCACGAATACTGATGCTGCGGGTTGAACCCGCCACCTGCGTTGAAATGCTCGATAAAATTGGCGGTGATATCCTGCCGATACGTTCGGTTCAAGCACTGATCATTTCGCTGCGTTACCTGCCGTGCATCAGCGATAGCTGTCAACGTGCATTGGAAAAGGTAGTAGGGAAACTCCGGGCGCATGGCGTTCCAACGATTCTTATCGAGGCAAACGAATCCGTGAAAGCAAACCTGGTCCGCCGCAGGCTGCTCGAAGCCATCGGCCAGAACAGCTATTTTGATGACCTCAAGGCGGCGCGGACGAGTTGTTACTGGCAGGAGAGTAATATCGGCAATCTCAGACCGATCGTGATTGGCATTTTTGCGGAACCATTGCTGGTAACTAGCTTGGATTATTTCGAGACCGGTTATTTGACATGAGCCAAATCCCGGTAGGTGGGATTGTCATCGAACCGGCTTCACGATGCGCGATAGATATCGGCTTAGCTATTGCGCTGTGAAGAAATTTGCCCCTTGTGCGATGAAATAGCGGGTGACGTTGAACGTTAAACAGCTTTCGATCACCATTATTTATGTTTGCGTATTTGTGATACTTTTTCCCTATTGCATGGATGCAGCGCTTTATTGATTGTGTTTTGGCAACGGACGCAAACGGTCAAACGTCCAAGGTCGTGATAATTGCGTTGCAATAACAACGCAACAGCAAAGTTGCACGGCAAGGTCCGAAAATGACGACTCTCATGGGGGTAAATTCCGATGATGGCTTGGCGGTATGCCTATCTTACCGGGGGATTTCGGCGCAATTATTGGTTACCGAATTTAATTGCCGGCATGCGCGTCGCCGGCTTGATGTTGCCTCTTGCTGTTGTGCTGGCGTTCGTCTCCGGGGCCAGGCCCGAAATGGGTATCTTTACTGCAGTAGCGGCTGGAATTGTAGCCTCGACTGTTGGAGGCAGCCAAGTTCAAATTTCGGGCCCTAGTGGTGTGCTTTTTGTCGTTCTTTCTGGAATTGGTGTTCGCCACGGCTTCGCCGGTATGCAATTGGCAACACTCATGGCGGGAATTGCCATGCTTTTTTTGGCCGGTCTTCACTGCGAACGCGCCATCCGGTGCATGCCGGCCCCTGTTCTCGCAGGATTTACGATGGGCACGGGATTTGTATTCAGTACGAGCATGTGGAGGGACTTGATGGGCGTTGTGGCTACAGCCAAGCCAATTGAGACGCATGTTGATTCTCCGTTTTTGGATAAGTGGCGCGAACTATTCGAGCCACAGTCCATTCCAATTGCGCTTTCAATCCTGACATTAGTGATCCTGATATCAATGCCGCGCATACCGAGATTGCGATTTTTGCCGGCGCCCTTGACCGCTGTGGCAGTGGTCACCATCGTGCAGTCGGCATTTCGCTTCAAAGGCGTCGCCACGTTCGGTAATGTATTGCAAGGAATATCAGTCGACTCGTCTTTCCTTCGTCTCTCCGAAGTTACGATGGGTGAAATCCTAGATCTGTTAGGCCCTGCGGTCAGCATCGCGGTTCTGTCGACGGTTGAATCCCTCACGTCGGTGGCCGCGATCGATGAAAGGTTCGATATCGATGGTGACGCCAATCAAGAACTCATTGGGCAGGGTACGGCGAATATCTTCGCGTCCCTTTTCGGCGGGTTCGCGTCGTCTGGAAATTACGTCTGTAGTGCGGCCAATGTTCGTTATGGCGGGACCAGCCCTTTATCGGGAATCGTGTGCACCTGCGCGTTGTTGCCTTTTATGTTGTTGGCGTCGCCCTTCCTTAAACATATCCCGCTTTGCAGCTTATCGGTCGTATTGGTAGTGTTTGGTTACCAAAGGATCGCCCAAGCGAATTTCGTGCAATTCTTTCGGATTGCAAATCGTGGCGATCGAATCACTTTCTTAATCACGCTGATCACGGCAATCTTCGTTGATTTCCTGCTCTCATTGGTCGTGGGATTGATCGTTGCTACCATGCAAATGATGAGCGGTTTGGCGCTCACCGTTGCATCGCGGCGACAGAATGAAATTGAATTGGAGCCGGAATTGGCCACGTGCGGATTCGCGCACCTGCCTGATGGCGTCGTCGTAATAACGATTGACGGGCCATTTTTCTTTGGTGACGCCAAAGCTTTCGAGGACGCATTGGCTGGAGTCTATGGCGGTGCGAAATATGTCATCGTTCGTCTACGCCACGTCCTTTTTCTGGGTTTCGTCGGTAAGCAGGTGATCGAGCAAGTATTGCCGAAAATGCGGCGACGCGGAATTGAAATCCTATTCGTCGAAGCCAATGCAGGAGTTAAACGTGCAATTAGGACCGCAGATTGGCGCCAAACGATTGGCGCGTCGAATGACCATAATGACCTTGCAGGCGCCTTAAGATATTGCGCACACTCGGAAGCAATGATGTAAATGTTTGATTTTTATCCAAGCGCAATTCAAATGCGAAAATCAAACCGTTTCGAGGTTGCTGCTATTGCTTTTGACGCGGCTTTTCGTACTATAGTCAACGCCATAGTGCTCGAGATAATCCCGGATCAGCTTGCGAATCACTTGCGAGGGTGTCAAATCCTGGCTGGCGCACAATTTTTCAAACGCCTTTTTCTTCTCGGGATCGACCAAGATTGTCAGTCGGGATGTCTTCGATTCCATGATCGTGCTCCGTGTCGATGATAATATTGGTATTATAATGAAATTACAATTGTGTGCTTCAAATTTCGATTGATCCTGCGTCAATCGATATGCAAATAATTCCGCCAAGCAGATCTGCTGTCGGGTGATTGCATGCTCTCCATTCGTTTATCGATTCACATGTGAAATTTCACGTCGACGCGAGGAACGGCACCGGTGGCAGACTTGATTTCGATTGATTTCATACTTCTTGTTGCGGCCGGTTGGCTTGTCATAGGTTGCTGCGGGCTACTGGCGCTAAAGCGCACCGTATTTGTAGCACATGTTCTTTTTCCTCTTGGCGCTGTACTCGGCGCAACCTTGAGCTTCTTGGGTATCGTCAGCAGCTTCGGGCCTCCACTGGTTGCGACCCTGCCGCTCGGTCTGCCGGAGCTACCATTTCATCTTCGACTTGACGCGCTATCCTCCTATTTCCTGTTCGTCTTTGGCGTTGTCAGCGTCGGCGTATCGATTTTCTCTGCCGGGTATTTTCGCAAAGGCGGAGGCACTCCTCCGGGATTGCTTTGCTTTGAATACCATGTTTGCCTAGCCAGCATGGCCTTGCTTTTGATCGCAGACGACGCCTATGTATTCATGGTCGCCTGGGAATCAATGTCGCTGACAGCCACCTTGCTGGTTACTACCAATCACAGGATTGCCGAAGTGCGGCGCGCGGGCTTTCTCTATTTATTGATTTCGCACGTCGGCGCATTGGCCTTGTTGCTTTGCTTTGGCCTGTTGCAGGCCAATACCGGAAACTACACGTTTGCCAACATGCGTTTGCAGCAATTGGATGCCTTGTGGGCTTCCATTGCTTTTTTCCTGGCTCTGTTTGGTTTCGGTGCCAAGGCAGGTATTTTGCCGCTACACATCTGGCTACCGGAAGCGCATCCCGCGGCGCCGTCGCCAATCTCCGCTTTGCTGAGTGGCTTTGTTTTGAAAACAGGCATCTACGGCGTACTACGTGTAGCTTTTGATTTGTTGCATATCCAGATATGGTGGTGGGGCGCGACGACACTCGCCATTGGGCTCGCGACCGCCTTGTTCGGCGTTGTACTTTCGACCGTTCAGACCGACATGAAACGACTGTTAGCCTATTCGTCGATCGAGAATATCGGTTTGATGTTCGTTGGTATCGGACTGACGATATTATTCCGCGCTTACCACATGGACGCTTTGTCCGCGTTGTCGTTAATCGCCATGCTCTACTATGTGGCGAGCCATGGCGCATTCAAGAGTCTGCTGTTCCTTGGAACCGGCTCCGTGCTGCATGCAACAGGCGAGCGCAATCTGGGGCACCTCGGCGGCCTGATCCGCTACATGCCGCGGACAGCCTGGGTGATGTTGATCGCCATTCTGGCGGCGGCTGGTTTGCCGCCGCTTGGCGGCTTCATATCCGAATGGCTACTATTGCAAAGTTTTCTGTTCACACCGGGATTGCCAAATTCATTCCTGAACATGCTGATCCCGATTGTTGCCGCCGTCATTGCATTGGTCGGTGCGCTGGCTGGCTACGTTATGGTCAAATTCTTTGGCATCATTTTCCTTGGGCAACCGCGCGAGGCAAAATTGTATTACGCGCATGATGCCGACAATTGGGAACTCCTGGGCTTCGGTTGGCTCGTCGCCGCATGCATACTGCTGGGACTATTCCCGGTGCACATCGTTACCGCATTGGGTCACGTTACGCAGTTATTGGTTGGGCACGATATCGGCCCAGCTGTGGCCAACAATGGATGGCTGCTGCTCGCACCGGTTTCGCCCGCGCGCGCGAGTTACATGCCTGTCGCATTTGTATTGATGTTGGCAGCCTGTTGCGCCTTGGCTTTTCTGTTGGTGCGACGGTTGTACCACGGACGATTCAGTCGCTCGGCGCCTTGGGGTTGCGGATTTCCATTCCAGACCGCACACATGCAGGATACCGCAGAAGGTTTTGGACAGCCGATACGCGAAATTTTCGGAACTTTCTTCAAAATGACTCGGCAACTTCCGTCCGCTTTCGACAAAGAACCGCAATACAAGGTCACGATAGAGGATCCTTTCTGGGATCTAATCTATCGTCCGATCGCCGCAATCACCGAACGAACCGCTCGATTCGCGGGCTTGTTACAACAGGGCCGAATATCGGTGTATCTGTTATTCAGCTTTTTGACCTTGCTGATATTGTTGTTACTGGTGACGTAATGATTCAATTCTCCGGATTACTTTCCCAGATATTGGAAATCTTCGTGGCACTTGCAGCGGCACCGCTGTTAACCGGCTGGGTCAACCAGTGTCGGGCATGGCTGCAAAACAAATCGGCGCCCAGTTTGTTCATGCCGTATCGCATGCTGCATAAATTGTTTCACAAAGACTCTATATTGGCCGACGATGCGTCCGCACTGTTTCGAATGGCGCCGTATGTCGTGTTCGGCTGCATGACACTGGCCTGCAGCATTATTCCGACTCTATCGACAGACCTGCCGCTATCGCCGGCGGCGGACGCCATAGCCTTGGTTGGCCTGTTGGCTCTGGCGCGCGTTTTCATTTCGCTGGCCGCTATGGATGTGGGCACGGCATTTGGTTCGATGGGCGCCCGGCGCGAAATGCTGGTCGGCTTTATGGCCGAACCCGCGTTGCTGATGGTGCTGTTCTCGGCGTCGCTGATAACCCAGTCCACATTGTTGACGGAAATTGTCGGCAACCTTGCGCATCGCCAGTTGGCGATTTATCCCAGTTTGGCGTTTGCCGGCGTCGCCTTCACCATGGTCTCGCTTGCGGAAAACGCCCGTATTCCCATCGACAATCCCACTACGCACCTGGAACTGACGATGATTCACGAGGCCCTGATTCTCGAATATTCCGCCCGTCACCTGGCGTTGATGGAATGGGCTGCCAGCCTCAAACTATTTGCCTATTCCTGCATCGGCTTGGCCCTGTTTTTCCCATGGGGCATCGCTGAAGCCAGCAATCCGCTTGCACTCATACTGTCGATACCGATCCTAACGCTGAAATTGGCGATTGGTGGAAGCCTGCTGGCATTAATCGAAACATGCAGCGCCAAGATGCGGATTTTTCGCGTCCCTGAATTCCTGGCAACGGCGTTTCTGTTGGCAGTAATCGGTATGCTCGTGCACTTCCTGCTTGGAGCCTAGAATGGCCAGCATACCCTCGCAACTGGTAAACCTCCTGGCTGCAATCCTGCTTCTGGTGACGTTCGCCATGTTGAGCCAGCGCCGCATCTTGTCTCTCATCCATCTTTTTACACTGCACGGCGCGACGCTGGTCGCCTCCGCCGTCGTTCTTGGCTACGTGACGCACGACCATCATCTTTACTATTCAGCGGCGCTGACCTTCATTCTCAAGGTTGTCCTGATTCCGTGGATATTGCACAAGTTAATACTTCGCCTGAACGTCAGATGGGATGTCGAACCGCTGATCAACGTCCCGGCCACGATGTTGATCGGCATCGTGCTGGTGATCATTGCCTTCAACCTGGCGCTGCCAATCGCCCAGCTCTCGTCGTCGGTTGCGCGCGGAACGCTTGGCATCGCGCTGGCATGCATCCTATTATCTTTCATGATGATGATTACGCGTTCCAAGGCGGTGCCGCAGGTAATCGGGTTTCTGTCGATGGAAAACGGCCTGTTTTTTGCCGCGACGGCTGCCACGAATGGCATGCCGATGATCGTCGAACTCGGTATCGCGCTCGACATCCTGGTAGGCATATTGATACTCGGCGTATTCATGTTCCAGATTCGAGAACGGTTCGACAATCTGGACATCCACAATCTGGAAAACCTGAAAGAAGAATGATATGGATCCGTTGTTGTGGATTCTTCTCACCCCGCTCGTTGGCGGACTCATACTCGGCTTGATTGGGCATCGCGAGATCGCCGGGGAAATCAACGTTGGATTTAGCTTGACGACTTTTGGCGCGGCAATCATCCTGACCGCCAAAATCATTGCCGGCGGGCCTTCATTCTCGTTCGGCAAACTCTTTTTCATCGATCCACTCAACGTTTTTCTCGTCACACTGACCGCATTTGTCGGCTTGACCACTTCCTTGTTCTCGCTGCCCTATATGCGCGTCGAGCGAGATCACGGCAAGATGACGCCGAATCGCATGCGCTTGTACCACAGCATGTTTCAGCTTTTCATGTTCACGATGTTCCTTGCTCTGGTGACTAACAACATGGGTATCTTGTGGGTGGCGATGGAAGGCGCCACGTTGGCCACAGTGCTCCTGGTGAGCGTATATCGCACTGCGACCAGCCTCGAGGCTGCATGGAAATACTTCATCCTCTGCGGCGTCGGCATTGCGCTCGCCTTGTTCGGCACCATACTGCTCTATCTGGCAGCGGACCGGCAATTGGGCGGTGACAGCGACGCACTGCTGTGGACCACGCTCAACGCCGTCAAGTCCCGCTTGGATCCGGCAATCATGTCTCTCGCCTTTGTGTTCTTGTTGGTCGGCTACGGCACCAAAATGGGTCTGGTTCCCTTGCATAGTTGGCTGCCGGACGCGCATGCGGAGGGGCCGACGCCGATCTCGGCGGTGCTGTCGGGATTGCTGCTTAACGTCGCGCTGTATGCCATGTTGCGCTTCAAGGTTCTCGCAGACGGCGCCTTGCACAATGGCATGCCGGGCAGATTGCTGATTGGTTTCGGCTTGCTGTCGGTGCTGGTCGCCACATATTCGTTGTCGAGGCAAAAGGACGTGAAACGCATGTTTTCTTATTCTTCAATCGAGCATATCGGATTGATGACCTTTGCGTTCGGCATCGGCGGCCCCGTGGCGACCTATGCCGGATTGCTGCACATGACCGTGCATTCCCTGGTGAAATCCGCGATTTTCTTCGCGGTCGGCCATGCCTGTCAGAAAGCCGGAACCCAGGTCATCTCGGATATTCGAGGGTTGGTAACGGTTAGTCCGACGGTCGGATTTGGACTCTTGTTCGGCTCTCTGGCAATTCTCGGCATGCCGCCGTTTGGCGTGTTCGCCAGCGAATTCCTGATATTGACCACCGCTATGCGGGAACTGCCGTGGGCTACGCCAATTTTGCTTTTAAGTCTGGGCGTGGCGTTCGCCTCGATATTTGGGCGCGTTCAATCCATGGTCTTTGGTGAAACCACAGCAAAGCCTCTTGCTCATCAACCGGCGCTATTGCCGGTATTTGCCCACCTCGGCCTGGCGCTGCTTCTGGGTTTATACATTCCCGTTTATCTAAACGCGTGGTTTCTTCAGGCCGTCAATATGATCGTGAGATGAATGATGGATATTGAAGCGATTGCCCAACGATATTCGATTCCCGCCGTTCCGCTCACGGGAGGCGCACCCGCCTGTGTTGCGCAAGTCGCCGCTCAGGATTGGCAACGCATTGCGCAACTGGTATGCGCAGAAGGCGGGCGCCTCATTTCACTGTGGGGAGCAGATCGGCAGTCTTTGGGTGAGCGTAACGTTATTTCGGTCGTATATTGTATTGCCGAGGGCTTGATGTGGTTAAGGTTGGCGCTTGGGGCCGAAGAAAAGCATCCAGACCTTTCCATGGTGTTTCCGGCCGCTGCGCGGATGCAGCGAGCGCTATTTGACCTGCTCGGCGTCACGACGGACAACGCCGAAGACGCTCGTCCCTGGATCAATCACGGCAAATGGCCGAAGGACTATTTTCCGCTACAGCAGCGATATTCCGGGCAGGAACAATTCAACACGCATTTGGAAAATTACGCGTTCGTTCAGGTTGGCGGAGAAGGCGTTCATGAAATTGCTGTGGGCCCAATCCACGCCGGGATCATCGAACCTGGGCATTTTCGGTTTTCCGTCGTCGGCGAAAAGGTGCTGCGACTTGAACAGCGCCTGGGCTATACCCACAAAGGCATCGACAAATTGTTTGTCGGCCGCAGTATCGCAGATGGCGTAAAACTCGCCTGTCGCGTTTCGGGAGATTCGACAGTTGCCTATGCATGGGCATATTGCGCAGCGGCGGAAGGAATAGGAGAATGTCAGATTCCGCCGCGCGCGGAATGGCTCCGCGCGTTATTGCTTGAACGCGAACGGATTGCGAATCACCTGGGCGACCTCGGCGCCCTTGGCAACGATGCAGGTCTGGCAATCGGCCTGAGCCAATTCACGCGATTAAAAGAGGATTGGGTGCGCTTGAATCAACAATTGTTCGGCCACCGCTTTCTGATGGACATCGTTGTTCCCGGCGGCGTAACTCGCGATCTCGATGACGCTCAGCTCGACTCATTGGCGATCCAGTGCGAAAAAATGGAAATGGAAGCACGCGCATTGCGGGCAATTTACGACGGCCACGCCGGCTTGCAAGATCGTTTCATCACAGCGGGGCGCGTACTACCAAAACTGGCTGCGCAGCTTGGCTTGTGCGGGCTGGCCGGGCGCGCCAGCGGGCAAACCTGGGACGCGCGCGTCGATCAGAGATACCGCCCCTACGATCAACTTGAAGTCAATATGGCGACGCATTTGAACGGCGATGTGGCGGCACGAGTAACGGTGCGCTTCGACGAAATATTTGAATCGCTTCGGCTGCTGCGACAAATCATGCGGCAAATTCCATCGGGGCCTGTCATTGCCCCGCTTGCGATGGCGCCGCAAAACGGTCTCGGTGTTGGCTGGGTAGAAGGATGGCGCGGCGCCATTATGGTCGCAGTTGAAACAAACAACGAGGGCGCGATCTTGCGCTGCCATTGCCACGATCCCTCCTGGCAGAACTGGCCCGTCCTGCAGCACGCGATCATGGGCAACATCGTTCCTGATTTTCCGCTGATTAACAAATCCTTTAACCTAAGCTATGCGGGGCACGATCTTTAATGTGGCAAATCCTCAGACAAATCGCGCGTTCCGGGCTTCCGACGGAGGCCCCCCCGAAGGCAACTGACGATTGGTACACCGAGCGCGAACGGATACAGTCAGAAATCCTGGACATTCTCGGCCAGGCGTTATGCATTCGGGTAGTGGATGCAGGTTCGTGCAACGCCTGCGAACTGGAGATTCATGCATTGAACAACCCCTACTACAATATCGAAGGATTGGGCATCAAGATTGTCGCCAGTCCGCGACACGCAGACTTGCTTCTCGTAACCGGGCCGGTTACCAAGAATATGGAAGAAGCACTCAAACTCGCTTATGATGCTGTGCCGGATCCGAAACTGGTGGTAGCCATTGGCGAATGCGCTTGCACCGGAGGTGTGTTCGGCGAAAGTTACGCGAGTTGTGGTCGCGTGTCGAATGTCATCCCAGTGGATATCACAGTTCCAGGATGTCCGCCGCCGCCGATCGATATTTTAAGCGGGATATTGTCCGCGGTGTCGACTCGTTCGAGGGGCAAGGGCCGCTAGTCCATCAATCGGCGATCGGGAAAATTCCCCGTGAAACGATCGCCACCTTGCAGTCGAACGATCAGTGCCCGACGGCTATATGCACGATAGCGAGCAGCATCGCAATGAAAACTGCGGCCACGAGAATTCCGGCAATCAACACATGAATCGGATTTAGCTCTGCTGCGTCTTGCACGTGGTCGTGTTTTTTGCGAATTCCAATAAAAGACCATAATACTGTTTTCAGTGTCGCGCCAAATGATGCCTTGCGACGTGTTGCATTTTTATGCCGAGCGTCCATCAAATTTTCCTTTGGTCTCTTGATATCGATAGTTTACAGCTGGCGCAACGGAAATGACTTATATTTCATGAGCAGAGTATTATGTCGGACTACGCCGGGTTTGCGCAAACGGGTCGGTTCGTGACACGAATTCCATGGAGATCAAAGTAATACCTGACGTGTTTCTGAAAAATATTGCTGTATTTTCATTTCGATGTCGCGATCAATCAGGAATTCCGGCCGCCTGCCGCGAGGACAAGGAAGCTTCGGCGTCGTACCGAAAAGCCGGCATATCAGCGGCCGCTCCGAGTAGACCTCGCAGCCATTTTCTCCAAGATACACGCAATTCAAGTTCACGAGCGCGGCGTCATGTTCTTCCACGCTTTTGACCGGAAGCCGGGCGATTTCTTCACTTGAAGTGGTTACAGGTCCACAACAGTCGTGACATCCGGGTATGCATTCGAACGAAGGGACGCGCTGGCGAAAGAATCTTATTTTATGGCTATTCAAGGTCATATCCGCGCACCTTCTTCGGCTTTCAGGTTTACCATCACAAAGGGGCGTAGCTGCTGAATGCCCTACTGAGATGGGATGCGCTGCCAAGTTTCGAAATATCTCGGCGCAGGACGACATTGCCAGAACGTTTGCTTAACGACATCAGTAGCTTGCTTTCGAGCTTCATATTTGCCTCCAACTTCGGATGCCTTGTTCCAAGTAATATTTTACCTTTTTCTTTCAGACACTCCCAGGTTTGGTGGTAAGAAAGGTTCGAGGATCCGCACCAGCTGTTCAGGTGAATCGAAAAAATCCGTCACTTCCAATCGGTTAACCCATACTTGCCAAGTATTCTGCCGAGTTGGCCGCTTCGACGTAGTGCACCCATTCCGTCATCGAATTCTTTGATCACACGCTGAGCGTTTTTCAGCTTGGGACTAAATGCGACAAAAATTTGTGTCTTCTTCAGGCATCCCGCGAGGATCAATTCATGCTCGATTCCGAGTTTGAAGATTGCATGTCGCATTACGTGGTCATCTTCGATTACGCCGTCAAGCCGCCCCAAAACAAGATTCCTTGTGTTTGTCTCTGCTGGTCCCTCACCTTTTTGAACGATAATTTTTCCTTTGTTTCCTGGGCGATTTAGCCATGCCTCGATATCTTCCGAATACACGTAGCCGGATGCAACGCCAACTCTTTTCAGCGCGTCGAGATCGCTTGCTTCAGAAAATTTGATCTTGCTGCTACCGGCAACATACAAGCAGTCGCTCGAATCTCCAATTGGCTCGCTCCCAAGCAGCAATCCGAATGCATCTGCTTCATGCTTTGTCGCGCCGATCGCTGCATCCGCGTTGCCGTCCCGCGCCTGCCTAAGGACACGATCCCATGGCACGATCTGGTATCGAATCTTCACGCCATTCGGCTCAAATATTGCCTGCAGCAGTTCAACGACGTAACCTGGCGTGGGCGTTTCTGGCTCACAGTTGTAAGGGCACCAGCGATCTGCCTGAACAATGAGATCCTGTGCACTGGCGGCGACCGACGAGAATAAGCCAGAGAGAATAAATGACGCAATGGAAACAAGCCGGCGCAACAAGATGTTGTTGCTTTGCGCCCAAGTGAGAAAATCGTTTTGCGTCAGTTGCAACATAGGTACCTCATCGTGATTTAGACGGCGACGATTCAGTTTTCAGTGTATCGCATCACCCCCGCTTGCGGCATTAGTGGAAGCTCGAATCCTGTGTATCGAGGCGGCCGAAATCAGTCGCTGTGGCAAGACCGTCGAAATTATCAGGCCGGTCGCGGTTACTGCGCGTGAATCGCAATGCGTCCAAGCGCGGCTTCATCTATATCGATATTTTGGATCTGCTCGATCGTACTTCGATCAAGAACGTGCTCCGCCGCCAGAATAAGCATGCCATTTGAGCCAACCAGGTCGCGAGATAGCTTCATGCCGGGACGCAGATCGGAAATTGCGATCGACACATCGTGCAAACTGTCGCTCGGTGTGCCGCTCACGACATCCGCAAATGCTTCTACCACCCGAGGGTCATACGTTTTTCCGCTTCCTTTTCGTATGTGGGATCGGGCATCTTTTGCGCTCATTTGATACGGGAAAAGCGTGCCGGCTTGCATGCGATAATAATCTCCTGCTACGGCCAGGATGCGCGCGCCAGGCGGGATTTGATCGCCTGATAAGCCATCTGGAGATCCCCCGCCTTCGTAACGCTCATGCTGCCCACGAATCATGATCGCTGCATCGCGCAAATCCTGAAGCGGTATCAGCGCACTATGTCCAATGACAGGGTGCTGAAAGTACTGGGCGATCTCTTCATCACTCATCCGATAGAAAGGCTTGAGCAACAACTCGTCGGGGAATCCGATTTTGCCGATTTCGTGCAGTAGCCCGGCAACGAGTACGTCATATGCATACTTTTCGTCAAGTCCCAATTTCAATGCGATTTCCCAAGCCAGGTTAGCAATGCGCCGCGACCGTCCTGCAATTTGGCCACCACGCATGTCAATCAAATTCGTGAAAACTTTGATTGACGTCACAAAATTCTTCTCCAGCTTCGCGTTGACATGCGCCAAAGTGCCGTTTGACGCCTTCAGTTTTTCGTTCGATTCCGACAATGCCGCGTTGACTGCCTCCAATGCCGCCGTGCGTGCCTTGACTTTGCTTTCCAAGATCCCATTTAGCGCAGTCAGGGCAGTATTCTGTCGTACGGTCAGCTCTTCCAAGCGTCGCTTTTCCCGCTCCAGCGCCTGGCGTTCCAGTGCTTGTCGCACAATCAGGGCAATGTCCTCGTCGTCCCAAGGCTTGGTGACGTAGCGATAGACTTCGCCGTGATTGATCGCATCCACCGTTGATCGGATGTCGGAATAGCCTGTCAGCAGCAGGCGCACCGTTTCCGGCCAACGGCTACGCACCTGCTCAAGGAACTGTGCGCCATCCATCTCCGGCATGCGCATATCCGATATCACGAGATCGACATATTCAGCCTGTAGCGTCTCCAGGCCGGCAACGCCGCCTTGCGCGATCAATACCCGATAGCCTCTTGCCTGGAAAAGACGACGCAACGCACCGAGGACGCTCGGTTCATCGTCGACGCATAAGATGCTGACTTGCCTCACCGATGTCGTTGGCGTCGCAGCCGTGCTATTCATTATGCCTCCTCACGTTTCAATCAAAATGGGATCAGCCAATTCCCTATGCACGTCCGAAGCGGTTGCGTGCGAATAGGGAACTCAAAGCCAGCCTTGATCAACACACGTTCAGTTGCGCGCGCCATGGCGAGTTCATCGTCAACAATCAAAACTTGTCTTGGCTATGATTGCAAACGGTCGGGAGGCTCGTTACGCTTGAGCGCCGAGTAGTTGCAATACATCATGGCGCCGATAACCGACGTCCCTGGGGCAACTCAACCCCGTTGCCTAGACCGAGCCAAGCAGCGCAATTTTCTTCTTTCCCAGCACATCAGGCTTTCCAGCGGGCTTCCGCGTTATCGCAATGGGTTGACGAATTACCGGCCGATCGAACGAATGCGGCAGCGCCGGCCCGACGTGAACAAGCTTGAATGTATTGACCAATTCGGCCAGATTATTCGCTTGGCTTTGCATGTTTTCGGCGGCCGCCGCAGCCTCTTCG
>Ga0209026_1000949_pt1 | contig 14571 bp, 15 predicted proteins | sample AraplaCL_Col_mCL_FD_184262 | JGI IMG/M metagenome (GOLD analysis project Ga0209026, IMG submission 184262) | Arabidopsis root microbial communities from the University of North Carolina, USA - plate scrape CL_Col_mCL (SPAdes) (version 2) | ecosystem: Host-associated > Plants > Roots >... | reverse complement strand
CGAAGGGCGGCGTGGGCGGCCGCTGGGCCATCGTGACGACGGCCTGCACGCCGACATCGTCGGCCCCGGCCGGCGCCAGCTCCAGGGACCAAACCCCGATCGAGCCGCCCTGCCGCAGGCAACGCGTGCGGATCTCCACCGGCCCCTCACGCAGGCCCGCCACGTAGGTCAGCGAAATCGAGAGCGGCTCGCCACGCGCCTCGGGTTCCGACATGACCGTCCGCAGGCTCAGCCCGATGGGATAGCCGCCCCACAGCGGCCCGTTCGGGTTCTTCCACTCCGGCCCGGCTTCAGTGATCCAGCGGCCCGGTCCGGCGGAGGTCAGGGAAAAAAAGTCAGCGGTCGCGTCGATCATCGGGCCAGGATAGCCGCCCGACGCTGCGTCACGAAACCCGGCTGTTTGGAGGGCCGACCTCGCTCGCTCCGCGAGGGGCGCCTCAAATGCATCGTCGGAACGAAAAAGGACCGGGATGAAACCCGGTCCTTTTCAACGCCTTGCGATGGTACCACCCCTCAGGATCGAACTGAGGACCTCCAGAGCCACAATCTGGCGCTCTAACCAACTGAGCTAGGGCGGCGCATCGAGAGGGCGCTTTCTAGTCGCGTGAGGCGGTCCGATCAAGCGGTGTGATCACGGCTCCAGCAATGGTCGCCGATAGCGGCGTGAGCCGGCCAGCTCCCGACCGTCCGCCAAGCGCACGACATAGTCGCCCGACGGCTTCGATTCGACCTGGGCGATCGCGTCGCGCCGGACCAGCCGCGAACGATGGATGCGAATGAAGCCGGCCCCCTGCAGCTGGCGCTCCATCTCGGACAGTGGCGCGCGGTGCAAGATCGGGCCCTGGCCGCGATGCAGCTCCACATAGTTGCCAGCCGCCTCGATCCAGGCCACCTCGGCCAGCGGCACAAAGCGCCGGATCGCGCCGTCCCGCACCGCGATGGCGTCGGGCTCGATCGTCTCGGGGCGCGTTGCCGGTCGCGTGCGCTGGCGCCGCCACAAGACATAGAGGAAGACAAAGCCCGCATAGCCCAGCGCGTCCTTGCGGAACTCGTAGAGGAAATCGCCGAGCGGACCGAACGGCGCGTAATAGCCCCCGACGGCCGCATAGACAGCCCAGCGCAATACGCCCATGGCGGCGATGTGGACCACGGCGAAGACCAGCAGGCCGGCCAGGTGCACTACCACCGCCCCGAGCCGCGGCGGATCCAGCGGCCAGACCCGGCGAACCAACGCGAGGAAGACCGGCATCATGCCGAAGATCACCACGATGCTGGTGATCTCCCAGACGAAGGGCTCCCAGAACGCCAGGCTGCGGCCGGCCTTTCGCACCTCGTCCAGCACGCTGAAGGTGTTGACGACCGCGAACAGCACCAGCGACACGGCCACGGCGATGTAGAACGGGCGGTCGCCCTGCCCGCTCGCCGCAAGGTCTGCGTCGTCCGCTTCTGACGCCTGCCGATCCGTCACAACAGCTCCACCGCGCGTCCGCTCAGTCTGGCGGGATTCTACAGCGGCGGACCGCCGTTCGCGGGCAAAGAAAAAGCCCCGGCCGCCTGGGCGACCGGGGCTCGTTCTTGTCAGTCAGATCCGAAGATCAGCCCTTGGGCAGAACGAAGCGGAGCGGGATACGCACCGTGCCTCCGTCGACCGGCTGGCCGTCCTTGGTCTGAGGCCGCATCTTGAAGAGCTTTGACATCTTCATCGCGGCGTCGCCGAAGCCCATGTCGGCAGGCTCTTCCGAAATCACGGAACAGCCGTCGAGGGTGCCGCGGGCGTTCACCTGGCAGCTCAGGGTCGCACGACCCTCAACTTCCATCCGCTGAGCGCGGTCCGGATAGTACCGGGCCACGTCTTCGGCGGTCGGACGGCGGAGCCAGTCCGGGTTGGTGATCACCGACGGACGCGGCGGCTCAGGCGGCGGCGCGGCGGGCGGCCGAGGCTCTTCGATCCGACGCTCGACCGGCGGAACCGGCAGCGGCGGGATCGAGGGAACATCGGGCACCGCGACGGGCGGCCGGGGCTGAAGCTTCGGCGGCGGCGGCGGCGGCGTATTCGGCGGCGGCGGCGGCGGAGGCGGCGGAGGCGGCGGCGGAACCGGCTTGATGAGAGCCACGTCCGTCACCTCGTCCGAGTACTCCTTGTACTTCGGTTCGAAGCGCGTCTTCCAGAGGTAGACACCGAGCGCACCGTGGACGCCCACCGCCAGGATCATCGCAATGATGGTCCCGGGGCGGCGCTTCGGCTTGGGGTCATCAAACGGGTTATGCCGCGTGATGGCTTCGTGGTGAGCGTCAGACATGTGTCACCACCCTAGTTGTTGTCTTCACCGACGAGAGCCACGCTGTAGAACCCATTGTCCTGCAGCATGTTCATCACGCCCATGAAGTCACCATAGAGCACGTCCTTGTCCGCACGGATAAAGATGCGCTCCTTCGTCGGGTTCCGCGTCGCACCCAATTGAGTGCGAAGATCGTCGCCCAGGCTCGGAAGGTCCGTCCGGAAGTCCTGAATGAACAGGCCGCCGTTCGGCTGGATCGAGATGTAGACCGGCTTCGGCGGATTGGTGCCGGGCGGGGCGACGGCGGGCGGCAGAGCCACCTTGACCGTCACGGCCGCCATCGGCGCCGCAACCATGAAGATGATCAGAAGCACGAGCATCACATCCACGAAGGGCGTAACGTTGATCTCGGCGTTCTGGGTCTCCTGGTAGCGGCCGCCTCCGGAACTGGAGAGCTTGGCGGCCATCTAGGTTAGGCCCCCTTGTCGAGCTGCCGGGAAATCGCGTTCATCAGCTCGGCCACGAACCCTTCCGACCGCGCGCCGAAGGCGCTGATGCGGGTTTGGAAGTAGTTGTAGAAGATAACCGAGGGGATGGCCGCGAAGAGGCCGAGACCGGTGGCCAGCAGCGCTTCGGCGATACCGGGCGCCACGACGGCCAGGTTGGTCGTGTTGGTGTTCGCGATACCGATGAACGAGTTCATGATCCCGTAAACCGTACCGAACAGACCGATGAACGGACCGTTCGAACCGACCGAGGCCAGGTACTGCATGCCGCCCGAGAGGCGACGAGCCAGCGAGGCCTGAACGGCGCTAACGGCATGGGCAGCGCGGTCGATCGTGGTGTCGCGGTGTTCGCCAGCGACCTGCAGACCAGCCTGGCGGCTGAGCTCGATCTCCTGGGCGGCCGCGGCGGCCATGTCGGCCAGCGGGTTGCCGTCAAACTCTTCCGAGAGAGCGATCCGGCTCATGTCGTTGATCGACTTGGCGCCGCGGAACGATTCCACGAAGCCGTCGGACACCTTGTTGAGCGAATTGAACTCGAGGATCTTGGTCACGAGGATGGTCCAGCTCAGCACCGACGCGAGCGCCAGGCCGATCATGATCACCTTCACGACGGGGTCGGCGTCCATGAACATGGTGCCGACGTTCAGCTTGCCAGCGCCCTTCATGGTCGGCGGATCGGCCGATTCCGGAGCGGCAGGCGTGGCGGCCGGGGCGGCGGCGGGAGCCGCAGCAGCGTCGGCGGCCGGGGCGGCGGCGTCAGCGGCGGGCGCGGCCGGGGCGGCGGCGTCCTGGGCGAACGCCGGCGCGCTCGCCATCAGCGCGACGGCGCCGAGGAGAGCGGAAAAAGTGGTCTTCAGTTTGTTGTCGAGCATCTGTCGCCAGTTCCTGGTTGGTCTAGCACGATTGGCCGGAGGGTCGTCGCGCGAGAGCGTCTCCACCCTAGTTGAAACAAGCCCGGCCCCCCAGCCCGCTTTCGCGGCCCCGAGACGCCAGAGGCGCTGTCGCTGCGCCCGACCCGGAACGCGTTCCCGACTTTTCGCGGGGATTGGCGCTTCGAAGGTGCGGACGGCCTTGAAGTCCCACGAGGAGACCCCAAAGTCTTACCGCTTTTTTAGACAAGCGGCCCGGACCCTTTGGCAACCCCTTGTCGAAGCGTCAAGGGGCAGAAGCTTTCCCTACATCGTCAAATTACTGACGCATGCGCACGGATTGTGCGCTGCACACGCAAAAAGCGTTTTCAGCCCGTCGTTTCACCACGCTTCACCGCAAAGGTTTGCTGCAGCGCAGCAATTTCATCAAACTCGGGTTGATCAACGCGAGGCGCCGCAGCGCCCTCTGACGCGCGGATTCGAGGCGCCCTGCCCGCCCGTGCCGCCGAAACGTCCATTCCGCTTTGACCGACGTCATAGCCTCTCCCGGAGGCCGAGGCGGGGACCGGGCGCCGCAACGCAGGAACAGGCGCCGCTCGTCGCAAATATGGCGCCGCTCGGGCCGGAGCCGCGGTGCGATCTCAAAGAGAAGGAGTGATGGTGCCTGGGGGCGGATTCGAACCACCGACACGCGGATTTTCAATCCGCTGCTCTACCAACTGAGCTACCCAGGCCCTGCCCCGCCGCGCGGGAGCCGGGTCTATAGAAGAGGCTTCGGCGTAAGTCCAGCGTGTGAAAGACGCGTTTTTTCGTCGCCTCAATCTTCCTCTGAATCCGCTTGCGGCCCGCTCTCGTCCTCTTCGGCCGGAACCGCGTACGCGCCCGTCAGCCACCGCTGGAGATCGACATCGGCGCAGCGGCGCGAGCAGAAGGGGCGATAGTCCGTCTCCGGTGGACGGCCGCAGATGGGGCACTTCGCACTCACGACGCAGACACCTCGAAGCGCTCGCGCGGGCGCGCGGGGTCTGAAGTCAGCGAGATGCGAGCGCCGAAACGTTCGGCCAGCGCCCGCATCAGCGGTTCCGCGGCCGCGCCGATGGCCGGCGACGATGACGCCACGATGCGATCGCCGGGCCGAGCCGCAGCTTCAGTCTCGATGCGGCGGATCAGCCGCTGAGCCAGAGTGCGATCGGTCAGTGCGCCATCCGCCCGCTGCAAGTCGTCGCTGAGCGGCCGAGTGCGACGGGGGATCGAGAGCTCCATCGTCCCGAGCCGGCCTACGGGACCGATGGCCACACCGGGATTGTCGGGCGCGAAGGCCAGGCGCGCGGCCGCGAGCAGGGCCGCACCGTCGTGACCTCGCCCCACCAGATCCACAATCACCAGCCCGCCCAGCCCCTTCAGTCGCAGCAGACGAGCGCCCTCGGTTAGGGCCGCCAGATTCGCCTGCCGTGCGGCGCGTTTGGAATCCTGCGCCTTGCGGTCGCCGGTATCCACGTCGATGGAGGTCAGAGCCCGGGTGGTCTCGATGGCGATATCGCCACCGCCCGGCAGCCGGTGCACCGTCTCCAACGCCTCGGCCTCGGCCTCGTCGGCGGCGGCGCGCGCATCACGCCCTTCGATCGGAGCGACGTCGCGGACGATCGAGCGGAGGATCTCCGCAACGGCGGGCGGCGGTTGCAGCAAACGGGGTTCGCCCCGCCCCTCCCCGGTCTGGCGGGCCACGGCCAGCTTGTCGCGCCGGGCTTCGCTGCGAATCTCGATTTCGATCGTCGCCCCTCGAACCGGGCGCGCATCGGGTTTGAACGGCAGAATGGCCTCCAGCCGCCCGCCCAGATCGAGAAACGCCGTGCCGATGGCCGGCTCGACCGTCGCCACCCGCGCCACCAGCCGCGCGCCCAGCGCCAGGCGCAGGTCATCGTCGTCTCGTCGCAGGATCAGACGCTCGGGCCGGCCGGCCAGCGTGACCACGCCCCGGGTTTCGCCCACGCCGCGGTCGAGGAAGGTCTGACGCTGGCTCATGCCCACTTGAACCCCAGGCCGACGAGCAGGTTCGCGGTTTCATACAACGGCAGGCCCACGACGCCGGAGTAGGAACCCTGCAGCGAGATCACCATCGCGCCGGCCCGACCCTGGACGGCGTAGCCGCCGGCCTTGCCGACGCCCTCGCCGCACGCGAGGTAGCCGTCGATGTCAGCCTCGCTGAGCCGTTTGAAGCGCACGCGGGTCTCGACCAGGCGCGCCGCCGTCCGTCCACCGGGCGCGATCGCCGCGACGCCCGTCAGCACCTTGTGGGCACGACCCGACAGTAGTTTCAGGCACGCGCGGACCTCGGCATCGTCGCCCGCCTTCGGCAACACCCGGCGGCCCACGGCGACGACCGTATCGGCGGCCAGGACGTGGGCGTCAGGCCGGCGAGTGGCCACCAGCGCCGCCTTGGCCTGCGCGAGGCGCAGCGCCAGCCGGCGCGGCGTCTCGTCAGGCAGGGGGTTTTCGTCCAGGTCGGCGGCCTCGACCGCGTCGGGCGTGATTCCGATCTGGCGCAGGAGATCCAGACGGCGCGGGCTTGCGGACGCCAGGACCAGGCGCGGCTCAGTAGACAATGACGACGCCTCGGTTGGGCTAGCGAATGCGGAAGGTAATACGGCCCTTGGTCAGGTCGTACGGAGTCATTTCGACGAGGACCTTGTCCCCGACAGCCACGCGGATGCGATTCTTCTGCATGTTGCCGGTCGTGTGGGCGATGATCTCATGGTCGGTTTCGAGTTTGACCCGGAAGGTCGCGTTCGGGAGCACTTCGCTCACCGTTCCTGGAAACTCCAGCAGTTCTTCCTTCGCCATGCGGGTCTCGTGATCCCAGGGCCTCGCATTCATAGCGCGGCCAAAAGGCAAAGGTCGATGGCGGCTCAGCTCCGGAACCGCTCTGTGATCCGCCGCGCCAGGCCATCCCGAACCTGGCGATAGGCTTCCAGACGATGCTCGCGGGAACCCTCCGTCAGGGTAGGATCCAGCGTGGGCCAGTACTCGATGTCGGCCGAGCGCCCGCGGGCAAGCTCCACGGCGCGGTGCTGGGCCTCTGGCGTGAGCGAGACGACCAGGTCGAAGGAATCGTCCTCCAGCGCATCGAACGTCTTGCAGCGATGTCGGGTCAGATCGACGCCCAGTTCCTTCATCACCTCGGCGGCCAGCGGATCGACCTCCATGTCGTCCACGTCAGGATCGAAGGCGGCGCGCTTGAGGCCACAGCTGTCGACAAAGATGCGGGTGCCGATCAGGTGCTTGAGCAGCGACTCGGCCATGGGCGAGCGCACCTGGTTGAAGTTGCAGCAGAAGAGGACGGCGTCCGGCAGCCGTTTCCCAGGGTCCGCGCCCATCCGCCGTCAGCCCCGCCAGTGCAGGGCGCAGATCAGGGTGAAGAGCCGCCGCGCGGTGTCGAGATCCGTCTCGATCTTGCCGCCCAAGCGCGTCTGCAGGAGTTCGGAGGCCTCGTTGTGCAGGCCGCGACGGCCCATGTCCAAGGCCTCGATCTGCTGCGGCGTCGAGTTGCGGATGGCCTGGTAGTAGCTGTCGCAGATCATGAAGTAGTCTTTGATCAGCGTCCGGAACGGCGACAGCGACAGGATATGCCGCCGCTCATAGGTCGGGCCGCGCACGTCCAGCACCAGCCGATTCTCCAGCAGGCCCATGCGCAGGTCGTATGGGCCGCCCTCAGCGCCCTCCGGGAAGAAGAAGTTCTCCTCCAGCAGGTCGAAGATGGCGATCTGCCGTTCCTGCTCCTGGTCGCGCGAAACCGCCGCGAGCGACTCTTCGTCGAGCTCGACAGACTGCAGCCGGTGCTTGGTCTTTGGATCGTCGGCCATGGCTTCCAAGCCGAGCTTTATTGCAAACCGGGGGCGCTCGTCATCCCGCACCTGCGACGCCCGGGGGCCTGGACGTGAAAAAACGCCCGGCGCTGGGGGCGCCGGGCGTCGTTTCAGGCGGTGTGGAGCCTAGTAGGCGGCGTAGCTGCGGCCCGCCGGGCGGACAAAATCGCCGCGCACATAGCCGACGCCGACGCCGTTCTGGCCGACCAGGATCCAGTCGCTGCCGCGCACCTGGGCCAGGGCCTGGAAGCGCTGGCCGGCCTGCAGGCGGCCGACCCGCGAGGAATTGGTGGACGGGGCGGCGCGCAGGTTCACACCGCTCTCGGCCACGAAGGTGTTGCCGATCCGATCGTAGCTGGCGGCCGAGATGTCGCCCCGCAGGCGATAGCCGCCCTTGGTGTAGGTCCCGGTGTTCTGCGCGCGGTTCTTCTGGGCCTCGCAGCCGATGGCCGAGCCGGCCGCGGCGCCGACGGCGGCGCCGGCGATGGTCTCGCCCGTGGCATGACGGCCGCCGACCTTGTTGCCGATCACGCCGCCCAGCAGGCCGCCGATCACAGCGCCCGCTTCCTGCTTGCCACCAGAAGCCGAGCAGCTGGTGACGCCGGCGTTCGCGCTGGAAGCCCCGCCGAGGGCCAGCGCGCCGGCCAGGATCGCGGCCGCGACGCCGCTGCCGATGGTCTTGGTGTTCAGGTTGCGCATGGGTGTTCTCCGTCCTCTGCGTCCAATCGATGACGCAGGTTCTAGGCGCACCAGCCTGAACGGGCCTTCAGGCGCGCTGACAGGAACTGTTCAGCTTTCCGAAGACGGTGGCGGAAGCGGCGCTGGCGGGAGCGCGGGATGCTGGTTTTCCAGCGGCTGCGCCTGGACGGGCGTGGTCTTCACCGGCGTCAGCACGCCTTCGGCGTCGAAGGCGTTCTTCAGACGGCGGTTGAATTCGCGGCCGACGTCCCACTGCGCGCGCGGCTGGGTGATGAAGCGCGCCTTGATATAGACGGCGTTGTCGGCGAGCCGGTCGACGCCCATCACCTCGAAGGGCTTGGTGATCAACGTCTTGAAGGCCGGGTCGGCGCGCAGGCCGTCGCCGACCTGCTGGATGACCGCCAGCGCCCGATCGAGATCGCTGTCGTAGCTGATCGGGATGTCGGCCAGGTACGACGAGAAGACCTTGGTCCGGTTATGGATCACCTGGGCTTCGCTGTAGGGGAAGATGTGGAGCGTAGCGTTGGCGTCGCGCAGGCGGATGGTGCGCAGGGTCATGGCCTCGACCACCCCCGCCGAGCCGCCGATCTCGACGTTGTCGCCCACCGAGACGACGTCCTCGGCGATCAGGAACAGCCCCGTCAGGAAGTCCTTCACCAGGGTCTGAGCGCCAAAGCCGACCGCTATGCCGAGAACGCCGGCGCTGGCGAGGATCGGCCCCAGGTTCAGGCCCAGCTCGGTGAGGATGGTGAGGCCGCCCACGACGACCAGGACCGTCTGGGCGCAGCCGGTAAGGATCGGTCCCAGGGTGTGCAACTGGGCCGCTCGTCGGGGGTCGGCGCTGCGGCGAGCGAAGCCGCCGACCAGGCGCTTGATGATGAAGCCTGAGATTTCCACCAGGGCCGTGGCGATGATGACCACCAGCGCAAGGCGCACCAGCCGCGCGCCGGCCTGACCTGAGAACCAGGCGCGGGCGTCGACGCCCCAGATCCCCAGGACCAGGAACAGCACGCCGACGATCGCAGCGAGGCGCAGGAGGCTCCAGGTGAAGCGCGCCGCCTGCTGGGTACGGGCGGCCTCATGCTGGTCGCCGCCCACATGCACCCGGTCCAGCCAACGGTCCGACAGCCGGCGCAACACCCAGAGCAAGCCGTAAGCGCCCGCCACGACGGCGAGCGACAGCGCTACGTCCAGCAGCACGATCTCGGGGTCCAGACGCAGGATGTGGTCCAGGGCCTGGTTGGTCGAGGCCACGAGGTTTTCGGTGAAGCCGGGCTTGGCCGGCTCGCTCGCCGCCGCAACCTTGGCGACTGCCTCGCCAGCGAACACCTAGCGCCCCTGCCCCAGCCGGATCGCCGCGGAGCGGGCGTGGGCCGGCAGGCCCTCGGCCTCCGCCAAGGCGATGGTGGCCGGCGCCAGGCGCGCGAACGACTCGGCGTCGCACTTCACCAGCGAGGTGCGCTTGAGGAAGTCGTAGAGGGACAGGCCCGACGAGAACCGCGCCGCGCGGCTGGTCGGCAGGACGTGGTTCGAGCCGGCGACATAGTCACCGACAGCCTCAGGCGCGTGACGGCCCAGGAAGATGGCCCCGGCGTGCCGGACCCGGTCCGCCAGACGCTCGGGGTTCTCCAGGGCGAACTCGACATGCTCGGGCGCGATCTCGTCGACCAGCGGCGGCGACTCGTCCAGCGGCGCGATCACCACCGCGCCGTGGTCGCGCCACGAGGCGCGAGCGTCCTCGCCGGTGGACAGCGTGCCCAGTTGCTCCTCGACCGCCGCCTCGACCTTGGCCGCGAAGACCTCGTCGTCGGTGATCAGGATCGATTGCGCGGCCGGGTCGTGTTCGGCCTGGGACAGCAGGTCGGCCGCGATCCACTGGGGATCGTTCGCGCCGTCGGCGACAACGACGATCTCGGACGGACCCGCCAGGGCGTCGATGCCGACCACCCCATAGACCCGGCGCTTGGCGGCGGTGACAAACGCGTTGCCCGGGCCGACGATCTTGTCGACCGGCAGGATCGGCCCTGCCCCATAAGCCAGGGCGGCGACGGCCTGGGCCCCGCCCACGCGCCAGATCTCGGTGACGCCGGCTTCCTGGGCCGCCGCCAGCACGGCCGGCTGCAGGCGCCCGGGCGGCGTGACCATGGCGATCCGCCCGACACCGGCCGCGGCGGCGGGCACGGCGTTCATCAGCACGGTGGAGGGATAGGCCGCGCGTCCGCCGGGCACGTAGATCCCGACCGAATCCAGCGGCGTCCAGCGCCAGCCCAACTCGACGCCAGCGTCATCGGTGAAGCGCTGGTCGGCCGGACGTTGCCGCTCGTGGTAGACGCGGATCCGGCGGGCGGCGAAGGCGATGGCCTCCCGCACTTCGGCCGAACAGGCGGCGGCGCCCTCGGCGATCTCTTCGGCGCTCACCCGTAAGGTGGCTTCGGTCAGCTCGATCTTGTCGAAGTCCCGGGCGTAGCGTAGCAGCGCCGACACACCCTCGGCCCGCACCGCGGCCAGCACGTCACGGACGATGGCGTCCACCTCTTCCGGCGTTTCGCGGCGCTCGGCGACGAAGGCGGAAAAGGCGGCCTGGAAACCCGGGTCGGAAAAGCGGAAGCGGCGCATGGGCCGCTCTTTAGCGGCGCAGGCGGATCAAGGCCACTCTCGGTCAGCCCTCGTGCGCGGGTTCGCGCGGCGTCGGCCAGGGTTCGGACACGTCGGCAAGCACCGCGTCCACGCATTCGACGACAGCGCGCAGGTCGCCCCCGCCGGCAAACGTCAGCGTCAGGACCCCGCCGGGCGCCTCGCCCGCGTCGAAGGCGATGGCCAGGAGCTCGATGACGGCGTCGCGGCGGTCACGGCGGATCTTGCGCGCCTGGACCGACAGCACGCCGCCGATCTGCAAGGCCGCGCGCACCCGCTGACGCGCCCCGGCCTCCCAGCGGAAGCGGTTGAAGGCGATCGTCAGCCGGCGCGCCCGGGCCTCGTAGGAGATGTCGCCGATCTTCGCGACGGCGTCCTGCAGGGCAGCCGAGATCACGGCCAGGTCGTCCTGGTCCTCGACAAGCAGCCGGAGGGGTTGGGGATCGGCCATCGGCCTACTCCACCTCCTCCTCGACGCCCTCGCCCTTGAGGCGGCGGATCTGAGCGCCACAGGCGCCGAGTTTCTCCTCGAGCCGCTCGAAGCCGCGATCCAGGTGGTAGACGCGATTGACGATCGTCTCGCCGCGCGCGGCCAGGCCGGCGATCACCAGGCTGACGGAGGCGCGCAGATCGGTGGCCATGACCTGGGCGCCTTCCAGCGCCTCGACGCCGCGGACGTGGGCCTCGCCACCCTGCACCGAGATGTCGGCGCCAAGGCGGCCCAGCTCTGGCACATGCATGAGGCGGTTCTCGAAGATGGTCTCGCGGATGACGCTCTCACCATCGGCCAGGGTCATCAGCGCCATGAACGGCGCCTGCAGGTCGGTGGGAAAGCCAGGATAGGGCTCGGTCGTGATCTCGACCGGCTTCAGCTTGGCGCCGTTGCGCTTGATGGTCAGGCCGTCGTTGTGCGGAATCACTTCGACGCCCGCCTCGACCATCTTGTCCAGCACCGGCTGGATGAAGTCGCTGCGGGTGCGGGTCAGACGCACCTCGCCACCCGCCATGGCGGCGGCCAGGGCATAGGTGCCGGTCTCGATTCGGTCCGGCAGCACATCGTGGGTCGCGCCGCCCAGGCGCGGAACGCCCTGGATATGGATGGTCGGGGTGCCCGCGCCGGTGACCTTGGCTCCCATCTTGTTCAGGCAATCGGCCAAGTCTACGATCTCAGGCTCGCAGGCGGCGTTCTTCATCACCGTCTCACCCTTGGCCAGCACCGCGGCCAGCATGGTGTGCTCGGTGGCGCCGACGGAGACGAACGGAAACTCGACCTCCCCGCCGGTCAGGCCACGGGGCGTCTGGGCATACACATAGCCTTCGTGGAGCTCGATATGGGCGCCCAGGGCCTCCAGGGCCTTCAGGTGCAGGTCCACGGGGCGTGCGCCGATGGTGCAGCCGCCGGGCAGCGAGACCTTGGCCTGGCCGCTGCGGGCCAACAGCGGACCCAGGACGTTGAACGACGCGCGCATCTGGCGGACCAGATCATAGGGCGCAAAGCCGCTGACGATCTCGCGGGTGGTCAGCAGCGTCTCGGACCCGCCCGGACCTTCCGATTCGACCACTTCCGTGCCTAGGCGCTGCAGCAGCTTGCCCAGGAAGCGCGTGTCGGCCAGCCGAGGCATGTTGGTCAGCCGCAGCGGTTCTTCGGTGAGCAGGCTGGCCGCCATCAGCTTGATGGCCGAATTCTTGGCGCCGCTGATGGGGATCTCACCCTTCAGCCGCGCGCCGCCGGTGATGGCGATGCGATCCAATCGATATCCTTCGAAGCACGCGTGGGCCGCGTTCCGTCGCGGCGCCGATGAGCGGTATCTAGCCTGCCGCGCCCGAGCGCGCCAAGTCGTCAATCCGTCGTGGAGTTGTGAGCTTTCGGCGCAGGCGCCGGCAGGGTCGCCTTGCGTCGGCGCAGGTTCGCTCGCAGCGCCTGGGCCAGCTTCGCTTCGCGCTGCTCGCGCCCGCCGTTCTTGCTCTTGTCGTCGTCGGCCATGACCCGACCTGCGGCCGACTGTCCCCAGGCGTCAAGCAAGATGCGGCGATTTGGGGCTTCACGCCGCGCCCGGGTACCGCTATAGCGCCCGCCTTCGCCGCCGTAGCTCAGTGGTAGAGCGCATCCTTGGTAAGGCTGAGGTCGGCAGTTCAATCCTGCCCGGCGGCACCACGTTCCCCTAGGGTTACAAAGCCCTAGGGGAACACCCTTCCCCGAAATCCACACGTAAAGAAGCGCAGCGACGCATCCACGACGTCGCGCGGCCAGCGCATCGTGAGATTCGCCGGTGATGCCCAAGGCGGTAGATTCGCGGCGCAAGGCCGATAGATCAGCTTGCAGACGGGTCCAGCAGCAGATGGAGCCGCTCGCCGTGGCGCCAGACGCCCCGTACGCCCAGCTTAGCGAGCGTGGACGGGTCCAGCGTCGCGGCGGCGTCCAGGCGGGCCAGCACCCGTCCGCCACGCAGGGTGACGTCCTGGGCGCCGAGGTCAGCGAGTCGCGCGGCGATGGCCGCGGGAATCTCTCCAACGTCGGGCCGCACACCCCGCGGCGCACCTGCAGCGGGTCCGGCCGACGCGGCGGCGCGAATCTCCGACGCGACCTGATCGGCCTGAGGCCCCAGAACGACTTGCAATGCGCCGCCGCCGGGCCGGACGACGCCCCGAGAGCCGAGCGCCGTCAGGGCCGCCAAGTCGACCTTCGCGGGATCACGCAGCCGTAGCCGCAGGCGGGTGGTGCAGGCGTCGATCTCCAGCAGGTTCTCCGCCCCGCCCAGCGCCGCCACGAACCCCTCGCCGCGTGAACCCGCCGTGATCGAGACCGGAGCCGCGGCAGCCTCACCAGGCTCTCGGCCGGGGGTCTTGAGATCGAAGCGCACGATCGCGAAGCGGAACGCCGCGTAGTAGGTTGCGGCGTAGGCCAATCCGACGGGCAACAGCAGCCAGGGCCGGGTCGCCTTGTTGAAGTTCAGCACATAGTCGAACAGGCCCGCCGAGAAGCCGAACCCCAGGTGGACGTCGAGGGCGCTCATCAGCGCCATGGAGACACCCGTCAGCACCGCGTGGATCGCATAGAGCGCCGGCGCCAGGAACATGAAGCTGAACTCGATGGGCTCGGTCACGCCGGTCAGGAACGAGGTGAGCGCCAGGGAGCTCAGCATGCCGCCCACCGCCTTGCGCCGCTCGGGCCGGGCGGTGTGGTACATGGCAAGGCACGCGGCCGGCAGACCGAACATCATGACGGGGAAAAAGCCGCTCATGAACGCCCCGGCGGTGGGGTCGCCGGCGGCAAAGCGGTTGAGATCGCCCGTCACGCCGTTGAAGTCGCCGATCAGGAACCAGGCCAGGTTGTTCAGGATGTGGTGCAGGCCGGTGATGATCAGCAGGCGGTTCAGCGCGCCATAGAGGAAGAGGCCCAGCGGCCCCAGGCCCAGCACGCCCGCGCTGAGGCCATCCATGCCCCGCTCGACGACGGGCCACCCGAGGCCGAAGACAAGCGCCAGCACCACGCCCGCCAGTCCACAGACGATCGGTACGAAGCGGCGGCCGCCGAAGAAGGCCAGGTACTCCGGCAGGCGAATATCTGAGAACCGGTTGTAGAGCACGCCCGCGATCACGCCGGAGAGAATGCCGGCCGGCACCCCCAACTTCCCGATCTCCTTCTGCCGCCACGCCGCGGCGGCCAGGTCCTTGGCGCCGTCCGCGGCGCGGGCGGTGACGTCGGGCGGGACATGCAGCA
>Ga0209026_1000945_pt1 | contig 14598 bp, 12 predicted proteins | sample AraplaCL_Col_mCL_FD_184262 | JGI IMG/M metagenome (GOLD analysis project Ga0209026, IMG submission 184262) | Arabidopsis root microbial communities from the University of North Carolina, USA - plate scrape CL_Col_mCL (SPAdes) (version 2) | ecosystem: Host-associated > Plants > Roots >... | reverse complement strand
CCTGCTCACGCTCGTCTCGATCATTGCCGCGTTCCTCCTGTTCGGCATGCTCGACGCCGTGCGCACGTCGTTCAACCAGGCCGGGCAGAGCGCCAACGGTGCGCAGCGCCTGCAGACCGGCTCAAAACTCTCTTTCATCCAGACGCTGCCGCAGTCGCTGGAATCGCAGATCGCGCAGGTTCCCGGCGTGAAGATGGTGACCTACGCGAACTGGTTCGGCGGCGCCTACCAGGATCCGCACAACCAGGTCTTCAGCTTTGCGGTGGAGCCGAACTACATCGATCTCTATCCGGAGATCGACGTGAGCGCGGCGGAGCGCAAGGCGTTTGACGACACGCGCACCGGCATCCTCGTGGGCGAGAAGCTGGCCAAGCGCTTCAACTGGAAAGTGGGCGACAAGATTCCGCTGCAGTCGACGATCTTCCCCAATCGCCAGGGCAGCAAGAACTGGACCTTCGACATCGTCGGCATCCTGCATTCCAAGGACAAGAAAGCCGGTGGCTTCTTCGACCAGATGCTGTTGCTGCACTGGAAGTACTTCGACGAAACCACGCCGTTCAATCGCGGCACGGTGGGCTGGTACGTCACGCGCGTGGCCGATGTGAACGAAGCCGACCGCGTGGCCAAGGCCATCGACGCGATCTCGGCCAATTCCGATCACGAGACGCGCACGCAGACCGAGCAGGCGGCCACCGCCAACTGGATGAAGCAGCTGGCGGACATCGGCCTGATCGTGGGCTCGATCATGGGTGCGGTGTTCTTCACGCTGTTGCTGCTGTCGGGCAACACGATGATGCAGGCGGTGCGCGAGCGCACCAGCGAGCTGGCTGTGCTCAAGACCATCGGCTTTTCCAACCACGCCGTGCTCGGCATCGTGCTGGCCGAGTCGGTGTTGCTGCTGTTGCTCGGCGGCGTGATCGGGCTGGGCCTCGCCTCGTTGATCATTCCCGTCGTGAGCGCAGGCAGCGGCGGCATGCTCAATCTGCCCAGCGTGGGTGCCAGCAGCTGGATCCTGGGCCTGGTGTTGATGGTCGCCATCGGTCTGCTGGTGGGCGCGCTGCCGGCGATGCGGGCGATGCGACTGAACATCGTCGACGCATTGGCCGGCCGCTAAGGAGAGCGACATGAAAAATTTCCTGATCAATCTTGGCTTGATCCTCCTGATCGCTGCGGTGCTGGTCGCCTGGATCATGCTGCCGTGGCAGGGCGTGATCGTGCTGGCGGTGCTGTTTGCACTGTGGATGGCGTTGACCCGCGGCGGGCGTCGCGCAGCATCGGTGGCGAGCGTGGGCATCAGTACGCTCCGGCAGCGCCTCGGTTCGTCGGCGGTGATCGTGATCGGCATTGCCGGCGTGGTCGGCGTGCTGGTGGCGCTGCTGGCCATGGGCGAAGGCTATGCAGAGACGCTGCGCAAGACCGGCAGCGCGGACACGGCCATCGTGATGCGCGGATCCTCCGCGGCGGAAGTGATGTCCGTGCTCGACCATGACAGCGTCACGCTGATCCCGCAGGCGGCTGGCATCGCCAAGGACGCGAAGGGCCAGCCCATCGCGTCGCCGGAACTGGTGGTCGCGGCCAATCTTCCGCTGAAGGGCGGGAACCCGGACGACGAAGGCAGCGTGCAGCTTCGCGGCGTCGGCGACCAGGCGTGGGCGGTGCGACCGAACGTGAAGGTGGTCGAAGGACGCAACTTCCAGCCCGGCATGCGCGAGTTGATCGTGGGCAAGGGCGCGGCCAAGCAGTTCGAAGGCCTTGTGCCGGGACACACGGTGAAGCTGGGCAACCAGCAGTGGACGGTGGTCGGCGTGTTCTCGTCCGGCGATGCGATGGATTCGGAAGTGTGGGGCGATGCGAGCGTCGTGGCCGATACCTATCGTCGCGGCAGCAGCCGTGCCTCGGTGACAGTGCGGCTGGCCGATCCCACCTCCTACGACAAGTTCAAGGCCGAACTGGAAGGCAATCCGCAGCTGAAGGTGGATGTGAACACCACGATCGACTACTTCAGCAAACAGTCCGAAGGCATGACCAAGGTGATCAAGGTAGTGGGCATCGCGGTGGGCCTGATCATGGCCATCGGCGCCATGTTCGGCGCACTCAACACCATGTTTGCCGCAGTCGCCGCCCGTGCACGCGAAATCGCCACCTTGCGCGCCATCGGCTTCCGCGGCTTTCCCGTGGTGGTCGCCGTGATGCTCGAAACCATGCTGCTGGCATTGGTAGGCGGGCTGCTCGGCGGCTTGCTCGCGTGGCTGATCTTCAACGGTTACAGCGCATCCACGCTGGCGGCGGGCACCGTGGGCAAGTTGAGTTTCGAATTGCGCGTGTCGCCGGCGCTGCTGTGGACGGGGCTCAAGTGGGCGCTGGCCATCGGCTTCATCGGCGGCATCTTCCCAGCGATGCGCGCCGCGCGTTTGCCGGTGACGACGGCGCTGCGCGAACTCTGAGAGTCATGCACGAAAGAAAGGGCGCGTCGAACGACGCGCCCTTTTTTCTTCGCCAGGCCATGCCGACATCAACGGCGCTGGCGGGCCAGCGTAATGGCGCCCACGCCCACCAGGATGATGGCCATGCCGATCAGGTCGTACGGCCCCACGCTTTCGCCGGCGAGCAGCACGCCGAACAGCACGGCCACCGGTGGGTTCACGTACGCATAGCTGGTGGCCAGGGCAGGGCGTGCGTGCTTGAGCACGTAGAGGAAGGCGCTGAAGGCGATGATGGAGCCGAACACGGCGAGATAGATCAGCGCCAGCGTGGCGCGTGTGGTCGGGTGCGCAGGCAACTGCTCGCCGCTCGCAAAACCCACGATCAACATCGCCACGCTCGCGCAGAGCATCTGCGCAGCCGTATTCATGGGGCCTGCCGGCATGTCCTGGCGACGACTCCAGGTGGAGCCGAACGCCCAGCTCATCGCGGCGACCAGCAAGGCAATGGCACCCAGGCGCGAACCGGAAAGACCGGCGCCGAGGTTCAGCACAATCACGCCGACGAAGCCGATCACCAACCCGACGGTCTCGCGTCGCGAGGGCCATTCGCCGTAGAGGCCCGAAAACACCGCGGCGAACAGCGGCATGCTGGCCACCGCGACGGCCGCGATGCCCGAGCTCACGCGCTGTTCCGCAAAACACACCAGACCGTTGCCGACGCCCAGCAACAGGAAGCCGGTGATGGCGGCGTTGCGCCATTGGCGCGGCGTGGGCATCGCCACGCCACGCAGGCGCAGGAAGGCGAAGAGCGCAACACCCGCGCCGAGGAAACGAATGCCCGCAAGCAGGAAGGGCGGATAGCTTTCCAGGGCATAGCGGATGCCCAGGTAGGTCGAGCCCCAGATGATGTACAGCGCGAACAGCCCCAGCGGCACGAGCAGGCGCGTGTCGGCAACAGGAGCAATCACCGCAGGGGCGGCTGAAGAAGTCGTCGTGTCTGTCATGGCGGGCTGCGCGAGGGGCATCCCGGGGTGGATGCCGCTCATAGTTTACAGGCAGAACAACCTTAGTCCGGGCGCGTTGCGGTCGGAAGCGAGGCTTCCGCAAGGCAGGCTTGAGCAGCGCTCAAGTCACGCGGCGGAGCGATGTCCCTGCCGGTGCTCATCGCGCCGTTCGCTGGCGAGCAGCTCGCGCTTGCGCTCCACGCCCCAACGCCAGCCGCCGAGTGAGCCATCTTCACGCACGATGCGATGGCACGGCACGATCAACGCCAGGCGATTGTTGCCGCACGCATTGCCGATGGCACGAGCCGCTTTGGGCATGCCCAGTTCCGCAGCGAGCTCGCCGTAACTCTTGGTGGTTCCTGACGGAATCCGCGTCAGTGCGTTCCATACGCGCCATTGAAAGGCGGTGGCGGCCACGTCGAGTGGCGGAAGGTCGGGTGCATCCACGTCGCTCCAGCCCAGCTCGCTGGCGATGCGGGCGATCACTGCATCCAGCCATTCTTCGCGGCCGGCATCCACGCGTTCGCGCGAGGCTTGCGGAAACTCGTCGGCGAGGCGCTTTTCCAGTTCCGCATCGGTATCGCCCAGCGTGACCGAGCAGATGCCTCGCGACGTGGTGGCGACCAGCAGCCGGCCCAGCGGTGTATCGGTGGTGGTATAGCGGATGTCCGCACCCGCACCGCCCGCGCGATAGCTGGCAGGCGTCATGCCCAGCAGGCGGTCGCTGTGTTCGTACACGCGGCTGCCGGAGCCGAAGCCCGCGTCGTACACCGCGTCGGAAACGGCGGCGCCTTTGCGCAGCGCGCTCTTGAGTTGTCCGAAGCGGCGCGCGCGGTGATATTCGGCCGGACTCATGCCGTAACGACGGCGGAAGGCGCGCTGCAGGTGGCTGGGACTGAGGCTGGCGGCCTCAGCCAGCGCCTGCAGGGTGGGCGCCTCGTCGGCGCGTTCCAGCAGCAGGCGGACATGTTCGAGAGTGCTTTCGTTGGCGTGGCGGGCAGTCATGGTCGACATCCGAAGAACCGATGGATCCAGCCTAATGCTGCCCTCGTGGGGCAGCCATCCGGATCTTGCGCAGCACGGCGGACACCCGCAGGCGCCCGATCAACTCCGGGTCACGTCAAAGCGTCGATGGACGGTGTTGCGTGGCGGCCCTGGGGCCGGGACGTCAACGCGCGGCGTGATGCGTCTGGTGCAACACCACGTATTCGCCCTCGATGACTTCGGGCGTGTGGGCACGACGAGCCGCAGGCGACACGGCGCCGCGCTTGCGCGACCATTGGCGCAGTGCGAACACCACGGCCCCGCCGATCAGCAGCACGCTGGCCACCACAAGACCGAACACCATCAAGACGCCCACCACGGCGAGCCCCACGAGCAGCGACAGGGCGCGGATCAGCGGGTGGCGGGAACGACGCGGCATGGGCAGTGAAAAGCGCATGTGTTAAAAATCCGTGTGGTAAAATCAACGACTTACGTGCGTAACGATGGGGCCTTAAGGCCAAAGAGGCAAGTGCCGATGGATACAGCTGCACCCGACCAGGCGCTTTGCCGACTGGACGATATTCCCGACGGCGGCGCCATCGCCGTCGATGCCGTGCTGCGCGACGGCGAAGAAAGCGTGATCGTGCTGCGCCGCAAGGACGCCGTGCACGCCTATCTCAACATCTGCCCCCATGCGGGGCGTCGACTGGATTGGGCGCCGGGCAAGTTCCTGGTGAAGGACAACCTGCTGATCTGCGCGGCCCATGGCGCGTCGTTTCAGGATGTCGACGGCCTGTGCGTTGGCGGCCCCTGCCGTGGCGAGCACCTGCGTGCCGTAGGCGTGCGCGTGACCGAGGGCGAGGTTTGGCTTGACGATTGAGCCATGCATCTTGGCGTCGCGACCGATGAAGAAAGGCCCGGCATCGATCCGGGCCTTGCGCATCACTCGGTGATCTTGTCGAGATTGCTGCGGAAGTTGTCTAGATCCCGATCGCTGGTGAGCGAGTACAGAGAGTAGCGCCGGCTCAGTATGGCGCCGCCGTCGCGGATCAGTGGATCCCACACGAACGCGGCGCGCGAGAGGGTGGAGCGCGGCAGCATCAGGTCGAACGGGATCGACACATAGATGCCCTTGTCGAAACTGCCCTCGCCGAACTGCTGCGCGGAGACGTTCGTCTTGGTGGCGTACGCACCCATGCGCACACCGTTCTTGAATTCGCGCGACACATCGACCGTGGCGCCCCAGTCGCCGGCGAGATAACGGCCCGCGCTCACCGCCACCAGCACATCCTTGTAGCCCAGGTCAAAGTAGCCGGTGACGTGGCCGGTCGGCATGCGCTGTCGCCATGAGCAAGCCGGCGATCAGCAGTAAGCAGCCACAACGTCGGCGTAGCCATATGCCGCGTCGCGGCCTATTGAGTATCCCCGAGGGACATCCTGTCCGCTTGCGCATTATCGATGGTCTTCCGTCGTACTGATGGGCTGCGTCGCCAGAAAGGCAGCCAGTTCCTCGTTGAGATCCGAAGGCACCTTATGCAGGCCCGTTTCACGCAGCGGCACGTAGATCAGGGCGCCAGGCGCGAGCGGCATTACATGGCCGGGATTCCACAGGCCCACACCCTGCTTCACAAAGCGGCCATCGGGCTGGATCACGAAGATCCAGTCGCCATCGGCAACCCGCGAGGGTTTGCAAGCGTGGAGATAATTCCGCGCGTCCTGCAGCGGAACGAGCGGCAGCTCACAGGATTGTTCTACTGCTCCCACCACGCGGATGGTGTTGGGACGCGTCGGGTAGTACAGCGCGTCGCCATCCATGACAAGCCGATTTTCAGCGGGGTTCACTTCAACCGAGCGAGGATCGAGCAAGGCCACCTGTCGCCCCGTCACAGGCATAGGCTGCAACCATTCGCGCAATGCCGCGATGGAACTGGCCAAGTCGGGGAGATCGTCGCGCAGTGCTTGCCGATGTGCGCTTTCCAGATCGAACAAGAGGCCGGTCTTCAGGCGCAGCTGTTCGATCTGCAGTGATGCACGCTGCCATGATGCGCCAAGCACATAGGCATCGGCGCGCAGCGGACTGGCCAGCGCGGCATCGCTGAGACGCGCGTGTCCCGGTAGCTGCTTCAGGCCGGGCGTGGTCACGGCACCTGTGATGTGAATGTCCACGGCGTGAGCTGCGAACGACGGCACGACCGTTGCCAGCAGTGCCAAGACGACGCCGTGACGTCTCATGGTTTGCCGTCGCGAAAGGGCCGCAATTGCACGAGCTTGATGCTCGTTCCAGGCATCACTTCCTGCTCGCTCAGACGAGTAGACCTGAAACACGTTGCTGCCGGTAAATGCCGAGCAGTCGAACGTGACATCCCCCTCGCCAACCAGGCTGAATCTGCCGAGGTCTATGGGAAAAGTGGTGTTACCAGCCAATTTGTATTGGCCGGCTGGGATGGTTATCTGTTGACCGGTCGTGTTGGCCTGCTCAATGGCGGCCAGAAGCGATGCATCTGCAGTTGCCGAGCCATTGGCGATTGACGGATTTGAAAAGTCGGTGGGACTAAGGCTGAGTTCGCGCAGCTTGTCCTGGATGCTTCGAAGTTCGGCATGCGCCCCGGCCTGCTGAAAGCCAGAGCCATTCCCGAGAGCGAATGTCAGTCGATCAAAAGAAACAGCCCATGCGTTGCCATTCCATATGTAGCTGGTGTTGGCCGCGGGATCGGGATCGATCAGCACCCACGCTCCTGTTCCGGTTGGGCGGCCTGTGTCTGCCAACATATCTGCCTTGGTCCTGTAAACGACCACGCCCGCACCTTGCGCCGTGGCAAGGGCATTGACCGCAAGGGTCACAGGAGACCAGCTTGAATCATCATGGGGAATGCTTGCTCCTTCCGCGTCAGCTGCTTCATCCGTGGCTGTGACGCCAAGCCAGAACTTCCTGATTCTGTCGTTCAGTGCCATGGGCTGCCTGATAAAATGAGTGAAAAGTGCCACGGTGCCGAGCTGGGACGACGCCGGATCCAGGGGCGGCTTGGTGACATGGACCGCGCCGAGCTTGGGTCGCTGGATGTATTCGTTGGCGCAGGAAGCGCTAGTGATACATCAAATTAATCGTCACCAACGTCAACACCAGCACGATCGCCGTCAGAGGCAAACCAACACGCAGGAAATCCTTGCCACGATAACCACCAGGGCCTGCGACCATCATCAAAGCCGGATGGCCTGAGCTGAGCAGGAAGGTGTTGGAGGAGGAGACGGCGACGATCAGCGCATAGGCGGATGGGTTGTTGCCGGTGGCAACGGCGACGCTGATGGCGATGGGGACCATCATCACGGTGGCGCCGACGTTGGACATCACCTGCGAGAACAGCAGGGTGAGGATGGCCAGCGACAGCTGCAGGATCCAGTGGTTGGTATGACCCAGGTGTTGCAGCACTTCCTGCGCGAGCCACGCGGCGGCACCGGTGGCATCCATCGACCAGCCGAGCGGAATGAGGCACGCGGTGACGAAGATGGTTTTCCAGTTGATCGCCTTGTATGCCTCGTCCATGTTGAGCACGCCGGTGAGCAGCATGCCGATGGCGCCGGTCATCATGGCCACGGAGAGGTCGAGATGAGTGAACAGTGCAAGGCACTTGGCGAGCAGAAAGAAGCCGACGGCCTGCCAGACCTTGCCGGGTCGCTGTTCTTCCTTGGGAATATCGGTGACGACGACGAGGTCACGGTCTTCGCTGGCAAGTACCAGATCGCGCCAGCTCGAATGCAGCACCAGGGTGTCGCCGGCGCGCAGGCTTACCGAGCGCACGTCATCGCGATAGACCTGGTCGCCGCGATTCACCGCCAGCACGGAAATGCCGTAACGCTTGCGCAGTCGCAGATCGCCCACGGTCTGCTTGAGGAAACGTGAGCTCGGTGGAATCACCGCTTCGGAAATGCCCGCACGCGACGGATTGAACAGTTCGCCCAACTGGCGCATGCGGGGCGAAAGTTTGCACAACTGGTTGTTGGCGAACTGGTTGAGCTGGTCGCGCGGGCCGAGCACGCCAAGCACGGAGCCCACCCAGATGACGTGATCCGCCGGCGGCGCCATGCGCGCGTCGTTGCCGCTCTTGATGGCAAGGATCAGCGGCGCGCCATAGAGCTGCTCGACCTCACCGATGCTCATGCCCACCAGCGGACTCTCCGCAGTGACCGTGAGCTCAGCCGTTTCGCCGACGATGCCGTAGGTATCCGCAAAGTAACTTTCCGTGCGGCCGGGCGTCACCTTGAGGCGTTCGTCTTCGCGCTCGGGCAGCAGCTTCTTGCCGAAGAAATAGAAGAAAGCGACACCGGTGAGCGCCAACACCAGGCCGACGGGCGTGACGCTGAAGAGGCCGAATTTCGGAATGGTGTGCGCGCCGGCCGGCAGGTTGGCGTTCGAGCTGGCCACCAGGTCGTTGAGCACGATCAGCGGCGAGTTGGCGATCAGCGTGGTGTTGGTGGCGGTGAGTATGCAGAACGCCATCGGCAGCAGCAGGCGCGAGATCGGCACGCCGGTGCGTGCGGCGAGGCGACTGGTGACGGGGATCATCAGCGCTGCCAGCGCCTGGCTGGGGATGACCGCGCTGAACAGGCTCGTGACCAGATTGATCACCAGGCCAAGGCGCGATTCCACGCCGCGTGCCATGCGCATCACGAAGCTGGCGGTGAGCGTGAGCACGCCGGCGCGGTCCAGGCCCGCGCCCATGATCATGATGGCAATGATGGCGATGACCGCGTTACCGGCGAAGCCGTTGAACACGCGGTCGGAAGGTATGAGCCCGGTGAGGCCGATCACCACCACCACGAGCAAGGCCACCATGTCGGCGCGGATCCATTCCAGCACCAGCATCAGCATGGTGAAGCCCACCAGCCCCAGCACCAGGATCATTTCAGGGGTGAGGGCGAGTCCCACTAGCGCGCGCCCCTTGGCAGGGCGTCTTGGCGACGATTGGATGTGGGCAGTGGGAGCTTCACGCTACGACGACTCGTCCCTGTTTGAGACGTGAGTATAAGCGCGTGGTGCCTTGCTCTGGTGAACCTAGCCTGCAATACGACGTGCAGATGGGGTCAATGAAAAAGGTCGCGCTGGTGTTCGGCGGCGCGCTTCCCCGCAAAACCGGTTGAGGCAGCGTGACCCATCGTTCCCGCCCTCTCCGCGCGGAGCAGGGGAGCAAGCGGCGGCCTGCTCAGACTTTGCGATACAGCAGATCCCACACGCCATGGCCCAGCTTCAGGCCGCGACGTTCGAAGTGGGTCTCGATGCGCCAGGCGGGCTTCTCTGCGTACTGGCCGGGGCCGAGGTCGTTGCGCCAATCGGGCGCCGCTTCCATCACCTCGAGCATGTGCTCGGCGTAGGGTTGCCAGTCGGTGGCCAGATGCAGCAGACCGTTGGGCGCCATGCGCGAGGCGAGCAGGGCAACGAACTCGGGCTGGATGATGCGGCGCTTGTTGTGGCGCTTCTTGTGCCACGGGTCGGGAAACCAGATGCGTGCTTCGGCGAGCGTGCCGGGCGGAATCTCGTTCTCCAGCACCTCGACGGCATCGTGCTTGTAGAGACGCACATTGCTGGCGCCGCGCGCGGCGAGCGCGTTCATCAGGCGGCCCACGCCGGGGCCGTGCACCTCCACGCCGATGAAGTCGCGCGTGAGGTCATGCTCGCTCGCCCACGCTAGCGCCTCGCCGTTGCCGAAACCGATTTCCAGCACCCGCGGCGCGGTACGGCCGAAGCGGGAGGCAAAGTCCTGCGACGAGCCGGAGTAGTCGATGCCGAAGCGGGCCCAGTGTTCGTCGAAGGCGCGCTGCTGCGCGGGCGTCATGCGACCCTCGCGCAGCACGAAGCTGCGGATACGCCGCATGAACTGGGGGTGTTCGGCGCCTTCGTGCTCGCCGTCGTGGTCGTGCGTATCGCTCATGGAATCAACCGATGGTGCCGTCGATCGGGCTGGACGCCGAGGCGAATCGCTTGCGCGGAATGCGGCCCGCCTTGAAGGCGGCGCGACCGGCCTGAATGGCCAGTTTCATGGCGTGTGCCATCAGCACCGGATCCTTGGCGCCGGCGATGGCGGTGTTCATCAGCACGCCGTCGCAGCCCAGTTCCATCGCGATGGCGGCGTCGGAGGCCGTGCCCACGCCAGCGTCGACGATGATCGGCACCTTGGCGTTCTCGATGATCTCAAGCAGGTTGTAGCGATTCTGGATGCCAAGGCCCGAGCCGATGGGCGCGGCCAGCGGCATCACCGCCACGCAGCCGATGTCTTCCAGGCGCTTGGCCAGGATCGGGTCGTCACTGGTGTAGACCATCACGTCGAAACCGTCGGCCACCAACACTTCGGCGGCCTTGAGCGTTTCCACCACATCGGGGAACAGCGTGCGCTGGTCGCCCAGCACCTCAAGCTTCACCAGCTTGTGGCCGTCCAGCAGTTCGCGCGCGAGCTTGCAGGTGCGCACGGCGTCGACGGCGTTGTAGCAACCGGCGGTGTTCGGCAGCAGCGTGAATTCTTCGGGCGGCAGGGCGTCCAGCAGATTGGGCTGGCCGGCATCCTGGCCGACGTTCACGCGGCGGATCGCCACCGTGACGATTTCGGCGCCGGCGGCCTGGCTGGCGCGGCGCGTCTCGTCGAAATCCTTGTACTTGCCGGTGCCGGTGAGCAGGCGCGAGCCGTAGCTCTTGCCGGCGATGATCAGCGGGTCGGAAGCATCGAGCGTCTTGAGGTTCATCGTGAGGTCTTCAGTCTGCGGCGACGCCCAGGCGTCGCATGAGCGCACATGCCGGGCGATCAACCGCCGCCGATGGCATGGACGATTTCCACGCGGTCGCCGTCGGCCAAGGTGTGGCTGGCATGCAGGCTGCGGGGGACGATCTCGTGGTTCACTTCCACGGCGACGCGGCGCTGGCCGTAGCCGGCGTCTTCAAGCAATTGGGCGACGGTCGTGGCGGGGGCGCAGTCGCGCGGACTGCCATTGAGCGTGATGTGCATCTGCCCATTGTAGCGGCAGACGGCCCGAATACCGCCCGGAAATGAAGAGACCCGGCGGTGCCGGGCCTCGTTAGGGTGCCGAGGGAGGGTCTCAATTGCGCTGCTGGTCGTCCCGACGCGGCGCGGCGCGGTGTTCCTCGTGGTTCTGCTGCGGTTGACGCTGCTCCGGCCGGGCCTGCGGTTGCGGTTGCGGATTGCCGCGGGGCGCCTCGTAGCGCTGCTGCATCTCCTGCCGTTGTTGCATCTGCTGACGCTGCTGCATGGCATCGCGCTGCTGCATCTGTTGCTGCATCGCCTGGCGTTGCTGGGTTTCCTGTTGTTGCATCTGCTGCCGTTGCTGGATCACGTCGCGTTGCTGCAGTTGCTCTCGCTGCAGTGCCTGGCGTTGCTGGACTTCCTGCTGCTGCATCTGCTGGCGCTGCTCCAGTTGCTGCTGTTGCGCGGCCCGTTGCTGCTGCATCTGCTGTTGCTGCATGTCCTGGCGCTGCTGCATGGCGTTGTCGCGCTGGAACCGCTCGTTGTTGTCCTGGTTCGCCTGGCGCATCGCCTGTTGCGGCGGGGCCTGTTCGAGGCGTGGTGTGTTCGGCAGCGTGCCGGGCGCTGCCTGGCCGCGCATGCGGTCCGATTCGGCATTGGGGATGTAGCTCACGCCGGGGCGCGGCTGGTTGTTCTCGCCACGCGGATAGGAGGGCTGGCCGTTCGGGCGAGCGAAACGCGCGGACGGTAGCTCGCCCGGCCGCACGGCGGCGGGTTCGTTGTCGCCGCGAGGCATGGCACGGGCCGATGGCTCCGGCCCATTGCCGCGGGCCGGTACGTTGGGCTGGGCCGCCGAGAATTCCTGCGGACGGTTCGGCATCGCGCCGCGCATGCCGGGGCCTTGGCCATTGAGCAGCCGCACATTGTTCGGCGTCGGCGCCATGCGTGGCGCGCCGGGTGCGTTGCCCGCTCGACCCGCGAAACCGGCCGCTGGCGGCGTGCGCGCCACCACCTCGCGCTGGAATCCGCCGGCAGGCAGCGGACGCGCCGTGTTGGCACGCGGCGGCGCAAAGCTGGCCCGCACGGGCGTGAGGCCGCTGACGCCGCGGGGCATCACGGCGGCGTCGGCAAAGCGGTGCGGATCCACCGACGCCATATGGTTCCGGGCATTGCGCGCGGCCACGAAATCCTGGCCCGACATGGCGCGGAACGCATGCGGCACGTCGCGGTTCATGTACCGCTCGTTGGGCAGCGGGCGGCCATCGCGGAAATAGTTGTAGCGGTTGTTGATGTTGTTGATCACTACGTTGCGGTTGTTGCGCACGTAGATATTGGTGACGTTGACGTTGGTGTAGTAACCGCGGCTGGCGCGATACCACGGGTTGTAGACCTCACCCGGTCCCAGCGGGAACCAGCCCACCGGGCCGCCGACGCCGATGGACACGCCGCCGCCAACAAAGGCCACCAGCGCCGGTGCATAGACCGGGCGCACGCCCACCGGGCCCGGCACCCAGCACCAGCGACTGCGCACGTGGGCCCAGCGGCCGTAGTGATACGGCGCGAAGCCCCAGGGCGCGGCATCCACCCAGGTCCAGCCCCACGGGCCGACGTACGACCAGTGGCCATCGCTGTAGGGCGACCAGTCCGCGGCCACGTTCGAGGGATACCAGACCTGGCCGTAGTCGGGGTCGGACTGCCAGTTGCCGTATTGGTCCAGGTCCTGGGCGCCCACGACATCCGGCGACACGTATTGATCCGCTGGCGCGGCGGCGACCTGCCGGTTGCGGCTATCCACCCAGGCGTCGAAGTCGTCGCCACCCTGGATGTCGTTGATGGTCACCACGCTCAGCGACGAATCGACGAACTCGTACGAACGGCCGGCGGCCACCATGCGCTGCGCGCCGCCTTCGCCATAGACCGTGGCGTGGCCGTCGAAATCGGTAACGCGCGTGGACTTGCCGTCCTCGCTGATGTCCACGCGATAGGTGCCGGGTTGATCGACCACCAGTGCCACCGTGGGCGTATCGATCTCGTAGCTCTGCCCCTGGTCCAGGCCCCGTACCGTCACGTTCACCGTGCCCTGGGTGAGTTCGACCTGCGTGAGCTGGTCGTTGAGGGTGAGGAAGCCGAAGTTGGAATCGTCGGCAATACGAAGCGTGCCGCTGTCCAGCTGCAGCTCGGCGCGCGCGCCCTCGCCGGTGGAAAGACGGTCGCCCGTGGTCAGCGGGCGGTTGAGGCTGGCATCGCCCCAGTCCTTTTCGCCGGCCGGCAGCAAGCCCACATCGCCCTCGCGATAGGAAAGCCGTGCGATGCGCGAGGGCGGGTCGCCCGCGCCGTTGTCGTCAGGTGGCGCCTGGGTCTGCGCCTGCGTCAGCCCGCTGGCACAGATCAACAGGGCCGCTGCCATCCATCGCCTGTGTCGCGGCGACGTCAGGAAAGCAGTAAGCACACGCATCGGGTTCTCCGGAGCTGGACGCGATGGCCATCGCGCAAAGGTTTCTCGTCGTCCGCGGGAACGCTTGGGGAGCGCGGGCGCCGACGGCCGCATTATGCGGATGTGTGCTCCGTCCATCGCAAGGACCGGCCGTCCCCGCGCAAAAAATGGTTCAGCCGGCCGCCATGTCCGGTTCACCCGCTGTTGGGCTGCGCCGGGCGGGATGCCGTCCGTGCGCATGACTAACCAAGATGCGCGTCTTCCTTCACCACACCATCGCGGGATGGCGTTGGCCCCGGTAACACCGGCGGTTCCCAAGCCCCGCGGAGGCGGGTTACCATCGTCGGGCGTTGCGGGTGTAGCTCAATGGTAGAGCTGTAGCTTCCCAAGCTACTGACGAGGGTTCGATTCCCTTCACCCGCTCCAAGTTTGCTCTCGACCCCACCGAGCTCCCTACACGTAATCCTGCGGCGTACGCTGATCATGGCGGATGTGACTACCCTCGGCTGGCGGGAGCGCTTGGCATTGCCGATGCTCGGCATTCCCCTGCTCAAGGCCAAGCTCGACACTGGTGCGCGGAGTAGTTCGCTGCACGTGGACACGCTCGAAAGTTTCGAGCGCGCGGGCGATACATGGTTGCGTTTTTCGGTGTCCGTCGGCGGTCGGCATCGCATTGCGGTGACCTGCGAGACGCTGGCGCTGGATCGCCGGGCCGTCACCGACACCGGCGGCCGACGTACCTTGCGCTGGTTCATCCGCACGGATGTGGTGCTGGCCGGCGAGCGCTT
>Ga0209026_1000943_pt1 | contig 14626 bp, 12 predicted proteins | sample AraplaCL_Col_mCL_FD_184262 | JGI IMG/M metagenome (GOLD analysis project Ga0209026, IMG submission 184262) | Arabidopsis root microbial communities from the University of North Carolina, USA - plate scrape CL_Col_mCL (SPAdes) (version 2) | ecosystem: Host-associated > Plants > Roots >... | reverse complement strand
TGGTTCAAAATACTTGCGGAACGTAAGAATAAAGTTATCAATGGTGCGGGTTGACGGGTAAACGTCATAGTTCCAAACGGTTTCCAATATCTGCTCGCGCGATACGGCCTCGTTACGACGCTCTATCAACAACTTCAGCAGCATGGTTTCTTTTTTGGTTAAGGCGGTGATAGAACCGTCGCCATTTACCAACTCGAATGAATTGAAGTGAATGGTTTTATCGCCAATTTTATAGCTGTTAAACTCTTTCAGGTCGTCGCCCTTTAAACTGCGTTTTACCAGGTTGTTTACACGCAGGATCAGCTCTTCCAGGTTAAAAGGTTTGGTCAGATAATCGTCTGCACCTTTTTTCAAACCGTTTATCTTGTCCTCGTTAGTGTTTTTTGCGGTTAAGAACATAATAGGCACTTCTGAATTCTCCAGGCGGATAGTTTCGGCTACCACAAACCCGTCAATTTCGGGCATCATTACGTCCAGAATAACCAGGTTAAAGCGCTCTTCTTTAAATATCTGTAACGCCTTTTTGCCATTGTTGGCAGTAGATACTTTATATCCCTCTAACTCGAGGTTTAACTTAATGGCTTCTAAAAGATGTTCTTCATCTTCGGCCAATAATATTCTTTTTTTACTTTGCATTGTTGTGTGTTTAAGTTTATCCAAAAACCACTTCAAATATACTACCGCTTGGGCGGTTATCCCTCACTTTGATGCTCGCGTCGTGTTTATTTAACACTTCTCTTACAATGTATAAGCCTAAGCCTGTGCCTTTTGTGTTGCGGGTGTCTTCGCTGCCTACACGGTAAAAACGCTCAAAAATACGATCCTTCTCTTCGTCGGCAATACCTATACCATGGTCAGCCACCTGTAAGTATATTTTCTCTTCTTTGGTGAAAAGCTTTACCTCAACCGTTTCGCAAGGCTTAGAATATTTTACTGCGTTTTCTATTAGATTGGTGACCACAGACGTCAGTGCAAACTTGTCGCCGGTGATCTCAATTTTCGGGTCGATCTCTGCGTTGATGATCTGCTGATTGCAATCGCATTTAGTGATCTGCAGGCGATTGACAATGCTATCCACCAAAACCGAAAGATTAAACTTAGCCATGGGGAAGGTGTACGACTGGTTGTCGAGCTTAGACGCCAGTAACATATTCTCCACCATATCATCCAAACGCTCAATATCCAACAACGACTTATCAATAAAATCCATGATCTGCTCGCGGGTGAGTTGGCGTTTCTGGATGGTTTGCAGTAATATTTTGATGGATGCCAAAGGCGATTTCAGTTCGTGCGTTACCGAAAGCAGGAAATTGCGCTTTTGTTCCTGCAGCCGCTTTTCCCGGTTAACCGATTTATGCAAGCTTACCGCGCCAAAGGTAAATACCACCACAAAGGTCATTCCCTCGCCCAATATCATGCCGAATTTGGCCGGCTGCAACTTTACCAGCATATATCCCCACCAAACCAACTCCGCCACGGCGTAAGTGATGAGTGCGTAGAAGATTATAAAGGATCTTTTCATGTGTCACTGCCCCTCTAGCTCCCCTAAAGGGGAGAATTATTGTGCTCCCTTTAGGGGTTGGGGGCTTGCACTTATTTTTTAAATACTATATCCAGACTATCAAATATAGCTCTTTTTGCTTTTTCTAATTCGGTTTTGCCGTGGGCGGATGACACAAAGCCAACCTCGTAACCACTCGGACCTAAGTAAACGCCACGATTAAGCAGTTCGCGGTGTAATACCTTAAATTTCTCCATGCTGGCCGGATCAATTTCTTCTGCTTTGCTAATGCTTTCCTGATCGGTAAAAGCGAACCAGAATATCGAGCCGATGCTGAATACCTTGAATTGGTAACTTTTCGCCGTAGCGTAGCGCTGTATAGAATCTACAAATTCCTGGGTTTTGTTGTTCAGGTCCTTATAGAAACCGTTGCGCAGGAGCTCCGTCAGCTGCGCAATGCCTGCCGCCATAGCCATTGGGTTACCCGAAAGCGTACCGCCCTGGTAAACGCCGCCATCAGGCGACACGTGCCCCATTATTTCTGCTGACGCTCCGTAGCAACCCACAGGTAAACCACCGCCGATAATTTTACCGTAGGTGATGATATCCGGTTTGATCTGGTAGTAACCGGCAGCGCCTTCAAAGCCCACGCGGAAACCTGAGATAACCTCATCAAAGATCAGCAAGGTGCCATTTTGAGTACAGATGTCGCGAAGTGTTTGCAGGTATTCTTTGGTTTGCAATAGCAGGCCGTTATTTGCTGGGATAGGCTCGATAATTACAGCCGCAATCTGATCTTTAAAATCGGCGAAAGCTTTGTTCAAAGCGTCTACATCATTCAACGAAACAACGATCGTTTCATCGGCAAATGATTTAGGTACACCTGCTGATGAGGTTTCGCCAAACGTAACCAGACCTGAACCGGCTTTTACCAGCAATGAATCTGAATGACCGTGATAACAGCCCTCAAACTTTAATATCTTATCGCGTTTGGTATAGCCACGGGCTAACCTAATGGCAGACATCACCGCCTCAGTACCCGAGCTTACAAAACGCAGCTTTTCAATAAATTTATTGTTTTTGATAATGAGTTCGGCCAGATCGTTCTCTAAAACTGTCGGCGCGCCGAAAGACATACCATACGGCATTATCTCGGTTACCTTCGCCAAAATCGAAGGGTGGCTATGCCCTAAGATAAGCGGCCCCCATGAGCAGCAAAAATCTATAAACTGATTATCGTCTGCATCCCAGATATGGCATCCTTGTCCCCTTTTAATAAATAGAGGCGTACCATAAACCGATTTAAATGCCCGCACAGGCGAGTTTACTCCACCCGGGAAATAGGTCTTGGCCTTTTCGTACAGCGCGGCAGATTTCTCACGGCTGATATCCGGTTTACCCGTAGTACTTACCGCTGTATCATCGTCACCGGAAAACATTTTCTTTATTGAATCTAACATTTTTTTCTTCTTGTCGTCATTGCGAGGAACGAAGCAATCTTCCTGAGTTAACTATTCACGCCACGCGTGATGGGTTAGGATTGCTTCGTTCCTCGCAATGACGCGTTGTATTAAGGCTCTACAGCCATTTATTCTCCAAAACCTCCTTAGCATGATACGTTAATATCGCGCTGGCGCCTGCTCTGCGCAGGCTTAGCAATATCTCGGTAATGGCACGCTGGTCGTTCAGCCAGCCTTTTTGAATGGCTGCTTTTACCATCGCGTATTCGCCGCTTACGTTGTAGGCTGCAATAGGTAGTTCGGTATTGTCTTTCAAAAGTTTAATTACGTCCAGGTAAGGCAATCCCGGTTTTACCATCAGGAAATCTGCGCCTTCGGCCTCATCAAGCTCAGCTTCTATTAAAGCTTCGCGCTGGTTAGCAGGATTCATCTGGTAGGTTTTCTTATCGCCAAATTTTGGTGCCGAGTTTAACGCATCTCTAAACGGACCATAAAATGCACTGGCATATTTAGCCGTGTACGACATGATGGAAACGTTGGTAAAGCCGTTTTCGTCCAACACATTTCGGATATAGCCCACGCGACCGTCCATCATATCTGATGGCGCAATAATATCGGCGCCGCTTTGTGCGTGCGCCAAAGCCATTTTGCCTAAGATTTCTAAGGTTTCGTCGTTTAGTATGTGGCCATTCTCTACCAAACCGTCATGACCATCGCTGCTGTACGGGTCCATCGCAACATCGGTAATTACGCAGGCTTCCGGGAAGTTTTTCTTCACTTCGCGGATGGCGCGCAGATACAAACTCTCGTCGCGGGTACTTTCAGTAGCGTATTTATCTTTTAGTTCTTCGCTGATATTTGGAAACAGGTCGAAGGAATTCAAGCCCAGTTTCATGCAGCTTTCCACCTCGCGCAACAGGTTATCTATCGTGTAACGATATATGCCCGGCATAGAAGCCACTTCGGTTTTCTGGTTATTACCTTCTATAATAAACAGCGGAAATATCAGGTTAGCCGCACTAATGTGCGTTTCCTGCACCATCTGGCGGATGGCTTCACTTTTCCGGTTTCTTCTTGGTCGCTGTAACATACTTTTTGTCCATGGTCCATAGTCGATGGTCCATAGTGTTTTTAATTATGATATTGATAACCATGGACTATGGTCCATCGGCTATCGACTAATCAATCCCGAACACCGCTTCTGCCAATCCCACTTCATCGGGACTGAACGGCAATATATATTTGCTTACACCCAATTCTTCCAGCTTACGGCCGGTTGATCTGCCAATGGCGATCACTTTTTGATAAGGGTCTAATAAGTTATCTGCAAAATAAGCCTCCACGTTTGATGGGCTGGTGAAGATCAGTACCTCTGCATTGGTTTGCGCTACGTCTTCCTCTATAATGGTTTCGTAAACCGGCAGATCAATCACTTTAGTATCAGCAGGCATGGCTTGCTGAATACTTCTAAGTGAATTTTCTGCACCCGGAAATAGTACGGTTTGGCCTTTAACCAGTTTGCCAAATTCTGCAGCCACATCGGCAGAATCTATGCTATCGCCCACAAAATCAGTGAAGCAACCGTTTTTGCGCAGCATCTCTTCCGAGCCGCTGCCCATTACGCCAAATTTTACGTGATCGGGCAATGTAGGGGATAGTTTGAAAAAATATTCGACCGCGTTTTTGCTCGAGAAAAATATCCAGTTAACACCTTTTAAAATATAGCTGTCCAATTTGTTGATGACTGACACGGTCCGTATCAACGAACGATCTTCAATATGAATATTGTGTTTCGCCAAGGCCTTTTTAAAATAGCTTTGCTCAGAAATTTCGCGGGTTATAAATACCGACGCCGGGAACTTGCGCTCCTTCTCAAACTTAGCTACCACTTTTTCAGGCAGGCCAACGCTTTCGGCGGCTTCTAAAAACAAGCGATCGGGGAACTGGTCGCCTTCGTCTGCTTTTGAAGTAAACACCTGGAACTGCCCATCTTCCTTGCGGCAATAACAGCCTAATGGCAAATGGCAGCCACCGCCAAATAATTTTAAAACAGTACGCTCAACCGAAAGTTCCTCGGCAACATTGGCGTGGTTAAGCGCTTGTAGCGCTTCAAACAGTTCAATATCCCTTTCGCGTATCTGTATAGCCAACACACCTTGTGCCGGTGCGGGAATGATCTCTGTCGGCGTTAATTCCTCTACGTGCAGATCACTCAAATCAATACCTAAGCGGCTTACGCCGGCTTTGGCTATCATGATGGCATCGTACTTTTCTTCGCGTAGTTTTTGAATACGGGTAGGCACGTTACCGCGCAACTCGTGAATCTCCAGATCCGGGCGATGCGCCAGCAATTGTGCCTTGCGGCGATTGGATGAGGTGCCCACAATACCGCCGAACTTTACCGATAGCTTGTGCTTTACATCTACGCAATCCTTCAGAATCAACAGTAATTCTGATGGGTCTTCACGCTCAGAAACGGCGGCGATGGTTAATCCCGGCGGGTTTTCGGTAGGCAGGTCCTTGTGCGAATGTACGGCCAGGTCTATCGTACCTGCCAGCAATTCTTCTTCCAGTTCTTTAGTAAAAAAGCCTTTGCCTTCCAGCTTATCAAAGCTAAGGTTCAGGATACGGTCGCCCTGAGTTTTAATGATTTTCAGGTCGGCGGGGATGTTAATAGCCGCCAAAGTGTCCTTCACAAAGTTAGCTTGCCACAGGGCCAATTCGCTGCCGCGCGTTCCGATGATTAAATTTCTATTCAAAAAGATGAAAATTTCTAAGGCGCAAATTTAATTTTTTGCGGGGATGTATTCATTTTTAATTAATCAAATGAAATTGAGTTGACTTTGTTTGACCTAATTCATTGTGGCATAAACTATAATAAACGCATCATTGCGCGAGGCAAAGCAATCTTAACCCGCCACGTATCGTGAATGTATAGCTCAGGAAGATTGCTTCGTTCCTCGCAATGACGTAGTGGGAGAGTAGCTACAACAACAAAATATCGATCTTATGCGCATGTACCATTTCCATTTGTTCGCTCCAGGCAAAAATGGTGAAGTGGCCGTCCTGTGAAGCCACCAGTGCCAGCGAATCGCGCTGATCATACACAAACTGTGCAGCCGCTAAATGACGGGTACCACCGTTTTGCCCGGGATGGATAAACTCGGCTAGGCCACCAACAATGGGTTCGGTAGTGACGATCTGATCTACCGGTGTGCTCATTTCTGAGCGGGCTATTTTGGCACCAAAGGCCATTAGGTTGTAATCGCGGTTAATAATAGTCGCGCCATCTACCGCGGTAAACCCGCCTACGATATCTATGGCGCGGCGCATAGCTTCCTGCCAGAAATATTTAGTGCGCTCTTCGGCGTCCTGAGTCATCAAGTCGGTTATGCCCGTAAATGAAGGTGATACCGGGTAATTCAGCGGATGAATGATAGATTTTTCCCATTCGATGTTATCGTTGGGTACTACCAACACCAATCCGCCGCGACCATGGGCACGCATCGCGGTAGCCAGTTCTACTAAAATATTAATGGAACCATTCATGTAAACCGGCAGCGGCATACCTAATAACGAATTCACCATTGCAGGGCAATCACGCATAAAACTGTTGCTCTCGTCAATCACCTTTATCTGGTCGCCTTTTAAAACGGCTATATTAAGGAACTTGCCGAAGCCATCTATGCGGCTGTGTTTGATAACCAGCAGCCCCGGCTCAACCACTTCCAGTACAAAGCAGATGTAAGGGATAGTTATGGTGGTGCCCCACACATATAGCTCATCATTCTCGAACCAAACCCCCAAATGCACACCCGGACTCTCGACCGCAGGTGCCAGCTTGGTTAAATTATGCGGCGTTAACCGCAAACGCCTGCCGAATACCAAAGGCTGTTCGCTTTGCTCGGGCGGTAATAATGCGATGGATATTTTAGGCGATTTGCCCTCTTCGCGCAATAGGCTTGCCCAAAAAGCGGCATCAATCACCGCTTCGATGATATGTGCTTGTGGCGCCGCTGCAAGCCGTTTGTGCGTACCGGTATTACGCGCATTGCCCAAATGCTGTGCAAAATGCTGCTCTATTGTCGGCGACACCATCCGTGAGGCCAGGTAGGTAGGTTCTGATAACATCGATTAATTGCCGGTTTGCGCAAAGGTAAGCGCTGCCCGCGCCAATGACAACGGACAAAGGTAATATGGCGTAAAGATTATAAATTGTGCTGCACGAATGGGCATATGCTTAAAACTGTATCTTTACCTCGCTAAATATCAACCATGCGAATACTTCCCCTAAAAATATCCGCTTGCTGCATTTTGTTTTTGCTGAACGTAAAGGTGTTGGCACAAAACACGCAGTATCCGCCTGCCAATAAAGTTGCCGCCGATTTTAAGGCAATGCTCGACCGACCGAAAGCACCTTTAAACGCTACCTTTCAGACCACTAAGACAGACTCGGTGATTATTGAGCGCGGCAGCTTTTACAGTGAAGCCACAGAGAAAGTTCCCACCCTTATCTATAAGCCGCTTAACAAAACCGGTAGATTACCCGTGGTGATTTTTTTGCACGGTACGGGGGGCAAAAAAGATGATAAGGAAATTACCACCATGCTGTATAAACTCACCAAACTGGGTTTTATGGGGGTGGCTATTGATGCCCGCTATCATGGCGAGCGTATAGCTGGTGGTGCACATGGTGGTAATGAATATACCGATGCTGCCTATCGAGCTTATAAAAATACAGACCCGAATCACCAGGAACACCCCTTTTTATATGATACCAGTTTTGATCTGTGGCGATTGATAGATTACCTGGTTACCCGACCCGATATAGACGCGTCGCGCATTGGCATGTCGGGCATATCTATGGGTGGCATGGAAACCTGGATGGCTGCCGCCGTGGATAAACGCATAAAAGTGGTGGTACCCAATATCGCGGCACAAAGTTTTGAATGGTCACTGCAAAATAATCAGTGGCAGGGGCGCGCCGGCACAATAAAAAGCGCACATCAGCGTGTAGCTAAAGATATGGGCGACGCCGAAATGAACGCTAAAAATGTAAAGGCACTTTGGGACAAGATCATCCCCGGTATTACCGGCGAGTTTGACTGCCCGTCGATGTTGCGCGCCATTGCGCCGCGACCCATGTTAATACTAAGTAATGAAAAGGACCAAAACTGCCCGCTGCCGGGTGCGCTGATCGCTTATCATTCAGCGCAACAGGCTTATCAATCTGCCGGTGCTTCAGATAAATTAAAGATGGACGTTGAAGTTGGTCAGCCGCACCGCTCAACATCCGCACATGCGCAAATGACCTTAGATTGGTTCGCTAAATGGCTGTAAGCTGCATGAGATTTAAATGGACTATTTTATTGCTTGCGATTTTGGTAGGGACAAGTGTCTTCGCACAAAAAAAACCGGCCATTAGCGGTACCGTGAAAGATGCTGTCACAGGCGAAACGCTGGTTGGTGCCACGGTACTTGTTAAAGAGTTGCCGCAAACGGGTGCGGCTACCAACGCATACGGTTTTTATTCGCTAACGGCTGCGCCGGGTGCTTACACTATAGTTTATAGTTTTGTGGGTTATGCGCCCACGAGTGTTGCCGTTGATCTGCAAAAGGATACTGTGTTTAATATTGCGTTAAACCCAAAAAGTGATTTGCAGGAAGTGGTGATCAGCAATCGCCGACGAGGTAATGAAAATGTTCAGGAAGCACAAATGGGCGTAGAAAAACTGGATATGCAGCAACTCAGCAATGTGCCCGTTATATTCGGCGAAAAAGATATCCTTAAAACTATTTCGTTATTGCCGGGCGTGCAGGCTGCTGCCGAGGGTAATACCGGTTATTACGTAAGAGGAGGCGCATCTGATCAAAACCTGATACTACTTGATGAGGCGCCCGTGTACAACGCCTCGCACTTGTTTGGTTTTTTCTCTACGTTTAATTCCGACGCGATTAAGGATGCTACGTTATATAAAGGCGGTATGCCCGCGCAATATGGCGGCAGACTTTCCTCCGTACTGGATGTTAGGATGAACGAGGGCAACAATAAGACTTTTACACTGGATGGCGGTATAGGACTGATCTCGTCGCGGATTAAAGCCGAGGGCCCGATTGAAAAAGACAAAGGCTCGTTCATGATCAGTGCCCGGCGCACCTATATCGACTTTTTCCTGAAAGCAGCGTCTGACACCAACGTTCGCAACAGCAGCATTTACTTTTACGACCTGAACGCTAAGTTTAATTATCATTTTAATGATCGCAACACCATTTATCTTTCGGGCTATTTTGGTAAGGACGTTTTGGGGTTAAGAAACACTTTTGGTACCAACTGGGGTAACTCCACCGGCACCCTGCGTTTTAATCATATCTTTAACAGTCACCTGTTCTCTAACACCTCTTTGATTTATAGTAGCTACAGCTACCTGATACAAAGTTTCCTGGTAGAAAATCAGTTTACGGCAAAATCGGCCATAAACGATTTTAACTTTAAGGAGGATATGCAATATTATATCAACGCTACGCACACGCTGTCTTTTGGTATTAACGCTGTAAATCACGACTTACAACCCGGGCAGGTATCAAGCTCAACGGCAACTTCGCGTGGCGCGTTAAATAATGCGCAATCAAGGCGGGGTATAGAAAGTGCGGCGTACGTTGACGACCAATGGCGCTTAAGTTCAAAGATCAATTTACGTTATGGGTTGCGCTTAAGCGGGATGTTCTTGCTGGGCCCAGGCACTTTTAAAACCTTTGATGATCTGGGTAACACCACCTCATCGCAAACTTATAATAGTGGCAGTTTGGTTAAAAGATATATTAACCTGGAACCCAGGCTTTCGTTGAGTTATATTCTGAACGAGCAGAACTCGATCAAACTATCATACAACCGTAATACGCAGAACATCCACATCCTGAATAATTCTAATAGCAGCACGCCCACAGACCTTTATGTATTGAGTAGCAACAACATTAAACCCGAAATCGGCGATCAGCTGTCAGCGGGCTATTTTAAGAATTTTGATGATAATGCGTTTGAATTTTCGGTAGAGGCTTATCACAAATGGCTGCAAAACCAGATAGACTATAAAAATGGTGCGCAACTGGCGGGTAACCCTGATGTAGAATCGCAATTAGTTTATGGCTCGGGCAGGGCCTACGGGTTGGAACTATATTTGAAAAAGCGTTACGGGCGCTTCAACGGCTGGATAAGTTACACGCTATCGCGAACAGAAGGCAAGTTTGCCGCGATTGATAATGGCAACTATTTTCCAAACCGTTATGACCGAACGCATGACATCTCGACTGTAGGTATCTACCAGCTTAACAAACGATGGACACTTTCGGCTACCTTTGTCTACGGCACAGGCGAAGCAGTAACGTATCCAACGGGCAAGTACAGCGTTGGTGGAGTAACTACTTATTATTATAGCTCGCGCAACGGTTATCGCGAACCTTCAACCAATCACCTGGATCTGGGTGCTACGCTTGAAGGTAAACCGCATCCAAAATATCACTCCAGTTGGACCTTTGGTATATATAATGTGTATAATCGTCATAATCCGTATATTATCAGTTTCCGCGATAGCAAAACTAACCCGGGCACCAGCGAGGCGGTAGAAACCAGTTTGTTTGGTATTGTGCCGTCTGCAACGTGGAACTTTAGATTTTAACCATGATCATCCGCAGTATAAAATATATCATCATCGTTTCGTTGCTCACCGCGATGACCGGCTGCCAAAAGGTGGTCGATCTAAAGCTGGACAATGCGGCTTCGCAAATTGTTATTGAAGCTAATTTTACCAATATCCGTTCGGCACAAACCGTCACTATCAGTCGCTCGGTACCATTTAGTAATACCGATAATTTTCCGCCGGTAACCGGTGCAAAGGTTACTATACAGGAAAATAAGGGCATTACCTATTCGTTAACGGAAAGTACCATCCCTGGTACCTATACCGTGAATAACGTAGCTGGCAGGCCGGGCAGCACCTATACACTGACCGTACAGGCGGATGGCAAAACTTATACAGCAGTTTCGATAATGCCGCAGATGGTCAGTTTTGGACCCATGACGTTTGGTAATGACGTGTTTAACAAAACCAGTAAAGCGGTTTCCGTACATTTTGCCGACCCACCAGGTATCACTAACCAGTACCACTTTGTATTATATATTAACGGCGCGCAGGTGAAAAATATTTATGTCGCCGATGATACTTTTACCGACGGCAGCAACGTAGATATTGACCTTTACCAAAACGATGTTAACGTCAAAAATGGCGACCAGGTAATTGTAGATAGCCAGGGGATAGACCGAAATATATTTTACTACTGGTTTAGCCTTAGCCAGCAGCAAGGTGAAGGTATTGGTAATGGTGCCGCGCCCTCAAACCCTCCGTCTAATATCTCGGGCGGAGCCTTGGGTTATTTTAGCGCACATACCAGCGTTATACAAACGTCGATAGTACGATAAATGCGTAACAAATAGGTGAGTGTCGCGTCTCAATAAAAAATATCAAAATTAACCAAAGGTGTTGCTACCTTTGATATAACAAACTCCATAAAAATGAAAGAAATAAGCGTACAGGAACTAAAAGAGAAGTTAGATAAAGGTGAAGATTTTCAGTTGGTTGATGTTAGAGAAGATTTTGAGTATCAAACTTCAAACATCGGCGGCGAACTGATCCCTCTTGGTGGTATCTTGATAGAACAAGATAAAATATCAACAGATAAGCCGGTTGTAATTATGTGCCGCAGCGGCAAACGCAGCGCAGCAGCCATTATGCAATTGGAGCAACAAGGCTTTACTAATCTTTATAACCTGCAAGGCGGCATTTTAGCCTGGGCGCAGGAAATTGACCCTTCTATCACAGTATATTAAAATGTGGAAGAAGGCGCTGCTTAATTTTCTATGCAATTTGGGGATATTTGCTTGCTTACTGGGCGTTTATTACGGCTTTGAGGGTAAGCAATACCAATTAGTTGCAGCAGGTGCCTTTGGTGCTGCAGTATTGATCGGCGTAAAAGTTCGGCTGATCAAGGAGGTGCGAAACCTCGATAAAAAACCTTAATTTAAAACTATGTTTATCGCAATTTTAGGAGTCATCGTGCTGGTTGTAGGCGTGGTGCTCAAACGCTCAAACCAGCCACAGGGTCATTTTGGCCATTTGATTTTCACTATTGGCCTGGTAATCATCGGTATTGGTTTATTGTTTTCATGTTTTAAGATCATTAAGCCGGGCGAAGTGGGGGTGCAAACATTGCTTGGCCACGTAGAAGATGGGGTGCTTGAAAGCGGCCCGCACCTGATCAATCCTGCAGTTGATGTAACTACCTTTAACACCCGTACTCAAAACTACACCATGAGCGCCAAAAGCGCCGAAGGACAGGTTGAAGGCGACGACGCTATCCGCGTATTGTCGTCAGACGGTTTGGAAGTAACCATAGATCTTTCTGTGCTTTACACCATTAATCCTGCAAAAGCACCTTTCATATTACAACACATTGGCGAAGACTACCAGGATAAGATAGTTCGTCCCGTTACACGTACAGCTATTCGCGATAATGCGGTTGCCTACCAGGCGGTTGATTTGTACTCGGTGAAACGGGAAGAGTTCCAGGCTAAGATCAATAAAACGATCACTGATAACTTCGCAAAAAACGGACTGGAAGTACAGCAGATACTGGTACGTAATATTTCATTACCTGCCAGCGTTCGCGCCAGTATAGAATCAAAAATACAAGCCGAGCAGGACGCGCAAAAAATGCAGTTCGTGTTGCAGAAGGAGCGTCAGGAAGCCGATCGTAAACGAGTGGAAGCACAGGGTATAGCCGATTATCAAAAGATATTGTCAACAGGCTTGTCTGATAAGCAGCTGCAATACGAAGCTATTAAAGCACAAAAGGAAATTGCCTTATCCTCAAATACCAAGATCATTATTATGGGTGGCAAAGGCAATCCAATAATGGTGAGCGATAAATAAGTGAGATCGCTGGAACACGATAAAAGTGTCCCAAAGTGTCCCGCCTAAATGTTTAAGTACTTAATAATCAGTGATTTATTTAAAATTGCTGTCCCGGGTGTCCCACTTTTTCGTGGGACACTTTGGTTTAAAGGTTATCGAAGTCCAATCGGTTTTCGAGGAAATCCTGCCAAACGCCTTCCAGTTCGTCAACCAAATGCGGTTTGATAGATATACCTGATGCTTGCGGCATCCAGGTTTGTTCGGACAGGTTGCCGGTTTTTAGGATGTCGAGCGTGAGGATCCGTTCCTTGTCGGGATTGAGCAATACATCCAGTTTAATATTGATGCGGCGAAAATGGCGGCCGTTGCGCAGTGCCATATATGGCTCGGACGAGATAACGCCTGATGCAAATAACCCTTTGGGTTCAACACCTAACCGCATCACGTAAGCGCGGTCGCCGGGCTTAATGGTTTTATAACTTGCAACGCTCCATGCTTCTTCCAGGTAGCCGTCGTTTTTAACCTTTAAGATATCATCGTCAATATCTTCCCAGGCAAACTTTTGCGGGTTCCAGCCAAAGAGGTAAGCGTTCATAGGATTTCGGAATTCGGAAGTTTGATTTCGGAATTATTGTATTTGGTTATTCCGCAATTATTTTAAGTCTTCGCTAAAAGTAAGCTGATTACCAAACGGATCATGCACGGTCATGTTGATGGAATTTGGGTTCCACTCCGGCACTTCTAATCCCGGGCGACCGTATTTAAATTTCTTATCGTTGAGTAATTTGTGATACTCGCGCAGGTTCTTAAAGTCTTCAATATTTACGTGCGTTCCCGGTGTACCGTCGCCATGATGTTCTGAAAGATGGAACACTACATCGCGCAGCGAAACCTGCATAAATTTAGGTGTGCCAGGTTCAAACTCGTGCTCCCAATCAATCTTAAAACCTAACCAATCTACATAAAACTGGATGGCTTTGTCGTAATCAAACATGCGGAGGATAGGCTTGGTAATTGACATCGTGTTTGTTTGTCCCTAACCCCTAAAGGGGGGATTTTTGTGGGGTAGTTTATTTTAGTTTTATCTTTCTCCCCCTTTAGGGGGCCTGGGGCTAGCCTCGTCCCATTAACTCATCCACCTTATTGCGTTCGGTTTGGAGTTCGCGGGCAAGTTTCTTTTCCTTTTCGTTGGCTTTGGCTTTGAAGTTCTTATACTCTTCTTCCAGTTCGGTATAAAGTGAGGTACGATAGGTGGCTTCGTGCTTTAAACTACCACTACGAGCAATAACGATGATCGCCGCGGCCGCGCAGATGACCACTAACCCCCACATGATAATATTATAGGTACTTTTCGACATAGACATGCCAATAAAGCTGATCTCGTCTGCCCGCTGTACCGATTCTTCTTTGGCTGCTGCTTCGGCTTTCATGTTGGCCATTGCTTTATCCTGCTCAGCTACTTTAGCTTGAGAATTTACCAGGCTGCGTCGGGCCACATTCATCGAGTCGATAACGTTTTTCCAAAATGCGGATACCAATGGCTTTTGGTAGTTGTAAACTTTAGTCAATAAATACTGATACTGTCCATTCAGGCTTTTATCTGCAGTTAGAGCGGCCGCATTACTATCTGCCGCGGTAACAGGTTGCTGAACTGCAGGTGCAACAACCGGAGGTGCAGTAACCGGTGGTTTATTTACCTG
>Ga0209026_1000941_pt1 | contig 14643 bp, 12 predicted proteins | sample AraplaCL_Col_mCL_FD_184262 | JGI IMG/M metagenome (GOLD analysis project Ga0209026, IMG submission 184262) | Arabidopsis root microbial communities from the University of North Carolina, USA - plate scrape CL_Col_mCL (SPAdes) (version 2) | ecosystem: Host-associated > Plants > Roots >... | reverse complement strand
TTAGATGACCGCGATTCGTTGAGCTTTGAAATGATGGCCGATGATTTTAACGTCCTGCTGGATTCGATGCATATCAAATCTGCATACGTTATTGGCTGGAGCGACGGCGGCATTAACGCCTTGGAGTTAGCAATGCGTCATCCGGACAAGGTTGCCAAACTTGTAGCGACGGGTGCCAACCTTTGGCCCGATTCAACGGCTATTGATCCCAAAATTTGGTTAGACGAGGAAAGGGATATGCCCAAATACAAAAACAACGCCGGTAAAACCGCTGCGGAGCGCCAGAAACGCAAAATGTTTATGTTGGATTGGGAGCAGCCGCATATCGCGTTAGCTGACCTGCATAAAATTAAATGCCCATCGCTCATTATGTGTGGCGATCATGATGAAATACGCACAGACCACACTATTGCAATAGCCAAAAATATTCCAAAAGCCAATTTGTGGGTGGTTAAAAATTCCGGCCATGGTACAATGTTCGAGCATCGCCGCATTGCAAACGCAAACATCGGTTACTTCTTGTCAACACCATTTGATCGGGATAGGAAATTCGATAAATCTGGCGGTCTTTTCGATTTCGGCTATTAGGCAGCAGCCGGTTCTTTTTTATCAGAATATTGGTTGCGTAGCGCGGTAATACGTTTCTCGAACAGGTTATAAATTAGGTGCGAAGCAATAATAGTGGTGACCCACAATATTACCGATTCCCCTATGGGGCTTACCTTGCCACTAAAATAGTATGGAACGAGGTAAGAGAATATGGGGTGTATCAGATATAGCGAGTATGATATTATACTTACATAAGTAACAGCATAGCGTATAAATGTTAAACGCGGCGCTTTAAGCGAGTAGGCAAACGGCAGCAGCAAGCCTATGGCAACGCTCATGATGGTAAAATAAAACGTGTCCATAAAAAAATTCTTCTGCATAAGATTGCCCCGCAAAAAAAAGCGATAAACAATAGCAGTGGCCGAGGCAAATAATAGAATGCCAACGGCTACCATTTTATTTTTATTATTGAACCAGAATTGCTGATAATAATATTTAACGGCCGCCACTAAAACGCCGATAGAAATACTGTCCAGTCTTAAAGGCATTTGCTTTCGAAAGCCTTCGTCCCAGCCACGATAATCAAAATGCATCCAGATTACACGAAGCACTAAACATCCTACTACAAAAGTAGCAATGGTAAACAGTATGTTTTTTTGCTTATCGCGTGGCGCAAGGCGCTGGTATATCAGCAATATAAGCGGAAACGTTAAATAAAACCACTCTTCAATACTTAACGACCAGGTTACGCCGTAAAAGCCGGGTTCTGTAGAAAAACAGTTCTGCAGAAAGACGAGGTATAACGGTAACTTGTAATAAGGTATGTATAGCTTATAAATGTTAAACACCACCAGATAGATCGCAAAAACTAACAGGAAATTGGGCAATGTCCTAAACCACCTGCGCACCCAGAAACTCTTTATATTTTTAAAGGTAGTAACGTCGGTTTTATCGTGAATTTTAATGATGATGGTACCTATCAGGAATCCGCTCAACACAAAAAATAGGTCAACACCTATTAATCCGCAATAATCTTCAAAAGGTCGTAAAGAAAGATCTTTAAAAAGGCCCAGCATGGTATGATCAATCAGCACCAGCATAATGGCGAAAAACCGAAAAAGATCAAGGCCGAAGTTTCTTTTTTCCAGCTCGTTGCGGCCCATCCACGGAAGGATGTTATTCATGAAAGTTATTTTAATTTCCGGGGTAAAAAAATTAATTGCTGCAAATATAGTTACGGCGCTTTTTTAAAATTCATCGGGCGCATTAGATTACTATTAGAATGTGTTCAACCATTTATCCAAATAAAAAATAAAACAAAACCTTTTGAGCTTATTTATTAACTTTGCACCGCATTTATTGCAGGGTCGCATAGCTCAGCTGGATAGAGCAACAGATTTCTAATCTGTCGGTCTCAGGTTCGAATCCTGATGCGATCACTCGATTTAGCCTTTTGGAGCAATTTGAAAGGCTTTTTTATTGCCTTAAAGTGTGGTTTACTAACAAGTACAGGTGTTAATATCCTGAGTTGAAGTTATGGCCAATTTTTATATGAGGTATATATCCTTAGTTTTTGTTGTATATGACGAATCACTAATTCTTAATAAAGCATCTATCCTTGCCTCGCCGAGGGCCAAGCCAAGTTAATATCATATAACAAAGAGAAACTTATTTGGTTACTCTTTGTTGATGATCATATGGGAAAGCTCACTACAGATTTAAAAGACGCTGTTGATTTAAAAGACGTTATTGAATCACTGGTTTGCCCCGAACATAACACACACCCAGTAATGATGATTGGTGATCAAAAGACAACATTGGAATGCTGTTGCCCTAAATGCCAGGCACAATGTCATTATCTAATAAATAAAATGTCTACTTCGAAATCTCTAAGGCCAACCAGACCTAGGCGCTAATATTCTTGATTTAAATGAATGGTAGACATGTTTATGCACTTTTGTGCACTTATCTGTAACAACCTATAAAAACAGTCTCAAAACACCCATAGTGGCCATTACGACGCACATTTCTAAGCCATTGGTGTCAGAGGCTCAAATCTCATGCGATCACCGGCTTTTTTTATCACAATTGGCGCTTCAAATTACAGCCGGATTCTAAAGAAATCTGCTGAAAATTCATAGCTTGTTTTACTGAGCCTTTAATCGTGCCTACGCGGCACATTAGAATTCAATTAAAGCTTATTTATTCGCTTTGAATTTAGAAAGCTTTAGCTAAATTCAAGGATAATTTGTTGGCGCCATGAACAGGAGAAACTACATAAAAAGCATTTTGGCCGTCGGCGCCGTTGGGGTAACATCGGTATCTGCCTACAAATGGTTCGAATTAAACCATCAGGTGGATAGCAAACAGATAGCTGATAAACGGGCTATAGTTGCCGAGTTAGCCGAACTCATCATCCCCCGAACTGATACCCCGGGAGCCAAAGACGCAAACGTTCAGGACTATGTGATAGGTGTAATGACCTACTGTGCCGGCACTAAAGAACAAAATAATTTTCTGGCAGGCATTCAGGGCATTGAAGATTATGCTGCCGATAAATTCGGAAAGGATTTTCTAAAATGCTCGCTCAAAGAAAAACAGGCAGCTTTAAAACATTCAGCCAGGGGCACCCGGTTTTCGTCGCCGGCATTAAACCGTGTTAGCGACCGATATCTTGGCCCGCCCTTCTTCTCGCGATTTAAGACTTTGGTAGTTGAAGGGTTTTGTTTCTCAAAACCGGGGGCGACACAAGCCTTAGCTTATGATTACGTGCCGGGATCTTATGAAGCTTGTATACCCCTAAAACCCGGCCAAAAGTCGTGGGCCACAAAATAACTATGTACTTAAGCAATCAAACAAAAGCAGCCACTACCTACGACGCTATCGTTATTGGCTCTGGCATAAGCGGTGGCTGGGCAGCCATGGAACTGTGTAAAAAAGGGTTAAAGGTACTACTGCTTGAGCGCGGACGCGACGTGCAGCACGTTAAGGATTATCCTACCGCTATGCTGAATCCCTGGGACTTTAAATTCGGCCACAACAAAAACACCTTGAAGGATCAGGAGGAGGACCCGATTCAGAGCCAGTTTTATACTCCCGGAGACAAGCATTTTTATATACGGGACAAAGAACATCCTTACGTACAAGAGAAGCCCTTTAGCTGGATAAGAGGTTACCAGGTAGGCGGTAAATCCTTAACCTGGGGCAGGCATTGCTATCGTTTAAGTGACTTGGATTTTGAAGCTAATGTCAAGGAAGGCATCGCTGTCGATTGGCCCATCCGTTACAGGGATTTGGCACCTTGGTACAGCTACGTCGAAAACCATATTGGCATCAGTGGAAAGCCCGAAAACCTCCCGCAGCTTCCGGATAACCAATTTGTTGGCAGTTGGGACCTGAACTGCGTTGAAGAATATTTAAAAGACTCTATTAAAAAGCATGACCCCATACGCGTATTAACCAACGCCCGTCTTGCCAATTTAACCAAGACCTGGGACGGACGAGGCCCCTGCCAGGAAAGGAACCTATGCAGCAGAGGGTGCCCTTTCGGTGGTTACTTTAGCACCAACAGTTCTACTATTCCGGCGGCTTTGGCAACGGGCAATCTTACCTTAAGACCGTTTTCTATAGTTTCCGAAATTTTATATGACGAGCATAAACAGCGCGCTTCGGGTGTTAGCGTGATAGACACCATGACCAACGAAAAACTGGAGTTTTCGTCAAAGATCATATTTGTAAATGCCTCTACCATCGCCACAACCGCTCTCCTACTAAACTCGGTATCTAAACGTTTCCCAAACGGTTTTGGTAATGATAGCGGGCAGTTGGGTCGCAACCTGATGGACCATACCTCGGCGGCAGGAGCTTACGGAATACTTTACGACAAGTTCTCGGACAAGTATTATAAGGGTCGCCGACCAGAAGGCTTTTTCATTCCGCGGTTTAGAAACTTAAAAGACGGCGAAAACCTTGGTTTTAAACGAGGTTATAACTTCCAGGGCCATGGTGAACGCCAGGAATGGATGGATCGATCCCGGTTTATGACAGAGCAGTTTGGCGAGGACTTTAAGGCAAAATTAACAACACCCGGCCCGTGGACCATTTGGATGCAAGGCTGGGGAGAATGCCTGCCTAACGAAGCCAACCATATTTCATTAAGTGACAAAGAAAAAGATAAATGGGGCCTGCCACAGGTAAAGATCGATTTTGCCTATGGCGATAATGAGCATAAAATGATTGACGATATCAAGGCAACCTCACAAGAAATGCTGGCCCAGGCTGGTTTCAAAGACATCGATTCGTTTAAATATAATAAACCAGGGGGATCTACCATTCACGAAATGGGTACCGCACGCATGGGCAGAGATCCTAAAACGTCTGTTTTAAACGGAAACAATCAGCTACACGCCGTAAAAAACGTATTTGTAACAGACGGCAGTTGCATGACCTCTTCAGCTTCTCAGAATCCATCACTTACTTATATGGCACTTACTGCGCGAGCCTGCGATTTTGCTGTAGAAGAACTAAAAAAGCAAAATATCTAACCTGTTGACGCCATAACAAAGTAATAGTCGTCGCTAATCAGCGATGATGATGCTGATCAGCTGGTCTTCAAATTGTTGCCAATATATTCTTAAGCTTTTCGGATCGAACAGGTCATTTTTAAAAACGATCTGTCCGTCAATCATGTGAACGTCGACATCCAGAAAATCCGGCTCGGCCTGCAACAACGGATATTGCATTTTGTAAAAGCTCTCTTTAAGCGAGAAGAAAAGCGTTGTAAACAAATCTGCATTGGTTTGCCGCTTCAGAAAATCCTGCTCGTTGCTGGTAAATAACAATCGCCACATTTCCGGCTTTACGCCGCCTATGGTTTCTATATCAAGGCCAATGCCCTTTATAGATTGATTTCTACAAACTACTGCTCCCACCATTTTAGCCGAGTGGCTGATGGAACCAACAATTCCTTCAGGCCACTGCGGCTCACGTTCGTTTTTTCGCAAAATTTCTGCTTGCGGCAGTTCAATTTGGGCCAATGCCCGGCGCGCGCAAAACCGGCCCGTACTAAAATCTTTTACTCGTTTTTGTGCCAAAACATTGGTTAGTAAAGACCTCTCGCCATCAGTTAATACTTCCGCCCCAACAAAATCTTTGGTGAAATATTGGCCAACGTCGCCGGATAACTGATTAAATAAAATTGCGCTCATGCAATGCCGAAGATAGTGTAAAAACTAAATCCGCTTATCAAATTCGTTGGCTTTTAGTATAATTGGTAATTATTGCAATGGCACAAAAGGTATTGGTTATCATCCCCTGTTACAATGAAGATGCTTCGTTGCCAACCGTTTTAGCCGGTTTGCAAGCCTTAAGGCTGGATGATGATCTAAAGCCCCTTGTCATTAATGATTGCTCAAAAGACAACACCCGCGAGGTAGCCGAAAGTTTTAATGTTACCGTATTGAACCTGCCCATTAATTTAGGTATTGGCGGCGCGGTACAAACCGGATTTAAATATGCTTTGCGATATGGTTTTGATTTGGCCATTCAATTAGATGGCGACGGACAGCACCCCCCCGATGAGATCGAGAAATTATTGATTGCACGTAGTCAAACGCAAGCCAACATCATTATTGGCTCACGATTTATTGACCGTAAAGGATTTCAGTCTTCATTTTTAAGACGAATTGGCATTAGCTATTTTTATTGGCTGAACCGGATTTTCGCCGGTGTACCGGTTTACGATAGCACATCGGGCTTTCGCCTGCTGGATAAAAAAGCAATTGAGTGTGCGGTGCGTTCATATCCGGATGATTATCCCGAACCCGAATCGTTAATCATATTTGCTAAAGCCGGGTTGAAAATAAAAGAAGTGCCCGTAGTAATGAGTCATCGGTTAAACGGACGTTCATCTATCAGGCGTGGTAGTTCGCTTTATTACATGATAAAAGTTACTATTGCAATGTTCTTCACCTTTATTAGAAAAAGTTAAGCCATGGCCAGGATACAGATCATTACCATCATTATCAACCTGCTGTTTGTTTTCTACATATCGCGGCTCATCATCAAAAACCGGCTGCGCGAAGAATACGCCATTATCTGGTCGGTATGTACATTGATCATCATTGTATTTTCTGTTTGGCGCGATGGTTTGGCCATAATGTCTAAACTCTTTGGCGTTTACGAACCGCCCAACCTGGTTTTTACGGCCTTTATTTTCGTGATATTGGTTTATTTGCTGCATTTATCGGTAGTGAATTCTAAGCTGCAGCGTAATGTTAATTCGCTATCTCAGGAAATTGCCCTGATGAAAGAAAAGCTTAAAGACAACAACGAAGAACAGGCCTAGACAAGAAGTATGGCCCAACTCAAATACACCCCTACCGAGCGCATTGCTATAAAACAGCCGGTTAGCCGCATTACCTATATGGTTGAAGCCTGCCGCGATAAAAAAGTACTTGATTTGGGTTGTTATGATGAAACAGCGATAAGCAAAGAAAATACCGATACTTATCTTTTCGACCAGATAACCAAAGTGGCGGCTTTACATATTGGGGTAGATAATTCTAACCTATTGCCTGATGACGGTTTGGCCATTAATGATATTACCCGCATTGTTAAAGGCAACATATACGAATTGGATAAACTCGACCTCGGCAACGAGAATTTCGATGTCATCATTGCCGGTGAACTGATAGAGCATTTACCTAACACACTTGAATTCTTCGAGCGCCTGAAAACCCAATTCAAAGGCAAGCGATTGATCTGCTCTACACCCAACGCCACTTCATTCTCAAACCTGTTGCTCTCTTTTTTTAAGCGCGAGTCGACGCATATTGACCATTTACAGGTATATTCTTTTAAAACCCTCAACACGCTTTGCCGCATGGCCGGTTTTGAAAACTGGGAGATTATCCCTTATCATGTTAAGTTTACCGAGATGATACTTGCCGCCCGTAGTATCAAAAAACTAGTAGTAAAATCTTCCGAATACATCGTCAATGGTATCGAATGCATTTTCCCATTAACTGGTGGCGGCTACATCATTGATATTACGCTTTAAACCGCCAAAATCAGCGCGTTTTCCACCATTTATCGGCTCATAACTACCATTTATCGACAAATGAGATGCCTTTTTGCAGGCTCGTTCTACATTTAGTTTAAATATCAACAACGATATCAGAGAGAAACTAAACTGTAAAAAAATGAGAGCTAAACTGTACCCCGTAATTGCCCTTGCAGCGTTCACTATGTTGTTTGCTGCCTGCAAAAAAGATGCTACTAACTTAAAAAGCGTAGACAACAACAGCACCCTTACCACTACTGCCAGCACGTCGACCGTGTTAGCTACCGGTTCCATCGGTATAGGTACTACGTCATCACTAAACACCACCACCCCGTTTGCCGGCGGCCGCGATAGCATTTACGCTATGCACTGTTTCCCGCCAAGGGGCCATAAAGATTCTGTGGCTTTCAGCAGCCTGTCATCAGCAATAACAACTTATTTAAGCGCTAATTACGCCGGATACACTGCAGTAAAAGCGTTTTCCATCAGCGACAGCACCAAAACAATTATTAACTACATCGCGATCATCAAATACAATAGTAACCTTGTAGCACTAAAATTTACTGCTGCCGGTGCGTTTGTTGCTGTGCTTGAACAGGCTGGTGGCGCAGACCTTGGCGCACCTAATGGTTGCCACCAGGGCGGTCCGTTTTCTAATCGTGGCGGCTTCCAAATCGATACAGTAGCGCTATCCGCGTTGCCTACGGTAGTTAAATCAGCATTTACCACTGCTTACCCTACAGATACCCTGATACATGCAGCGTTGGCGCCCGATGGCAACTACGTGCTGATCAGCAAAAACAAAGTGTTATACGCAACCAGTGTTAGCGCGACAGGTACTGTTGGCAATCACACAGCAATCCCTGGTCCGCCGGCTAAGCATACTGCGGTTACACAGGCTAACCTGCCAGGCTCTATCAGCACTTACTTAACTACCACTTACCCTGGTTACGTGTTCGATAAGGCATTTTCTGCCAGCAACAGTAGCGGTATCATCGGGTACGAGGTATTCATTACATCCAACAGCACCAAATATGCGGTAACGTTCGACGCCAGCGGCACCTTTGTGAAGGCAGTCGTAGTTCGTTAATTGATTAATTAATAAGAGAGAGTTAAGTCCGGCTTCGCGCGATGCGAGGCCGGACTTTTTTATTCCATAAATGTTTAATTTAGGCTGATGAAAAAGTTAACAGCAACTCTTGGTTTGATCCTGATAGCAGGCTTTGGCTTTGCACAGGGAATTGTAGGCGATTGGTATGGTACGCTAAAAGTTCCAACGGGCCAACTACGCCTCGTGTTCCATATTAGCAAGGTTGGTGATAGCTTTACCACTTTAATGGACAGCCCTGATCAGGGCGCTAAAGGCTTTGCCAGCGGCGCAACCACGTTAACCGGCAATGTTATAAAGGTAGACGCATCGGCACGTGGCATTACTTATGATGGTACTTTTCTGCCGGATAGTAATAAGATCAATGGCATTTTTCATCAGGGTGGCAACAGTTTACCTATGAATTTCTCGCGCAAGCCGATTGAGGCCACAGCCGCAGTTACACGACCACAAGACCCAAAAGATTTTCCGTACAAACGGGAAGAGATTGCGTTTGATAACCCAAAAGGAAACGACCGCCTGGCGGGAACACTCACTATGCCGGCGGACGGTAAGGCCTCAAAAATTGTGGTGCTTATAACCGGCTCCGGTCCAGAAAACCGCGATGAAGAGATATTTAACCATCGCCCGTTTTTGGTGATCAGCGATTGGCTTACTCGCCATGGCATAGCAGTTTTGCGTTATGACGATCGTGGTGTAGCCAAATCAACAGGTGTATACAGTGCTGCTACCAGTGCCGATTTTGCAGACGATGCCGAGGCCGCCGTAAACTATATCCTATCGCGACCTGATCTGAAAAATATGTCTATCGGCCTATTAGGCCACAGCGAAGGAGGCATGATCGCCCCGATGGTTGCTGTCCGAAATAACAATGTAAAGTTTATTGTGATGCTTGCCGGCCCCGGTGTGCCAATCTCACAGTTGATGTTGAAACAAGTGCAAGATCAACAACGCGGCGCACCGCAGGCTGCCATTGATTTCAATTCAGGATTAAGCAAAGCCTGGTATGATGGGGTTATACAAAACCCTAACGACTCGCCCGAGCAGCTTAAAGTAAAACTGGATACCATAGGCATTCGCTATATACACGCACGCCCTGAGAGCGGGATTCCTGATGCTGCTATTCCGGCGATATTGCAGTCTGACAGCCAGATGTTAACACCGTGGATGCGATATTTTCTGCGCGTAGACCCGGCTGATTATTTGAAAAAAGTACGCTGCCCGGTATTAGCTATTGATGGTACACTGGATCTGCAAGTGGACGGCGAAACCAATCTCGCGGCAATAAAAGCCAACGTAGAGAAAGGCGGCAATAAAGATGTCACCATTGTTAAGATGGATAACCTTAACCACTTAATGCAAAAAGCCAAAACCGGCAAAGTGGATGAGTATGCAGAGATAAGCACCACTATCGAGCCGCAAGTTCTGACAACCATTAGTGATTGGATCAATAAGTTAAAATAGTTAATGCAGGGCATCATCGTCAAACAAGCATCCACCACTGATTTAAATATCCTTATCAATCTCAGCAAGGAAACATTTATCGAGACCTATGCTGATAAAAACACGGAAGCAAACACCCAAAAATTCCTGCAGGACAGCTTTAACGAAACAAAACTTGGTAACGAACTGATTAATCCGGATTCGCTGTTTTTTATAGTTTGGGATGACGAAATCGCTGTTGGCTATCTAAAGCTAAACGTAGGTTATGCTCAAACAGAACCACAAGGGGACGACGCTCTGGAAATTGAGCGTATCTACGTAAAAAACAGTCATCAAGGTAAAAACATCGGGCGATTGCTTTATGAAAAGGCCGCTGAGGTTGCCGGGCGCCATCACAAAACATGGATCTGGTTAGGCGTTTGGGAGAGAAACCCAAAGGCTAAGGGTTTCTACGAACGGCTTGGTTTTGTTGCGTTTAACTCTCATCTTTTTGTTGTTGGCGATGAAGTGCAAACCGATATTTTGATGAGGAGGCAAATTTAAACCTAACTCCCGCTGTCATTTCGACCGAGTGATAACGAACGGAGAAATCTTTCACATCACGCCATTGGATCCCTCATTCGCAGGTTATAAGTCGCTTTCGAAAGATTTCTCGACTGCGCTGCGCTACGCTCGAAATGACAAGAGTATTTGCATTATTACTCTTCAATAATCCTAAACTCTGTCCTTCTATTTAATTGCTGCTGCGCTTCGGTACAGGGAACACCATCGGCACATTCATTTAATAGGCGTGTTTCACCATAGGAGGAGATAAACAGTCTATCGGCAGATATACCCGCACGATGCAGGTAAACCGCCACCGAAGCCGAGCGGCGTTGTGAAAGCCCGAAGTTATAATCGCCGGGTGCGCGCGAATCCGTATGTGAGGCAATGCTTACTTTGAAGTTAGGATGATCCTTTAGCAGCTGTACCAACTTTTCCAGTTCTATCTCAGCATCCGGGCGAATGTTGGATTTATCCAGATCGTAATAAATGTTATTCACGCCGTAGCTTGACGCAGCGTGTGGATCGTTGGTTGGTACAACAGGCGAAACTGCACCTGTAACATTTGGAGGCGGAGCAGTTATACTTTTCTGCGGCGGCAAGGCCGGTTTTGATAGCGGCGGGTTTTGCTTCGCGACAGGCGGATAAGTAACCATGGCGCGATCAAACTGATAAATATCATCACCACCATTGCCGTTTTGCCGGTTGGATGAAAAATAGCCGGTTTGCCCATCGGTAGTGGTCAAACAAAGATCATCGCTGGTACTATTGAGGGGCCATTTTAGATTTACAGGGGCGCTCCATTTGTCCTTCTCACCCATTGCCTTAAAAATATCATAGCCACCCATGCCCGGTAGTCCTTTGCTCGAATAATATAAAGCGCCATCGCCTCCAATTTCAGGAAAAGCATCTTCCTCTTTAGTGTTGATGTTCGGGCCACAGTTAACAGGTTTACCCCATTTACCATCCGCCTGTTTTTCGCAATACCAGATATCGGTTTTGCCCTGGCCGCCGGGCATATCTGATGTAAAGTAGATAAGTTGCCCGTTCTTGCTCAGCGCCGCATGACCCAGGGAGTACTTGTTGACATCATTATATGGAAATTGAGCCGTTTCCACCCACAAATTATTGCGTTTGGTAGCGATGATCAGTAGCAAACGGCGCGTGTATAATCTCTGTTTGGTTTTGCTGTCGAGGGCGATATCGTATGAAGGAATCTCGGTGGTAACGGTAATATAAGCGGTATCAGCGGCCGCATTAAACACCGCAGAGCCAACATGGTAATCGTTAAAGTATTGCCCCGTCTGGCTACTCACTATCTGTAATTCGGTAATCTGTCCGCCAGAAGCATCGGCCTGATAAAGCTTGTAAAAGCTGTTGCCTGTGCGCTCGTCCACAGCGCCATTATACAGCCGCCGGTCAGACGTAAAAACCCAACTACTTTTACCCATAGCGCTCAAACCCCAATCAGAAAAAGTAGTGTTGAAGCGGTTAGCAACGGCCACGCTGTAATTGGGTTGTTGCCTGATCCAGGCACTTGCCGAATCGCAACTAAATAACTTGAGGCGCATAGCCGCCGTATCTTTCACCTTGCGGAAATAGCGCAGATATTGCTGCCTTGCCAGATCAAATTTATTATTACGCAGCAGTATCTCTGCATAATTGTAATGAGTTATATTGTTTGCTGCACTATCAGTCACAGCGCGGGCATACCAGGCCTCCGCATCTTCGTAAAGGTTGATGTTTTTGAAGCAGTCTGCTATACGTTCTAAAACAATTGGCGAAGGATGCCTGCTATTAGCGAGTTTGAGATACATGCGTAGCGCCTTGAAATATTCGTATCGCTCATAAAGCTTATCTGCCTGTTGCCGGGTAGAAAGCTGCTCCTGCGCCGCTGATATTTTAATCAGCAACGTCAACAACAAACAACTCATCAGCAACCTTTTCATACTCAAAAATATCGCGGACTAAGTACCCGCGGTTTGCGCGACGGGAAGGTGATACTTAAAGACAGCTCGTGCGTGCCGTTTTGATAATTGGCCAGTTTGCTCGTGGTAAAATCAAACGCATAACCAATCCTGAAATGCTCGTTGAGGTATATCTGCATAATAGCAGAAACAGCGTCATTGTTATCTTCAATACTTTTCAGGTTGGTTTGGTTCCATACGGCCACGCCGCTGCGGTACGATGCGCCCAGCCAAACGGATTTGTTAAACACCAGGTAACTGGTAGCGTCAAAATTAAGCGGGCCTTTTAAATCGCTTTTCACCATGAGCGAAGGTTTTATATCCACGTGCTCTGATAAGGGCAGCATAACACCGGTAGTGGCATAGATCGTCCGGACGTTTTGTACCACCGTCAAATTATCGATAGATGCGATACCTGCGCCCGACAACAAATTAAATGCCGATGCCCCAAAATAAAACGATGGCGCATAATAGTAAATACCGAAGCGCACATCGGGTGAAATTTTGCTTTCTACACCTAAAGGGATCGCGCCATCGCCTATATCCGTCGCCGAAAATTTAGCACCATTAATGCTATACTGTTCGCCACCAATGCCAATACCAAAACACAAACGTCTCGTGTCTTCGCCGTCTAATCTCAATCGATAGGAATAATTAAGATAGGCAGAGGTGGTGTTCTCGGGACCAAGCCTGTCAAAGGTCACCAACATACCCACGCCCATATTTTTGTCACTGCTATTGGTGAGACCGTCAACAGAAACTGTTCCCGTTTGCGGTGCATCATTTATACCTATCCATTGTATGCGGCTGGCCAGGTTAAGCGTCCAGTCTTCTTTATAACCCGCGTACGCAGGGTTGAGCGCCAAACCATTAAACATATACTGGCTAAACTGCACGGTTTGCTGTGCCTGTGATTTCAACAAACACAAGCAAGCAACTACAGCTAGTAAGTATGTTTTTAGCCCCCGCATCTACTTCTTCCGTTTAATAAAAACCCAGCCTTTTATAGGCGTTATGGTACCGGAATGCTCGCGGCGATTCAATAAATAGTAGTAGGTACCCTCGGCCAGGTTGCCACCATCCCAATTGTTTAAATAGTTGTCAGAGCGGTATACCTCATTCCCCCAGCGGTTAAAAACAATTAATTGAGAGCCAACATAACTTTCAATATCCTTTATCTTAAATACATCATTCTTGCCATCATTATTGGGGGTAAAGATGTTCGGGATGTTCATATCTGGCGCTATAACGCTTACTGTCACCGTGTCTCCACAGCCGTTAACGTTGGTATTAATGAAATGATACAAGCCGATGTTATCCAGGTTATTCACCGTTATTGTATTGGCAGTTGGTGTGTTAACGGCCACTTTAAACAGATCGGTTGCGGACTGCGACCAGGTACCGCCATTACTCACAGCGATGGTTACCGAAGTATATTGATAGACTGTTTGGCCTGCACCAACAATAGGTGTTGGCGTATATGGTGTGTTAACTGTGAATATGTTGTTACAGCCTGTACCGGATGGTGCGCTATTACACTCATTGGTCGGATCGGTTGGCGGTGCAGCATCGGGATTGGTAGCGTCGGGGTCGGTCATGTCTGCTAATCGCAGGACACTTGCCGAAACAGGAATAGGTGCTGTTGCCGTTTTTGAGATTGTACCCTGAATAGTAAGCACCAATGTAGCACCCGAACTCAAGTTCAAATTTGCTGAATAGTCGGTAGCGTTTATCTTTCCGCCCAAAATTGACGCAGTTCCTGAGAGCACCTGGCTTGTTACGGTTAGATTGCCAACATCTGCTGTATAATTAAACTTAAACGGAGCGCCTGAGACATCATTCGGACCGTTATTTGATATATAAGCGATATATGAAACAGGCTTGCCGGCACAGCCTGCAGTTGCGATAATATCCGTTATTGCCAGATCGGCTTCTTGCAACTGAAAGCTAACTATACTGGCAGAGGCCCC
>Ga0209026_1000935_pt1 | contig 14710 bp, 11 predicted proteins | sample AraplaCL_Col_mCL_FD_184262 | JGI IMG/M metagenome (GOLD analysis project Ga0209026, IMG submission 184262) | Arabidopsis root microbial communities from the University of North Carolina, USA - plate scrape CL_Col_mCL (SPAdes) (version 2) | ecosystem: Host-associated > Plants > Roots >... | reverse complement strand
CGCAGCGGGTGCCGGTAGCGGCAACGGCTCCACCGCCGTCGAATCGGCCGGTCGGCGCGCCAGCCCGCCATGCCGGAACAGCTCGCTGGCCACCTGGTAATACGCAATCGCCTGGTCGATCTGGTTCTCGTTCTGCGGGGTGATCGGGGTGGCGTCGCCGGTGGCGTAGTCGGGCTTCATCTGCTCCAGCTTGCGCTGCGGCTCCAGCACGGTGAGCACATCATTGTGCAGGTAGCCGAGTTTCTCGTAGGTGGCCGGGAACGCGCGCTCACGGCCGGGCTCCAGTTGGAACAAGTCGTAGCCGAAGAAGCGCGAGCGGTAGCTGAAGTTGAGCAGGCCAAGCACGGTCGGCGCGATGTCGACCTGGCCCATCAACCGTTCCACGCGCTGCGGCTGGATATGTTTCGGCGCATAGATCCACAGCGGGACGTGGTAGCGGTTGATCGGCACGCTGGTCTTGCCGGCGCTGGAGGCGCAGTGGTCGGCGGTGATCACGAACACGGTGTCGTCGAAGTACGATTTTTCGCGCGCGCGCTTGATGAAATCGCCGATCGACCAGTCGGTGTAAGCCACCGCACCCGCACGGGTCTGGTTGGCCTGGCTGACCCGTCCGGCCGGGAAGGTGTACGGCCGGTGGTTGGAGGTGGTCATGATATGCAGAAAGAACGGTTTGCCCGCGGCATGCGCGTCGTCCATCTGCTTCAGTGCCAGCGTGTACAAGTCCTCGTCGGCCACGCCCCATACGTTCTCGCTGTGGATCGTGGCGCCCTTCGGGATATCGCGGCGGTCCACCGTGCGATAGCCGTTGTGGCTGAAGAAATAATTCATGTTGTCGAATTCGCCGTAGCCGCCGTAGACGAAATCCGACTGGTAGCCGCGGTCGTTGAAGATGTCCGCCAGCGACAACAGGTTTTCGTTGTTGTGCTCCTTCAGCAGCGAGTCGCCCGGGGTCGGCGGCACCGACAGCGACAGCGCTTCCAGTCCGCGCACGGTGCGCGTGCCGTTCGCGTAGAGGTTGTCGAAGAACAGGCTCTGGCTGACCAGCGAATCGAGGTACGGCGTGATGTTTTCCTTGTTGCCGAACGTGCCCAGATAGTCGCCGGACAGGCTCTCGACGCTGATCAGCACCACGTTGAGATGCCGCTCTGGGCCGACGCGGCGGATCGCGCGGGTGAGATCGTGCGGGTCGTCGTTGATGTAGGTGGCGTCCGGTGTCTTGAGGCCCTCGCGCACCAGGCGGAACGCCTGATCGTCCGGCAAGGTGCGGTAGAACTTCGCGTAATCGAGATGGCTGCTGCGGAATGCGTTGAAGAACTGGTAGATGCCGTTGCCGGCCAGCTCGTTGACGTAGTTGTTGCTGGTGCGATCCTTCATGCCCCCGTTGACTGCGGCCAGCGAGACCGCGGTCAGCACCAGCCACAACAGCACGATCCTGCCGCGCTGCCAGAAGCGGCTGCCGTCGTCGCGGGCGCGCAGGCCGCGACGGCCGATCGCGAATACCACCAGGGCGCCCACGACCAGCAGCGCCAGCCAGCGGCCGATCGGATAGGACTCGCGGATGTTGCCGATCACCTCGGTGGTGTAGACCAGATAGTCCACTGCGATGAAATTGAAGCGCACGCTGAACTCGTTCCAGAACACCAGCTCGGATGCCGCCACGAACAGCAACCCGTACAGCAGCACCAGCGCCAGTCCGTACAATGCCCATTGACCGCGGCGCGAGACGTAGGCGAAACCCGGAATCGGCAACACCAGCAGGAACAGCACCACCAGCGGCCAGGTCATGCCCAGGTGCGCGCGATACAGCGCGTACAGCGCGCCCAGGCACAGCGCATACACCAGCGCCAGCGCCAGCGCCCAAAGCAGCCATTGCCCCAGTCCAGAAACAGTGGCGCGCCGGGTCGGCACCAGCCACAGGAACAGCACCAGCGGCCAGGCCACGTAGATGTAGGTGATCAGGTCATAGCCGAAACCCACGCCGAACGCGTACAGCAGGTTCAACGGCGTGTGCGGCACTTCGTGGCCGGACATGATCAGCAACACCACGCGGGTGACGAACGAGATCGCCACGAAGGTGATGGCCAGCCACAGCAGCGGACGGAAACGCTGACGCAACGGGGAAGTCGGGGTGAATGCACTCGACACGGGGAACTCCAGCGAAAAGACATGAAATCAGCGGGCGCCGACGACGCGGGCGCGACATGATCCGGGCTTTATACCGCGGATCAGCTTGGCGAATGGTTAGTTTTCAACGCGGCGATGGCGTCGGTCCGGGCCGCTTCCATCGCCGCGCCGATCGCCGGCCCGGCCAGACCCTGGGCGACAAAGGTCGCCGAGTCGACCGCCGCCGCGGCAGCACGGGCTTCGCGCAGGTAGGCTGCCTGCGGGTAGTCGTCGTGCTCGTGGCCGAGCCGGCCGAGCTTGTCGGCTTCGCAGGCGGCAAGGAAAGAGTCCAGCCGCGCGGGGCGACGCAATGCGTCGAGCGCACTCAGCAGCTTCAGCACAGTGGCCGGCTTCAGCTCGAACGCGCGATGCGCATTCAGATGCTCGCGACATACCAGTTCGGCCAGCGCGGCATGCTCGGTCGGCACTTTCAGGCGCGCGGCCAATACGCGCAGTGGCGCCACGCCACGATGCTCATGGCCGATATGGCGCGGCAGTTCGTCGGCCGGCGTCAACGCCTTGCCCAGGTCGTGCGTGAGCGCACAGAAGCCGACCAGGTCGTCGCCCGGCGCGATGCGCGCCGCCGCATCCAGCACCATTTCCAGATGCACGCCGGTATCGATTTCGGGATGGAATTCGGCACGCTGCGGCACGCCGTACAACGCATCGATTTCGGGAAACAGCACGGCCAGTGCGCCGCATTCGCGCAGTACGCGCAGGAACGCCGACGGCTGTGGTTCGCCCAGCGCCTTGTGTGTTTCCGCCCACACGCGCTCAGGCACCAGATGATCGACCTCGCCATCGCGCACCATCTGCCGCATCAGTGCGATGGTCTCCGCCGCCACCGTGAAACCCAGCGGTGCGAAGCGCGCGGCGAACCGCGCCACCCGCAGCACGCGCACCGGATCCTCGACAAACGCCGGCGACACATGTCGCAGCACCCGCGCCTCGATATCGCGCACGCCGTGGTACGGATCGGTCAGCGTGCCGAGCTCGTCCTGCGCGATCGCGTTGATGGTGAGGTCGCGCCGCGCCAGATCCTGCTCCAGCGTCACCGTCGCATCGGCCTGGAACACGAAGCCGTGATAGCCGCGCCCGGTCTTGCGCTCGGTGCGCGCAAGCGCGTACTCCTCGCCGGTCTTCGGATGCAGGAACACCGGGAAATCCTTGCCCACCGGCTTGTAGCCCAGCGCCAGCATTTCCTCGGGCATCGCGCCGACCACCACATGGTCATGGTCGACCACGGGGCGGTTCAGCAATTTGTCGCGGACCGCGCCGCCGACGAGATAGGTTTGCATGGGGGGATTCTGCCATGCCGGCAAGCCGCCTCAGCAGGACCCGGCTACTCGATGTGCTTGACGTGAAGTCTCGGCAAACGGGCTCGCTCGTCGCGGCGATCGGCATTCGACAGCCCTAGGCGCCTCCGTTGGTCACCAGTCGGCGCAAAAGCGAACCGCGGCAAGACCACGCGCGACGCCACTTGCATCCGACCATACTGCGACTTACCGAGCGAACGTGACCTGTTCGCTTTATGCCGCCGTCCTGCTCACGTAAGCTGGCAGGCGAAAACCGATGGCGGACAGGGGGCCTTCGATCATGGTGGCAAAGCAGGGGCATCCGCTGCTGCGGGATCGTGCTGCGGGTTTGTCGCCGGCGGCGGCGCAGCGGCTGGACGAGGCGACTACCGCGCTGAGCCGCAACGAGCTGAGTGCCGCCGAGGCTAGCCTGCTGAGTGTGCTGGACCAGGCGCCGGACTGCGTGGAAGCGCGGCGTCTGCAGGGTTTGGTGAAACAGTTGCGTGGCGATCACGCACAGGCCGTGACGATCCTGCGGCAGGCGCTGGCGTTGAGTCCGGACCACGCGCTGATCCACATGAACCTGGGTATTTCGCTGCATGCTGGCGGTGAGCCTGATGCGGCGCTGGCGTCCTTGCAGCGGGCCTGCAAACTGGCCACCGATTTCGCACCGGCCTGGTTCAACCTGGGGCGGGTGTTGAGCATGCAAGGTCGTCCCGCCGGCGCGGTTACCGCCTTGCATCGCGTGCTGGATATCGATCCGGATCATATTGAAGCGCGGATCATGCTGGCGCAGGCGCAGGCCCGACTCGGCGCGCTGGAGCCGGCGAGTGCGAATTACCGCGAGGTGCTGCGTCGACAACCCGGTCACCCCGATGCGTGGATCGGCTTGACGCACCTGCCGGCCGTGCGTTTCGACAAGGACGATGTCGCCTGGTTGCAGCAGGCCTTGCAGCTGTCGCAGACGCCGCAGGCGCGTGTTTCGCTGGGCTTCGCGCTGAGCGGAGCCCTGGAGGATCAGGCTGACTACCGCGGGGCTTTTCGCGCGCTGTACAAGGCCAATTCGCAGAAGCGCCGCCTGGTGGGCTGGAATGCCGCGGTCGCTCGGGCAAAAGTCAGCACGATGCTCGATGTGTTCGCCACTCCTTTGTCTGGAGCACCGGATGCCGCGCTGGGCGAGCAGGTGATCTTTCTGGTGTCGCTGCCGCAGTCCGGTGCCGACGCAACCGCGCAGATTCTTGCCGCACATCCGCAGGTCGGCGCGGTCGACGCGCTGCCCGACTTGCAGCAGGTCGTTGGCGCCGAGTCCAGGCGACGAGGACAGCCGTTCGCGCAATGGGCTCGTGCAGCCACCGCCACGGACTGGGCGCGACTGGGACAGGACTATCTCTCGCGCACGGCCCAGGCACGCGACGGCAAGCCGCGTTTCGTCGATGCCAATCCGCTCAATTGGCGGCTGGTGGGTGCGGCGCTGGCGATGTTGCCCGGTGCGCGCGTGGTGAACAGTCGTGGCGACGCGCTGGAAACCTGCTTCGCCTGTTACCGCCAGCTGTTCGACAGCGGCAACGAGTTCAGTTACGACCTCGACCATATTGCCAGCTACTGGCGCGACTACGACAGGCTTTGCCGACACTGGCAGCGCCTGTTCCCGCAGCGCTTCCTCGATCATGTCCACGAGTCGTTGCAAGCCGACCCCGAAGCCCGGGTCCGGCGCCTGTTGGCGTTCTGCGGCCTTGAATACGATCCGGCCTGCCTGGCGATTCATTGCCCGCAACCCATCGCGCGCAGTGCGCCGTACGGCAGCGAGTTGAATCGATTGCGGATGTTGCTTGGTGCTGCCTGATCGGGTGCTGCCGGTCAGCGCCGCAGCGAACGCGCCGCGGCCAGCCGCCGCTGTCGCGCCGATGGGTTGAGCAGCACCGGCAGCCAGGGAGAGAACGGTTGCGGCGTGATGCCGAGCGCGACGTAACCGTCGACCGTGCCCACCGAATCGGTGTGCAGCGAGCGGAAATTGTCGAGCGAGAAGGGTTTGCCTGGCAGCAGTTCGGCGAACTGCGCCTGGAGCCGGCCGAGGCTGTCGGGCAGCGCGATGATGGGCGTGCGCAAGCCGGCGGCCGCGCGGATTTTCTGCACGATCTCGCCCAGCGTGAGCACTTCGGGGCCGTACAGTTCGAAGCTGCGCCGCCGCCCGAGCTTGTCGCTGCCGACGCAACGTGCGATCGCCTCGGCCACGTCGCCGACGAAGGTGGGCGCCATCCGTGCCTTTGCGCGCGCCAGCGGCAACACCGGCATGCGTCGCAGCAGCGCGGCAAAGCGGCTGACCAGTCCGTCGCCCGCGCCGAATATCACGCTGGGCTGGTAGATCGTCCAGTCGAGTCCGGATGCCCTGGTCAGCACCTCGGCCTCGCCGCGGGTCTTCAGGTATTGCGACAAGCCCTGGCCGGCTTTCAGCGAGCTCATCTGGTGCAGGCGTGGGACGCCGCTGGCGTGACAGGCTGCGATCAGGCGACGGGTCAGCTCCACGTGGGTGCGCTGGAAGGTATTCGGACCGCTCGGGTTGAGGATGCCGACCAGATTGATGACCGCGTCCGCGCCGGCGAGGTGCCGGCGTAGGGCGTCGTCGTCGTAGACGTTGGCGCTGCGTATGCTCACACCGGGCAACACGCCCAGTTCGCGGTGCTGCTCCCGATTGCGCGACAGCAGCACGATGCGATGGCCGTCGGCGGCCAGCCGCGGCAGCAGATGGCTGCCGACGAAACCGGTACCGCCGAGAATGACGAGTTGCTGTGCGGCCATGCGGATCTGTCCTGGATAGGCAGCGTCAAGGCGACGCGTTGGGCGCGCTGGATGTCGCCGCCGGAACACTGGCCGGCTCCACGGCCGGACAGCTGATCGCGCGGCGTACCGTCGACGCGTTTGGCAGTCCATACGGCTGGCCGATCGCGCTCATGCGCGTGGCCAGCGGCACGGCATTGCCATGCAGGCGCCAATCGTAGATCACGCTGAACGCCATCACCCGCGCCACGTACTCGCGGGTTTCCTTGAACGGGATGGTCGCCACGAACAGGTCCGGCGTCAACGTGCCGCGCGCGGCCAGCCACTGGTCGACGCGGTTCGGGCCGGCGTTGTAGGCAGCGCTGGCCAGCCACGGCGAACCGTTGAAACGCTCGGCCATCTGCGCCAGATAGCGGGTGCCCAGCACGATGTTGGTGGCCGGGTCGTACAGCGTGTCGCCACCGCCCCAGTCGAGGCCATTGCGTTTGGCCACCAGCGCGGCGGTGGCGGGCACCAATTGCATCAGGCCGCGGGCGTCGGCGCCGGAGCGCGCATCGTCCATCCATGCGCTTTCGGCGCGCACGATGCCGTAAGCCCAGACCGGTTCGATGCCGGCTTGTTCGGCCTGCGGCACCACGCCGTCCTGACTGGCCAGCGGGAAGCGCAGGTCGTACAGCCGCAGCGCGTCGCCGCTGCTGAGAGTGAATACGGCGCGGTCGTACCAGCCGCGGCGGTGGGCCAGATCGGAGGCGATCTGCAAGGTGGCCTGATCGGCGTCCTGCAGCGCGCGGGCCCATTCGCGCCGGGCGAGCTTGGGCAGTCCGACCGCGTACAGCTCGAAGGCGCGCAGCAGGCCGGGGTTGGCCAGCAAGGCCTGTTCGCCTTGCGGATTGTCGGCCAGGGTCAACGGGCAGATCGCGTACGGCTGGTCGAGCTTGTCGGCGGCGAGAAAACCGTAGAACGTGGACTTGGTGGCCTGCGCGATGAGCTGCCGGCGTGCCTCGTCGCTGCGGCCCAGTGCGGCCAGAGCGCGGGCGTGGAAGTATTGCCATTCGCCGTCCTGCTGCTGGCTGGCCGGCATCGCGTCGATCGCCTCCAGCACCCCGGTCCAGTTCTGCCGGGCCAGCGCCACGCGCACGCGCCATTCGCGGCTGACATCGGTCTGCACGGCGGCGGGCAGCGCGATCAGGCGGGCCAGCGCGCCGTCGTCGAAATCGGTGGCGTGGAACAGCGCCAGCGCGTACAGGATCTGGCCGCGCTGCTGTTCGCTGAAACTGAAGTGCGCTTGAAGTTGCTGCCAGGCCGTGTCGGCGCTGGTGGACTGACGGCGGGCCAGCCGGGTCAATGCCAGCGTGGCGGCCTGCCGGTTGCGCGAGGTGTCGGGCCAGTCGGCTGCGGTAGTCAGCGCGCCGGCCGGATCGCGCAGCGCCAGCGCGAGTCGTTGCGCGGTAGCGCGATCGTCTGCCGGCAGCCAGTCGGCCAGCTTGGCGATGGTGCCGGGCTGGCCGGCGTCGGCGGCGCGGTCGATGCGCGCCCACAGCCGCGTACTGGTCAGCAAGCCCTGGTCGTGCGCGGCATCGAGTACTGCATCGCAGGCATCGGGTAGATTCGGCTTGGCCCAGAAGGTGGCCAGATCCTTGTCGAAGTCCAACGTGCCGCCGCTGGCCAGTCGCGCCTGCAACGCATCGCAGCCGAGCGTGTCGCCGAGGCCGGGCTGGTACAGCGCGAGGAAATGGTTCCAGTCCTGGCGGCGCGCCAGTTCCAGCAGGAACGAGCGGCGCAGGTCGGCGGCGGGAATCCAGTCGGGGTACTGCCTGAGATACGACTCGACGGCGGCGCGGTCGATCTGCTGGATATCGTGTTCCAGCGCCGCCGCCTGCAGATAGGGGTACAACGGATAGTCGTGCAGGCCGGCGGCCAGGCTCTGCCAGCCATCGCCACCTTGCTGGGCGGCGGCGTACGCCTGCTTGAAGGCGGCGCGCTGAGCGGCACTGGGCTCGGCGGCATGCGCGATCGCGGCGATCAGCAAACAGCCGGTCACCGATAACAACCGGGCCAGCAACCGCCGGCTGAACGAGATGCGCCGAGGTGGGGCGACAACAAACATGGGGACTCCTGCGGTCGATCTATGTGCAGTGTAGTCGATGGTCCGGATTCGCTTGTCGCGAATCGGTGAGGGCTCGCCTGCTAAGCTGATGCGCTTCGTCTTCAGCATTTCCGGGATCGGCATGTCGTCAACGCCTTCGCCAGTTTTTCGTCGAGCCGGGTGGGCGTGGGTGGTGCTGGTGGCGCTGGCCTTGGCCGGTGCGTACTGGTGGTGGGCGATCGGCCGGCCGGTGGCACTGCCGGATGCGCCGTCGGCGCGGATCGCCTGCGTGTCGTATGCGCCGTTCCGCAACGACGGCGAAACGCCGCTGGATGCGCTGGCCTTCATCTCTCCCGAGCGTATCGACGAGGATCTGCGTGCGCTGTCGCAACGCTTCGATTGCGTGCGCACCTATTCGCAGGGGCAGGGCCTGAGCGCGGTGCCGCAGATCGCCGAACGCTACGGCATGAAGGTATTGATGGGCATCTGGCTGGGTGCCGACAAGAAGTCGAACGCGCAGCAGATCGAGCTGGGCATCGCCACCGCGCGCAAGTATCCGCAGGTGCTGCGCGGCGTGATCGTGGGCAACGAGGTGCTTTTGCGCGGCGATCTGTCGGCGACGCAATTGGAGGGCTATCTGCGTGAGGTGCGCTCGGCGATCAGCGTGCCGGTAACTTATGCCGATGTGTGGGAGTACTGGATGCGCCATCCCGAGCTGGCCGGCTCGGTCGATTACCTCACCATCCATATCCTGCCGTACTGGGAGGACCAGCCGGTATCGCCGGAGCGCGCGGTGCAGCATGTGGCGACGGTATACGCGACGGTGCAACAGACGTTTCCAGGACGGCGCGTGATGATTGGCGAAACCGGCTGGCCCAGTGCCGGACGGCAGCGCCAGGCGGCGAGCGCGAGCTTGGTCAACGAAGCGCGCTACCTGCGCGAATTCCTGGTCTATGCGGCGACTGTGCACATGCCGTACAACGTGATCGAGGCATTCGACCAGCCGTGGAAGCGCGTGCAGGAAGGGGCCGCTGGCGGTTACTGGGGCATCTTCGATGTGCAGGCGCGGCCGAAGTTCGCGATGCAGGGACCGGTCATCGAAGAGCCGCACTGGTGGGCCGGGTGGCTTGCCGGTGTCGCTGGCGCCGGATGGTTTGCATCGATCGGAGCATGGCGGCGGCGCTGGCGAGGCTGGCGTGGCTGGACAGCGCTGGCGCTGACCGGCGTCGCCAGCGGCTGTGCACTGGCTTGGCAGTACCGCCAGATGTGGTATGCCTGCGGCAATCTATGGGAATGGACGGAATCGTTCATCGCCTGCGGCGCGGCGTTGCTTACCGCGCTGCTGCTGGCGCGCTGGATCGCTGCGCGGCTGGCCGGTGTGACGCCGCCTTCCGTCCCCGGATGGCGGCGCCTGGGCTGGCTGTTTGCGCTGGCGTTCTACGGCCTGTTGCTCGCGTTCAATGGGCGTTATCGGGATTTTCCGCTGGGCTTGTTCATGCTGCCCAGCGTCGGCTACGCCCTGGTTACCTGGTTGTCCGATCGACGCGACGTGGCGATGCCGCTGCTGGAGGAACGTTTCCTCGCCGCCTGGTTGCCGATGCTGGCCGCGATCGTGCTGGTGGAGGAAAACGGCCTCACGCCGGCGGCATGGTTATGGCTGGGACTGAACCTGTTGCTGGCGTTGTCGGTGTGGTTCGATTGGCGCAACGCGCGCCTGCAGCCGCAGCAGGCGTAGGCTGCCGATCAACAATGCCACCGCGCCGATCTCGAAGTCGTAGAGTTCGAATGCGAACACGCCCAGCGCGGCGGCCAGCCATGCCAGCCACGGGCGTTGCGACAACAGCGACAGCGCCGCGGCGAGCAGTGCCGCGACGCCATAGGCGTGATACAGAAAACCCACTATCAGCCACTGCCGTCCGCCGCACCACGCGGGGGCGTTGACGGCGTCGCACTGCTGTCCGATCGCATGGGATTCGATCAGGCTGTAACGAAGCCATGCCGTACCCAGCACGACTGCCAGCAGCAGTACCCATGGCCATCCCCATCGCCACCTTGTCGACTTCATTGGCGCCGACTCCGCGAGGTGTTGCCGCCGACATGCGCCGGCAGGCGGATCTCCGCCGCCAGCGGCAGGTGATCGGAGAACGCCTGCGGCAGCGCCCAGGTCTTGTCCAGGTGGATCGCCGAGGTGGTCAGGATGTGATCCAGCGCGCGCCGTGGCTTCCAGCTGGGAAAGGTCGGGGTCGACTGCACTGGTGGCTGCAGATTGCATTTGGCGAACAGGTGGGCCATCTCGACGCTGTGCGGTTCTGTGTTGAGATCACCCATCAACACCGCGTGTGGAAAGTCATGCAGCAACTCCGCAATGAAGCCGAGCTGGCGTGCACGCGCCGGTGCGCTCAGCGACAGGTGCGCGATCATCACCGCCAGCGCGCTGTTGCCTTCGCCGAACTGCACCAGCAGTGCGCCGCGGCCGGGGATACGGCTGGGCAGCGGATAGTCCAGCACCGAGTGCGGCTCCAGCCGGCTGATCAGTCCGTTCGCCGAATGCGCCAGCCGCGCCATCGCCCGGTTCGGCTGGTGGCTCCAGAACGGCATGCCGGCGGTTTCGGCGAGGTAGCGGGTCTGGTTGAGGAAGCCAGAACGCAGGCTGCCGGCATCGGCCTCCTGCAGGCCGATCACGTCGAACTGCGGCAGTACCTCGGCGAGCCGGTCGAGGTTGTCCATCTTGCTGCGCCCGGGCAGCACGGCGTTGATGCTGCGAGTGACGTATTCGCTGTAACGCTGCACGCTGGCGCCGGCCAGGATGTTGCAGCTCAGCAGGCGCAGACGGCGCTCGGCAGGGGCAGCTTGGAGGAGGGCGGCGCGGGTCATCGCAACACACTACAGGGAAGGAGGATGCCCACGCTCATGGAGGTGCGCCAGGCAATGCCGCGAAGCATGATCCATCGCATGTGAACAAGACGGCACTCGCGCCACCGGAGGCGGCGCGGTGCGGCCGGCTTATTTCCCGCTCAGCTCGCGCTTGACCAGCCAGAGCGTCACCGCAAGCATTTCGTCGAACGAGTGGACGGTGGCCACGCGATACTTGCCGTTGACCACGATGGTCGGCGTACCGTCCACCTGCCACTTCTGGATCAGTGCCAGATCGTTCTTCAGCTTTTCGGTCGTTTCGGCGGACGTGGCGATGCCCATGAACGCGGCGCGGTCGACGCCTTCGCGGGCGTAGAAGTCGGCCAGTTCATCCATCGAATTGATCGGGTAGTTCTGGCCGAATTTGGCGGCGAACAAGGCCAGGTGGGTGCGGTCGACCACGCCCAGTTGCTTCGCAGCGTAATAAGCGCGTGCATACGGCAGCCACTCGGCGTTGAACGGCGCGGGCACCAGCTTGAACTCCGCGCCTGTGGGCAGCTGCTTGCGCAGTTTCTCGGCGGACGGCGCGAACTGCGCGCAGTGAATGCAGCCGTACGAAAACACCTCGACCACTTCCACCTTGCCGGCACTGCTGTAACGCTGGTGCGGAGCAGGCAGGGTCACGTACTCGGTGCCCTCGGTATACGGGGCCGTGGTGCTGGACTGCGCGGTGCAGGCGCTGGCCAGCAGCAGACCGCCGAACAGGATGAATGCGTGCAGACGGGCAAATCGCTTGAGCATGGGGTTCTCTCTTCGCTTGGGGTTCGGCATCAATCGATCCGGCTTACTTGCCGGCCGCTTCCTTGGCCACCAGCCACTGGGTCAGCTCGATCGACTGCGCGTAGCCACCAGCGGAGGTTGCCGTGAAGCGGTACTTGCCGTTGATGATCATGGTCGGGGTGCTGTCCACGCCGTAGGCCTTCATCAGGTCGTCCGCGCGCTTCATCTGGGTATTGATCGAGAACGAGTTGGCGATGCCGACGAATTCCTTCGGATCGACGCCGTACTTGGCGTAGAACTTCGCGATGTCGTCGATCGTCGGCCATGCCTCCTTGGGCTTGGGCTTTTCAGCCTTGAGGTCGTAAGTGGACAGCTCGCCGGTTTTCCAGGCGGCGTCGAACATCGCATCGTGGGTCTTGTCGACGACGCCGAGCGCCTGTGCCGCGTAGAACGCGCGCTGGAACACAGGCCAGTTCTCGTCCGGACGGAACGAGGCCGCCAGATAATTCATCACCGCGTTCGGCGGCAGGCTCTTGGCGATCTGGTCGGCGGTGGCATGGAAGCCGTTGCAGGCCGGGCACGCATACGAGAACACTTCGGTCACTTCGATCTTGCCGGGATGGCTGGTCGGCTGCGCCGGCTCGATCACGAAGTAGTTCTTGCCCTCGACCCATTTGCCGTTGTCGACAAAGGGCGCCGCCGCTGCGACAGGTGTGGCAGCGGCCGGTGCGGCGCTGCCTGTGGCAGCCGGTGCGGCGGTTGTCGCGGCGTTGGCCGGGGCAGCGCTGCTTGGCGCGGCCGGCGTGGCCGCGGTGCTGCTGGTTACGGGCGCGGCCGGTGGGACGCTGCCGCCGGTGTCGCTGTCATGGCTGCAGGCGGCAAGCGCGAGCAGGGCGGCACACAGGAACGGCAGACGCTTCAACATGGCGGACCTCGAAAGATGGGGCATGGAACCGACAGCGCCGACACGTCGGTCGGCGCAGGTCTATCAGGGCGAGGGCGTGGCGGCCGGCTGGGTATCGGCGCTGTGCAGACCTTCGATGTAGCTGGACAGTGCGGAGATGTCGTCGGCGTCGAGTTTCTTCGCGATCGCCGGCATGATTTGCGATTGCGCATCGTCACCCCAGGTGGTGCCGTCGTGCCAGGCCTTCAGCGTGGCTTGGACGTACTGCGCGTGCTGGCTGGTCAACTGCGGATACATCGCGCCCGGATTGCCGCGGCCGTCGATGCTGTGGCAGGCCATGCAGGCCGGGATGCCGCGCGTGCTGTCACCTTGACGGAACAGAGTCTCGCCCTTTTCGACCAGCGCTTGGTCGGCCACGCCGGGCAGCGGGGTCTTGCTGGCGAAGTAGGCGCCTACGTCGTGCATGTCCTGGGTGGACAGCGGCGTGGCCATGCCCAGCATGATCGGGTTCTGCCGCTTGCCGGCCTTGAAGTCGGTCAGCTGGCGAACGATGTACCGCTCGCTCTGGCCGGCCAGCTTCGGGTATTGCGCGTCGCTGGAGTTGCCGTCCATGCCGTGGCAGGCACCGCAGGCGGCAGCCTTGGCTTGGCCGGCCGTGGCATCGCCGGGTTTGGCGGCTTCGGCCACTGCGGGCGCGACGAGAGGCGCTGCGCCGGCTGGTGTTGCCGCCGTGGCGGCAGCGGCAGGCGCGGCAGTTTTCGGCTGGGCGTCCTGTGCTGTCACCACACTGGCGGACAGTGCAAACACAAGGGCAATGGCGGACCCAAGAACAGCGGGCCGAAAACCAGCGGACCGAAAACTCATACACTTGACTCCCGAGAGACTTGCAAACACTGCCAGTGATTGCGGCCATGCGGCCTGCAGCAGGCAGAAACCGCAGAATTATCCCTGTGCCACCATAGCTTGGTCAAACCATTCCCATGTCGAATCCCTTACAAGGTGCGCAGTTTGTGCTCGCTGCCCACCGCATCAGCCAGCTTCCCGCCGATCAGGGCGCGGAGGTGGCGTTTGCCGGCCGCTCCAACGCCGGCAAGTCCAGCGCGCTGAATGCGTTGACCAATCACAAGGGGCTGGCACGCACTTCCAAGACCCCTGGCCGCACCCAGCAGATGGTCGCGTTCAGCCTGCCGCCGTACAAGGATGTACCAGTGTCGCGGGCGCAGGATGCGCAGGAGCGACCGCCGCCGACCCAGGTGGATGGCCAGCCACCGTCGGATGTGCGCCTGATCGACTTGCCCGGCTACGGCTACGCCAAGGTGCCGCTGGAGATGCGCGAGCACTGGAAGCTCGAGATCGACGCGTACCTGCATCAGCGCCGCAGCCTGCGCGGGCTGGTGCTGATCGTCGACATCCGCCATCCGCTGAAGGAGTTCGACCGGCAGATGCTGGAGTTCTGCTTCGCCACCCAGCTGCCATGCCACCTGCTGCTGACCAAGGCCGACAAGCTCTCGCGTGGCCAGGCCACGCAGGCGCTGGCCACCTTGCGCAAGCAGTTCGCCGCCGAAGGCCTGCATGCCACCGCCCAGATCTTCTCCTCCTCCGCCGGCACCGGCGTGGAGGAAGCCCGGCAGGCAGTGATGACGCTGCTGCGGCAGCCGCGGGAAGGCGCCCATCAAGACCGCGAACGCTTGTTGTAGGAGCCCGCTTGCGGGCGATGCCTTTTGCTTTGGTTGGTTGATTCGAAGCGAAGAGCTTTCGTGCGCCATTGGCGCCCGAGTCACTTTTCTCTTGTGTGGCCAAGAGAAAAGTAACCAAAAGAGAAGGCCACCCCGCTTGGCGCTTGCCGGGCTCCTG
>Ga0209026_1000933_pt1 | contig 14737 bp, 11 predicted proteins | sample AraplaCL_Col_mCL_FD_184262 | JGI IMG/M metagenome (GOLD analysis project Ga0209026, IMG submission 184262) | Arabidopsis root microbial communities from the University of North Carolina, USA - plate scrape CL_Col_mCL (SPAdes) (version 2) | ecosystem: Host-associated > Plants > Roots >... | reverse complement strand
GGATTGAGCGCTGCCAGCAGGTTCAGCGCCTGGACCACGTCTGGGCAATTGTGGCAAGAGAGCGACATGAAGACTTCGAAGTGCAGCGGCTGCGACAGCGCACGAATCTGCTCGACAACATCGGCCTCGACCTTGGGCGGGTGGCCGCCGACCTGCAGCAGCGCCAGCACGAGCGAGGTGAATTCATGGCCCATGGGAATGCCGGCAAACTCCACGCGCGGCGCTTCGCCCTGGGCGGCAATGCCGAACGACGGCTTGCGCGGGCACGATGCGTCCTCGCGTATGGCCACGTTGGGCGAACAATCGCCGATGTCGGCCATCAGGCCCCGCAGCTCTTCGCTCGCCGCGCTGTCGTCATAGGTTGCCACGAGTTCGATGGGGCGTTGCAGGCGTTCCAGGTAGGCCTTGAGCTGGCCCTTGATGTTACTGTCCAACATGATGCAATTCTCCGAGTTGGTGGGGTTCAGGGTGCAGAGAGCAGAAGCTCAAGGCTGCATTTTGAGAAACTGAAAGGGAAAATCTGAAAACACGTAGGCGAAGCGTGGCGCAGGCAGGTCAGCCCGCGCCTTCGATCCTCCGTCGGGCTCACAGGGCGCTCGACGGAGGTCGTCCAATCAGATCTTGCCGACGAGATCCAGCGACGGCGCAATGGTCTTGGCGCCTTCCTTCCACTTGGCCGGGCAAACCTGGCCTGGGTTGTTGGCCACGTATTGGGCAGCCTTCAGCTTGCGCAGGGTTTCCTGGACGTCGCGGGCAATCGCGTTGTCATGGATTTCAGCGGTCTTGATCTTGCCTTCCGGGTTGATGATGAAGGTGCCGCGCAGCGCCAGGCCTTCTTCTTCGATGTGCACGCCGAAAGCGTGGGTCAACAGATGGGTCGGATCGCCAACCAGCGGGAAACGCGCCTTGCTCACGGCCGGGCTGGTTTCATGCCACACTTTGTGGGCGAAATGCGTGTCGGTCGTGACAATGTAGACTTCCGCACCGGCCTTCTGGAACTCGGCGTAGTGGTCGGCAGCATCTTCGACTTCCGTCGGGCAGTTGAACGTGAACGCGGCCGGCATGAAAATCAGGACCGACCACTTGCCTTGCAGCGACTGCTCGGTGACTTCGATAAACTTGCCATTGTGGAAAGCTTGAGCCTTGAACGGGGCGACTTGGGTATTGATAATGGACAAGAGAAAACTCCTTATTAAGGGTTGGTTGGACAAAACTATTGAAATCAAATAATCTATAGCTGGATTGTATGGGCGAATCGGCAATTTATCCAATCAATTGATTCTATTGACTCGATATGTTCGGCAAATGACGGATGGCCTGGGTAAGGCGCGCGGAAGGTCGATTCGAGCCGTCCAGGCACCAAACACGCCAATTTGACCGCACCCGGCATTCCATCGCCAATGCATCCATAATGGGCCCGCGCCGATACGGCACGCCCCTTCCGCGATGGAGAAGACACGCCATGCCCCGCACCTTCCTTGCCTTGCTGGCTTCGTGCCTGCTTGCGGCCTGCGCCGTCCAAGACAAATCGGAAAATCCTGTTGCCAGTGTTGCCAGTGTCGACTTGAAGCGCTACGCCGGCACCTGGTACGAGATCGGCTCATTTCCGATGTTCTTCCAGCGCAATTGCATCGCCAACACGCAAGCCAATTACACGATCGAAGCCGATGGAAGCGTCGGCAATCCCGCCAGGCGCAACCTCTGGATCCTGTCGCGCACAAAAAGGCTGCAGGCAGACCAGCTTGACAAGGCCCTGTCTGCCGCAAAACAGCAAGGATTTGATCTTGCGCAATTGCACTACACGCGCCAGGAATAGCGCCCGGTTTGCGTGGCAGCGGCAAGATCGCCAACATATTCTGATGGAAAATTAACGACCAGCAAATTGATGCAATATTAGCATCCGTCGAAACTTTTCCAGATTTCCCAAGTCATATTAGCGCCAGGCAGCTTCTGGCAAGGCCGCAGCCTCGCAATGCATCAACTCGCGAGCGCGCGGCATATTCGAATTCAACAACAACGCGACGCCATGCCCGACTCGGAGTGATCATGATCATTCGGGAAACGCCATCTTTGTACTTCTCCGCCAAAGCGGAAGCGACGAAAGCTGCCGCACTGTATGGTGCGCCGGCAATCCGTCATTCCGGCGCCGCGCTCGCATCCGGGAGTTTCAATTTCCATTCGGCGATTGCCAGGCCCGCGACAGGTCGAATCCATTTTTCATCGACTTGCATCGGACGCGAAGATCGCCGCATCCGCCAACGCCATGCAAAGGACGATCATGGGACGATTCCACTTTGACTACCACAAACCCAAGGACGCGGTGAACGGGCTGTTGCTGCGCTATGCAGGATATGATGCGCGCCCGGTCTTTTACGACATCGACGCCATCTGCCCGCAACTGCGCGAACTCGAACGCGCCTACCCGCAGATCCGCGCCGAGTTTGACGCGCTGCAGGACGAGTGCGTGACGATGCCGCGTTACCACGACGTCAACCGCCCGGCCACGGAAATTTCGGCATCCACTTCCGGAAACTGGAACGTGTTCATGCTCGAACTGCTCGGACATCGCGTCGATGACAACCGCGCGCGCTGCCCGGCCACGTGTGCCGCGTTGAGCAAGGTACCCGGCGTGCTGCAGGCCTTCTTTTCGGTGCTCGATCCGGGCAAATCGGTGCCGCTGCATGACGGCCCCTATGTCGGTTATCTGCGCTACCACCTCGGCGTGCGCGTTCCAAAAGAACGGCCGCCGCTGATTCGCGTTGCCGGGCGCGATCACGTGTGGAAGGACGGCGAAAGCGTGCTGTTCGACGACTCCTGGCCGCATGAAGTCGTCAACCACAGCAGCGAAGCGCGCGCCGTGCTGATCGTCGACATCCCGCGCCCGCTGCCGCTGTTGCCGCGCATGGTCAACAACTTCGTGTTGTGGGGCATGGCAGCGCCGCTTTACGGCAAAAAAGTCGTCGAGAAAGCCAAGCGCTATAACGGCGATCTGCTTTGACGACTCGGCGGGCATCGGCCGCCTTCATTGTGTATTTCACGACCGTATTCCAGATTCACCAATGTCATTCGCGGGTCAACGTTGCTCCGGCGCCCCTGCGGCTCGATGCTTCCAAGGGCTCGACCTTCAACCGGCGAGCAGTCTGCCGTCAAGCAGGCTGTGCAGCGTTTTGACGAAGAGCACGGCAATCGCGATGCTCAGCATCGCGAGCAGGATGACGGCGATCGCTGTCACTGGCCAAGCCTGGACGAACATCGAGTATTTCAACGCAGCGCTCGCCAGCGCGGCCATCGGGAAGCTGATCGCCCACCAACCGGTAGCGAACGGAATTCCCCTGCGGAACACCTTGGGCGCCAGCGTGAGGAACAGGAACAGACCGAAGTAGAACAACAGCCCGGAGAAGGTGTCGACCTGCTGCGTGAAGTTGGTGTAGGCGAGAAAGCCGACTTCAAACGGCGCCATCAGGATCACCAGCGAAGGCACCATCCCGGCGGGCAGCGGTTCGCGATGGATGATGCGCGACATGATCATCGTGAAGAACAGCAGAGCGATCATCGTTCCCACGGCCAGCGCGAACAGGTTGACTTCATGCGCCCACGGCATGGGCATGGTCCCGCCGGCAACGGCAATATCCAGCGTGGCCACGCCCGGGATGAACCAGGCGGGAACGGCGTGGGTAGCGTCAACGCTGCCGTGCAGCAGCCGGCTCGCAATCGTGAAGCAGAGCGCAATCGTCAAGATCGCGCCCACCGTCCACATGACTTCGGCAAGCGTCTGGTTCAGTTGGGCGGCGACTGCCGATAGCAGCAGGATGGCGATCGTGATCGTGCCGAAAAAATTCCCGGCGACGGGGTGCCGGAACTCGCCCATCACTGCGTCCGGATGCTTGATGGCCTTTGCGAGATATCCCGCACCCAGCACGACAAAAATGAATGCTGCCAGGACGCCGGCGGCTTCCGATATCAATGGTGTGACGCCAAATTCGTGGCTGGCCTGACGCCACGCAATGGAAAGCCCGGCGACACCCATCACCGACGCAAACAGGTTCACCGGCAGGTTTCGGATGGAAGCGGTTTTTTGCAAAGATTGCGGGTTGCTGATCGAAAGTGTAGACACGGCACATCCTCCATATTGTGGGGACCCGAGGCTTGGCGGCCCATAGCAGCCGGTCATGAAGCCTCAAGTCGTTTGCCGCCCTCGCCTGTCGCAGGGGACAGGGCTGATAGTATTCGATTCCATAAATTAAGATAATCCGGCCTTGGTGGGAATCTTCCTCCCAAAAAATGGGAATATGATCGTGTGTTCGCGGGCCGGCGGCGTAGCGGAGGTGGTAGCGGCAAGATTGCCAACATTTTTTGATGAAAAATTAATCAGTGCTTTCCTGGGGGAAACATGGCGCGAATTTACCTATTACGCGCCACGTTTCTCTATTGCGAAAAATTAATGCTTACCCAAATAGTTTGTTGTAACTGCATTGTTAAAGAGTAGGCCAGTGTCCAGATTAAAATCCCAGAAATGAACTCCACCTAGTCCACTGTTTCTTGCCCATGTTGACATAGTCACGACGTCTGCCAAGAATGAAATGGCATTCTGCGCAGCCGGTGTTCCAGCAGGGCCGATGTCGGGCGTTATCTCGATTTGACTATATGGAACACTATAAAAATTGTGGAAGTCCATGGCGGCTTGAATGGCAGATTGACCCATATCGCAAACTGCCCCATTTCCCCCTTGGACGACACAGTTGCTATATGTCGCTGCCCCATAATACATCGTCATCAAATTGACAAAGTATGTGCCTTGGGCAAGTCCATAAACTGGGTCCTGTAGCGCTGCCATGACCATATGACCGCTATTACCAGGGGCGCCCAGTGGATCGGATGAACCTGCTCCCAAATCTGTTGCGGTGGCGGAGCCGTTCTTGCTCGGTGCCAAGGTTGGAATGGTAAAACTAAATCGCAGATTCGGATATTTTTTTTGCGCAACCTTGACGCGAGCAACCAACGCTTGAATCTGGGCTTGGCCGATTTGCTGCCCTTCTATGTCAAAATCTACACCCACCATGGCCGAGGAGTTATAGTTTTCCAGGAAAGTAACGAAATTCGCATCGGAAGTTGAGTTAGAGGCAGTGCCAGAACCACAAGTAAAAGAACCTGCCTCACCTCCTGTTGACACGATATATTGCTTGCCAGCGTTGATGAACATGTTGATGTTCGCCTTTACGGTTGCCGACGATATAACTTCGCTTCCAACTAACTGTGCAGGCGTGACGCCAGCCCAACTTTCGGAACCGCATTCGCCAGTTGCAAAACCCCAAGTAAGTATCTTGTTATTTGCTGGCATGACCGCTGTAATTACCTGGGTTGAGCCCGTCACATTACTCGCCGGCACATAATATGGCTGGCCAGCATAACCCCATTCTGCAAAAGCCGTCATGTCATTGTATGGGCTGAAAATAGCGGTTGCTGTCGGAGTTGGAGTTGGTGTCGGAGTTGGCGTTGGTGTCGGTGTCGGAGTTGGCGTCGGCGTCGGCGTCGGCGTCGGCGTCGGCGTCGGAGTCGGAGTCGGAGTCGGAGTCGGAGTCGGCGTCGGCGTCGGAGTTGGTGTCGGAGTTGGCGTCGGCGTGCCGCTGCACGATCCATCCGGAATCCACGGTTGTCCTGTACCTAATACGCCATTGTTGGTTGACGGATTATTGCCTTGAGTCCAGTAGTCTGCAGTGTAGTTTGCACCCGCGTAGCTGACCATTGCACCGCCGCTGTAGGCCGTACTGGCATTCCACGCCGGGTAGCAGCTTGACGCCGGGGCCGGAGTCGGGGTGGGAACCGGCGTGCCGCTGCAGGCACCATCGGGAATCCAGGGTTTGCCGGTGCCGAGGACGCCATTATTGGCCGACGGGTTGTCGCCTTTGGTCCAGTAGTCTGCCGTGTAATTTGCTCCAGCATAGCTGGCTGTCGCGCCGCCAACGTAGGCGGTGCTGGGGTTCCATGCCGCGTAGCAGCTTGTCGTTGACGCCAGCGCCACGCCTCTCATTCTTGGGTTGGCTTTTGTCGATACGGCCGCGCTTGTGCTGTCGGCGCCGCCGCCACAACCGGCCAGCATGCTGCCGATCATACCCAGCACCAGGGTGCTGCAAAATCTTGCTTTCACTATTTTCTCCTCAAATGTATGTTGTGCCGGCCGCAAAACGCTCCCCGCAAGGCCCTTCCCTCAACAACGGATTTGACGCGTTCCAAATTGCGCGGCGACCATGCGATTGCGAAAACGGCTGCAATTTGGTTTGGTTCGGCCGGGCACACTTAACTTGAGTTTTTGTTACGCATCACGCATAAAATAACCGCCGCGATTTAACAATTCAACCTGTACGAAAGTATCGAATGCGTTGAGATGTGGGGCGTAAGTTGCCCATGCGAAAGTTTGACTTGAGACGCCTTGAGAATGGCTTTGGGTTTTACCTGAAAACGACATGAGGGTTGTTCACGGCATCTCCTCCCGCCGTCAATGCACTCAGGTTATTCAAGTACTTATGATGGCGAGCGGCGCATGCAGACGGAGCACTCGATGACCGCACCAATGGATGGGAAAAAAATATGTATCGGAATCGGAATCCGGCCATTTCACATCAGCACGAATGGCATGAAGAGATCGACGATTGGGACCCCTGTCGCGATCATAGCGGGCGTATCTGATAGACACAGCGCGCCCCATCCGCCAGCAAGTGCTCGGTACGTTCGATACGGGCCTGCGGCAGCAATTCGCGGAACAGCTGCAACTCGCTGCGACAGAAAGCCTGGCAGCTGCCGGCTGCCGCGCAAATCGGGCAATGGTGCTCGATCAGTAGCCAGCCATTGTCGTCGGCGTTGACTTCGGCCATGTAGCCTTCGCGCGTGCGTATCGCGGCAAGGGCGGCGACCCTGTCGCACAGCGATGTCGAGGCGGCGAGTTCGTCGCGGTATTGCGCGGCCATTTGCGTTTCGCGCGCCTGGATCAGGGTTTCGACGCCTGCCTCGCCGAATTGCGTGCGCAGGTGACCGATCAATTGCACGACGACTTCGCCATGGCGATCAGGGAAACGGGCATGGCCGGCTTCGGTGAGCAACCACCAGCGGCCGGGGCGCCCGACCCCTGCCGGCCGGTCTTCGCATTGCACCAGACCGCCTTCCTGCGCGGCCTCCAACTGGCGGCGTGCACCCATCGAGGTCAATGCCAAAATCTGCGCCAACTGTTGCGCAGTCAAGGGGCCGCGGGTTTTCAACAGGTAGAGAAGTTTGTTCTGCGTGTCGGCGCTCATGCGACGCCTCCTTTTTCCGCGCCGGCTGTCTGGCGCGCCCAGCGCGTTACACGGTAGCCGCCGGCAATCGAGCACGCCGCGCCAAACAGCAGCACAAGTCGCGTGTCGATCAGGGCCACGCTCGATCCGACCACGGCAACGAGAACGTTGGAGACGCAGAATGTAGTGGACAGCAAGCCCATGATGGCGCCCTGCCCGTAGTCGGCAAAGCGCTCGGAGCAATAGATCGGCAAGCCGGCGTTGTAGAGTGCATGTGGCACGCCGAACGAAATCAGCGCCACGCATCCCCACACCGGGCCCAATATCGCGGTCAATGCGATGCAGGCCGCCACCATCATCATGTTCAGGCGCAGATGCCTGGTATCGGCGGTCTTGAACCAGCCGCGACCAACCAATGCCGACGTCCCCGTCATCACCGCGCACAAGACGGCCGAGACGACGCTGATGCCGCCGGCCTTGAAATGCGCGAATTCGACCAGCCAGAGCGGGAAAAATTCATAGAATGCCGTCACGCCGACCAAGTAGGCAAAGTGCAGCACGAACAATTCGCGCAGGGGTTTGTGCTTCAACAGCGCGAACGATTGATGTTTTTTGACGTGATCCCAGATGCCGGCGTCCGCATGGGTCGGCGGATGATCGGGAATTGACGCCCAAGCCATGAGCAGGGTGATGAACAGCACGACGGCAGCCAACAGGAACGGCACGCCCACGCCAAATTGCACAGTGAAGCCCGCAATGAGCGGCCCGATCAGCCAGCCGCTGAAACAGGCGCCATTGAGCCACGCGAATCCGCGCAGGCGGCGCTCGCCCTGCAACTCGTCCGCCAGCAACGCGCACACGATGGACACATTGCCTTCGGTCAGGCCGGTGACGAAACGGGCAAGCAGAAACAGCAGATAATGCCCTGTCACCAAAGCCACCATCGTCGCCAGATGGCCCAGTGCATTGCCCAACAGCGACAACAGGATGGCCTTGCGCCGCCCCACCTGATCCGACAAGGCGCCCAGCAATGCCGCCCCAATCAGCATGCCGAGCGGATTGATGGCCAGCGCAAGGCCGAGCAGGAATTTCGGCGGCAAGCCGGCGAAGCTGTTGATCGCATTGACTTGCCCGTCGGCGAACAGCGGCGGCAAAACCGGATAGGGAAGCGAGGCGCCGACCGTGGAGAACAGCCCCACCACACACGCCGTGATCAGCAACAAGCGATCGCTCTTCATCCGTATCCCCTTTTGATGTTAGGAGTTTACGTTGGAAGATCAAATAAGTAAACAAAAATGTTTATTTATTTTCGGGTAACTGGCGGCATCTCGCAATGGAATCGAAAGTGCCGGCCGCATCCGCATTGCCTGCGACGGCACAGCGGGCGCTCACGATAATGTTTACGCCAAGCTTGCCACAGTTGTGCCGAGCGCCTTATGCTGCAAGTTGCAGCGCCGGTCCTTCGTCACGGCGTGCCGACAATCGCAAAGGATCAATATCATCCGCATTCCTGTCATACCTGAAAACGAAATCGAGTTCACCGCCATTCGCGCTCAGGGCGCAGGCGGTCAGAACGTCAACAAGGTTTCCAGCGCCATTCATCTGCGCTTCGATATCGGCGCATCGTCCCTGCCGCTTGCACTGAAGGAGCGCTTGCTCAGGCTGCGCGATCAACGCATCACCAAGGACGGCATGGTGATCATCAAGGCACAGGCGCACCGCAGCCAGGAACGGAACAAGGAGGAAGCGTTGCAGCGCCTGCATGAAATGGTGGCAAGCATCGCCGTGCCGCCAAGTGTGCGCCGGCCGACAAAACCGACCGCGGGCGCGCAAAGAAGACGACTTGAAAAGAAAAGCCATCGAAGCGAGATCAAATCGATGCGCTCCAGGACGGCGGAATGACGCGGAGGGCGGCGGCCGGCAATGCCTGGACCGAATCCCAAGTCGATCGGACCGATTCCTATTTCGGATAATACTGCTGGTAATACCATGCGCAGGCGCTTTCAATCTGCGCCTGTATGCGTGGCGCAATCTCATGCCGGCGCGGCTTGACGATAGCAGCGGACTGCTTGTGCAGATACTTCATGCGATAGTGGCTGTCGCTCTCGTGCACGCCCACCGCCAGGTTGCCGGGGTCGATCTCGTATGGCGAAAGGCCGAGCCAGGCGTAGATGTGCGACATGCACTGCACCGGCCGCTCAACCAGGTCTTCGAAGCGGAGGAAATACAGGCGCTTTTGCACCTCTGCGGGCAGGTCCTGCACCGCGTGCACGGAAATCAGCGGCGCGCCGATGGCCTTGTCCTTGGCAAACAGCATGTCGGCCCGGCCGAAGCGATCGAAGTCCGCCAGATGGTCGATGAAATCCACCAGGATCGTCTTTTGGTGCTGTGCCTCGATCGAGCCATAGATCTGCCCCAACTCGCGCAGGCAGACGATCAGCTTCGCCTCGGGCGCGATCTGCAACAGCATCTCGATGGCATGCAGCCACGCGCGATTCTTGTCGACCACCACCTTCTTCCCGGTATCGCGGTGCCAGCCCTGCAAAAATCCCCGCATCGCGCCGGCCAGGTTGGCGTAGCTCTTGTCGAAGGAATTGTCCAGTTGCGCGAGAAAGAACTGGTCGTCGCTCACCATGCGCCGGATGCCCAGCAGCATATTGCACAGCGGCGAACTATGTCCTTCGCAATCGATCTCGGGATGCTGCGCCAGCATCTGGCACAACAAGGTCGAACCCGCACGCGGCAAGCCCGTGACGCCAACGAAATTTGAATCCATCGAGCAAAATCCCCGTTTCTGCGCTCCGCGAAATCGGAGCAATGCGGTAGTGTAGCGCAAGGTGGATGGGGGTTTGCAAGAATTGGCTTTGGGCCATGACGGAACGAGAGCCCCAACGTCACCCGCGTTCAAACAAGGGCGATGTACCTGAGGGACCGAACATTGCAATGGAATCGCGGCTCGCCGCATTGCAACATCGACGACACCTGACTCCGTCCCGCAACAAGTTGAATAGACAATCGAGGCGGAATATGCTTAGATAGAAATCCTCGCACCATCGACCTGCGCACTCTATCGTGGCATCGACCAAACATAGCTAAACCTCGGTACAACGACACCGCGACGCGATCGAAGTGAAAGGCAAGCCGGATGCGACAGATCAGGCGTAACACGACTTGGGTCCGCACATGAAACGCATTGTCACGATCGTGAGCATTGGCTTGATCGCTACGTTGGCCAGATTCGCCGCGGCCGTCGAACTGAGCATTGCAACCAACGAATACCCCCCTTATGTCAGCGAACAAATCGAGAACAGTTTTCTGGGGGAAGTGTTTCAGGAAGTCGGCAAGGAAATGGGCGTGACGTTCGTCTTCAAATACATGCCATGGAACCGGTGTCTCTATTCGGTCGATCAAATGGATGTCTGGGGAGCGATTCCTTATGTTCGCACGCCGGCGCGAGCCGAACGCTATCTGTTCTCCGAGAAATTGTATGGAAGGCAGTCCAAATTTTTTTATTACAGCCCGAGCGGCGAAGAGAGAGATATTGCGTTTGACGACCTAGCATCGCTGAAGAAATACAGAATCGGCGGCGTACTGGGCTTCTGGTATGAGCAGATGTTTGCCGACGCAGGCATCAAGCTCGACATGGCGAACACCGAAGAACAAAATTTCAAAAAGCTGCATCTGGGGCGTTTCGACCTGACGCCCGCGGATGAGAACGTCGGGTGGTACATCATCAAACACCAGATTCCTGCTGACGCGCATGGGCGCTTCTTCACCGTCGGCAAGCCCTTCGACGTGTCCGACATCTATTTGCTCGTGTCGAAGAATTATCCGGATTCTCCTCACCTTCTGGCAGAGTTCAACAAGGCTTTGAACACGGTCAGGAAAAACGGCATTTACCAAAAACTCCAGAACAAGCATGGGCTGTCGTTGAGGTAGCGAAATGCGGCACTGAAGCCGAAAGCGCCTGCTTTAGGCGGCATGCGAAATACCGCCTCAAGGTAATGGCAAAAGCGCGCCCGCATATCGGGTAAAATCAGCACTTCAAAGGACGCCACACATTCGTCCGTGCAGTCGCGCAATCCATCCCCTCGGAGGTACTTCAAATGGAAGACAAACCAGCAAGCGCAGACAAGCCGCGCGGGATTTCTCCCATGCATGCCATGGTGCGGCCGGAAAGCCCCGGCGCGGCGCTCTCCTCGGCAACCCTCGAACAGGCTGCCGACGCCTCGCTCGACGCACCGTTTTCCGTGCTGGAAAACCGCCAGCACCAGCTCTACCCGCGCCTCACCGCTGCAGAAATCGGCCGCCTGCGGCGCTTCGGCAACCCCGCGCAATGGGCGCGCGACGAATACCTGACGCGCATCGGCGCTGCCGCACCCGGCATGTTCGTGATCCTGCGCGGACGCGTGGACATCATCCTGCGCGACGGCATGGCCCGCGAGACGCATCGTATCGAGCAGGGGCCGGGCAACTTCCTGTGCGAAGTCGGGCAGCTTTCGGGCAAGCCGTCGCTGGCCGACCTGCGCGCGCTCGAAGCCGTCGAAGCGCTGGTCATCACCCCGGAAAACCTGCGTGCGCTGTTGACTGCCGAAGCGGAACTCGGCGAACGCATCATGCGCGCCCTGATCCTGCGCCGGGTCGGCTTGATCGAGCGCGGCAGCGGCCCGGTGCTGGTCGGCTGCACCAAGCGGCCCGGCCTGCTGGCGCTGCAAAGCTTCCTGCGCCGCAACGGCTATCCGCATACCGTGATCGATGCGCAAACCGACCCGGATGCGGTTGAAGTGCTGCAGCGCCTCTCCCCTTCTGCTGACGACTTCCCGCTGGTGCTGTGCCAGGACGGCAGCATCCTGCGCGCGCCCGATGTCGGGCGGCTCGCCTCGCATCTCGGCCTGATTCCCGAATTCGATCCCCTGCACGTGTATGACGTGGCCGTGGTCGGCGCCGGCCCGGCCGGCTTGGCCGCCGCCGTGTACGCGGCCTCGGAGGGTCTGTCGGTCGCGCTGTTCGACAGCCACGCGCCGGGCGGACAGGCCGGCTCCAGCTCGCGCATCGAAAATTATCTCGGCTTCCCGGCCGGCGTATCGGGCCAGGCGCTGGCGGCGCGCGCTTTCGTCCAGGCGCAAAAGTTCGGCACCCACGTCGCCATCCCGACCGAAATCAAGGCCCTGCATTGCGGCCGGCGCCCGATGCAGCTCGAATTGAAAAACGGCGCCTGCGTCACGACCCGCACCGTGGTCATTGCCAGCGGCGCCGTCTACCGCCACCCGGAAATCGAAAACATAGGCCGGCACGAAGGCAGCGGCCTGTTCTACTGGGCCTCGCCGATTGAAGCCAAGCTGTGCAAGGGACGCGAGGCCATCGTCATCGGCGGCGGCAACTCGGCCGGGCAGGCCGTCGTGTTTCTCGCTTCGCACGCCGCGCACGTGCACCTGATGGTGCGCGGCAGCGGGCTCGAAGCAAGCATGTCGCGCTACCTGATCGACCGCATCGAATCGCTCGCCAACGTCACCGTGCACACGCATTCCACGCTCACCACGCTGCACGGCGAGCCCGGCAACATGTCGTCGGTCACCTACATCTGCCGCGCCAAGGGCGAATCTGAAACCACCACGCTCGACGTGCGCCACGTGTTTTCCTTCGTCGGCGCCGACCCCAACTCCGGCTGGCTCGCCAGCTGCCCCGTGCAGCTCGACGAAAAAGGCTTCGTGCTGACCGGCGCCGACGTGCGCGAACCCGAGCGCCCGCTGCAATACGCGCTGGAAACCAGCGCCCCCGGCGTATTCGCCATCGGCGACGTGCGGCGCAATTCAACCAAGCGCGTGGCTGCGGCAGTCGGCGAAGGCGCAGGGGTGGTGGCGCAGATTCATGCCTACCTGGCGGCAGAAAATGCGGCGCAGGCGGTGATGGCGGTGGCGAGTACGTGAATAAAAACCGGCAATGGCGTGGCATGGCGACTCATGCTTACAAAGCCTGCGTATTGGTGGCCTGCGCGATTTGAGGCTTTGGGCTTCCGCGTGGGCGCGCGCCCTACAGTTGGCTCGCCACTTCTCGCGCGTTCTTCACTCTTCACCCCAGCATCGCGGACAACAGGCCGACGCCGTTCGGCGATCCCCATCCGGTGCAGGCGTCCCAACCCGGCCCGGCCTGCTGCGCGCCATTGTTTCCGTTCGTAATGTCATTGGTTGCGCCTTTACCCGACAGCGATCCATACAGCAGCGGGTTGAAATATCCGATCGGCTTGTCCAGCTTTTGATTCAGCAAGGCGATCAGGCCGGCCCAAAGCGGTGCGACCGCACTGGTGCCGCCGATGATCAACTGCTGGCCGTCGACCCGGACGGCATAGCCGGTGTTCGGATCGGCATCGCCGGCTATATCCGGCACGCCGCGCCCGCTCCACCCCGCCCCCAGGGCCGCCTGGTAATCGGGCACCGGAAAGTTCACGCTGAAGCCGCCGCCGGTCGCACTGTCGGGACCATCGTTCCACACGCTCTCGTTGATGCTGCCATCGGAATTGACCGTCAGGCTGGTGCCGCCGCAGGCCAGCGCGTGCGGCGCGGAAGCGGGAAAATCGACGTGCTGCGCCCCATCGCTCTCGCCATCGGCTGAACCGCCGTCGCCGGATGCGACGCAGATCGTCACGCCCATTGCTGCGGCGTCGGAAAACAATTGCTCGAATGCCGCCATGGTCTGCTGCGTCCAGTTCACTTCCGCCGCGCCCCAACTGATCGATATCACCGACGGATTGTTGGTCTGGTCATGGATCGCCGTGCTGACCGCATCGAGAAAGCCGCTATCGGTATTCGGCGCGAAATACACCGCGACCTTTGCTCCCGGCGCGACGGCGCCGGCCACTTCGATGTCGAGCATCACTTCGCCGTCCGCGCCGTTGGCGGTGGTCGGTGTATTGGCGGCATCGTCGACCGATACGGAAATCACCACCGGTGCTTTCACGCCGAGGCCGGCGAAGTAGGCCGCGATATCGGCGGGCCTGCTGCCGCCGCCGAGTTCGATGATTGCGATGCACTGGCCAGTGCCGTCGGCGTCGGATGGAAAGCCGTACAGCTTGGCCAGTTGCGGCGGCGTGTACGAGGTGCCGCCGGCGCGCGGCGCAATCATGCGCTGGCCATTGCGGATTTGAAATTTCGGGGTAGCCTGGGGGCGGTTGTCCAGGCCGAACACGCCTTCGATGATCGGCGCGATGTCGGCCGGCACAGTCAAAGGCCCGACCCGCCCGCGATACACGCCGTTTGCATGCGCATAGGTCTCAAGCGTCGTGCCGAACGCTTCGCCAAGCGCCGCCGCCGTGCCGCACAGCACCACGGTGCGTTTCGCCAGGCTGCTGTTGACCACCTGCAACTGATGCTGGGCGGCATAGGCCGCTATGCGCGCCACATCATCCGGGCTCGCACCGTATTTCTGCGCGAATTCATCGCGCGACAAATATTGACGCCGGGCCGGCAATTGATCTC
>Ga0209026_1000930_pt1 | contig 14845 bp, 12 predicted proteins | sample AraplaCL_Col_mCL_FD_184262 | JGI IMG/M metagenome (GOLD analysis project Ga0209026, IMG submission 184262) | Arabidopsis root microbial communities from the University of North Carolina, USA - plate scrape CL_Col_mCL (SPAdes) (version 2) | ecosystem: Host-associated > Plants > Roots >... | reverse complement strand
AGATGATGTGGGCGGCAAACAGCTAACCAATGGTGCTAAAGCGGCTTACGATAACGCCCTTTTATGGTACATCACGAACGATAAAGCGTATGCAGATAAATCCATCGGTATTTTAAGGATGTGGTCGGATAAGTTGTGGGATCTTGACGATAATAATGCTAAGCTGCTGGCGGGCTTAACGGGGCACTATTTTTTAAACGCCGCCGAGATCCTGAAATACAGCAATGCCGGCTGGCCGGAAAAAGACATCAATCAATTTAAAAAACTCATGCTTACGGTGTATTATCCACTGATTAAAGACTTTTTTCCCGAGGCGAACGGAAACTGGGATGCATCTATGATCAACACCATGTTATGTATAGGTGTATTTTGCGACAATCACGAGATATTTGACCGGGCAGTTAACCGTTTTTACCTGGGTACCGGAAATGGCGGCATCACCAAATACATCTATCCGGGCGGCCAGGTGCAGGAAACTTCTCGCGACTGGGGCCATGTGCAGTTGGGAATAGGTGAATTTGCAAAAGCCGCACAGACCGCATGGTCCCAGGGTGTTGATTTTTATAGTGCGGCAGGGAACAGGCTCGCACTTGGTTTTGAATATACCGCAAAGTATTTGCTTGGTGAAGATGTACCGGTTTACGGTAATATCTCTGTGAGAGAACGACAAAGCCTGAGAGATATTTATGAGCCGATATATGATCATTACCATAACCTGATGGGTTTCGATATGCCTTATACTTCACGTATAATTGCACGAACGCGACCTAAATCCGCAGCGGGATTGTTGTCGTCGTTTAATAACCCGGTGCATTCTCATCGGCCGAAACGTGCGCTGCCGCCCGGACTTGTTTTGAGAAATGCCGGAGCCCTAAATCTATTTACCGCCAACCCACCCCCGGACGCCGTTATGGTAAACGAAAATGAATCCATTCAGACTGCTATTGATGCGCATGCGGAAAAAGGAGGATGGATCATCTTATCAAAGGGCGTACATCAAATAAGCCAGCCACTACGCATGTACAGTAACATTACTTTATCGGGGCAGGGTAAAGAAAGCATTCTGTTCCCGGATCCAAAGGCTAATGGCAGGGTTATTATTAACGCAGAAAATAACATGCACAATGTGGCGCTGCGCGATTTTTTAATTGAAGGTGCGACAAGCGTTTTGGAGGGTGAAGATCCGAATAATAACCGCCGGACGCGCGCTAATCAAAATGCGCCAAGTAGGGAAGGCATCGTTTTTTCGGCGGATACGTCAGATCAGATGCAACAAATAAGCCTGTTACATCTAACTGTTCAGAATTTTGTAAAAAACGGCGTATCCATTAAAGGAGCAACAAAAGTACTTATCGATAGCTGCGATTTTAGCGGTAACGGTTCCTCGGTGGTCCCGGGTCCCGGCATTCATCATAATTTGAATTTAGCCCACGTTAGCCAATGTCTGATCGCTCATAGCCGTTTTGACAGTTCGCCGTGGGGTAACGGTATTGCCATTTTGCAGGGCAGCAATATTAAAATTACCAATTGCGAGGCCGCCCGTAATAAACTGTCGGGTGTATATGAAGCCGAAACAGATCAGATAACAATGGAGGCAAGCCTGTTTGAAGGAAATGACAGCGATGGCATAACGCTACAAAAATTATTTGAAGGCAACCACCGCGCGCGAATAACGGGAAATGTTTACCGGAATAACGCAGGAAAAGGTTTGAATATCGGCGCAACCAATGCACAGGTGCACGACAACTATTCAAAAGATAATGGCAATGAAATAAGACGAGGCGCTAATCCACGCTGAACCCACTATCCCTTATTCAACTGTTGAACAACCAATAGCGCGAGCCGGGTAAAAAGTCAAGGCCAGGCGGGGCCGCTGAAAGCGAACACCCCGCCCGCTTATCTATCTGCTGCCCGCAGTTGGTGGCCGAATTGATGTTTCGTTATGCGCGATCATCTTTACGCTACTCAAACATCGTTGCGCTCGCGGGTGTAACCTTTCCTATTCGTTTATCCTTGTGCGATACAAGTTCGCAGAGCTGTATAGCTGCACTTTCAAAGTTATCGTGACTGTCGCTGAGCAGCAGCCAGGCGGTATCAAAAGCCTCGTCCAACACAAAGTCTATGATTGCCGGTATCTCGGCTTTCAGGCTGGCATGGTCTTCTTGCCTGGTAGAGATCCAAATGCCATTATGTTGCGGATTTTTGCCGGTCTTCCGGAAAATCAAAACGATCTTTTTATCGAAATAGATATAAAACATACCAATAGCCGGCTTGGCGATCACGCTGGCTGGCAAATAATCGAGCAGGAAATCGAAAGGCATTGGCTTTTTCATGATCGGGAGTTAATGCTACGTTGCAATCAATATGCAATATAGCCTACTGGCATTAAAAACAAAAGGGTTGAATGTTGACAGAGCGTGAATATTGTCGCAATACACCCCTAAAATGACGTGAACCGCACTAATCCAGAGGAAAGAAATTATTTAATTTTGAGATAGTTAAATCATTTGATAAAAACAATTAATGCTTACGACCTTTATCTATTTATAACATCAAAATCGTGTACTTATGTTACCCATCAAACCACACCTCTGGTTCGACCAGGACGCAAAACAAGCAGCCGAATTTTACGCAACCTTAATGCCCGATTCGGCAGTCAATTATGTCAATCATTTTTCAATGCCCGGCGACGAATGCGAAGTAGTCGAATTTACCGTTGCAGGCCAGCCGTTCCTGGGCATCAGCGCCGGGCACAAGCTTGGGATCAATCCCTCTATTTCCTTCATGATCAACTTCGATCCTTCCCGCGATCCCAATGCCGCGAAGCGCATCGACGAGGTTTGGAGCAAGCTGGTTGAGAACGGGAAAGTACTGATGCCGCTGGATAGCTATCCTTTTAGCAAACGCTATGGCTGGGTATCCGATAAATATGGGGTATCCTGGCAACTCATGCTGACTAACCCGTCCGGTGAGGAAAGGCCCGTGATCATTCCTTCGTTGATGTTCACCGAACCGATGGCTGGTAAGGCCGACGAAGCTATTGATTTTTACTGCTCGATATTCAAAGATAGTAAACGCGGTACTACCGCCCCACGCCCGGAGGATATGGGCCCGGATAAGGCAGGTACCTTGATGTTCGCCGATTTTTACATCGATAAAACCTGGCTGGCCGCTATGGATAGCGCCCATGAGCATGGGTTCCGTTTTAACGATGCTGTATCGTTACTGATCCCGTGCGAAACCCAGGAAGAAATCGACTACTACTGGCCGGCACTTTCGGCTGGTGGCGAAGCGGGCCAATGCGGCTGGCTGAAGGACAAATATGGTGTATCCTGGCAGGTGGCATCTACCGTCATGTTAGATGCGCTTAAGAACGGCAGCCCCGAACAGATTGCACGTGTTACGCAAACTTTCATGACCATGAAAAAAGTTGACATCAAAACGTTGCAGCGGGCATATCAAGGTGTATGACCAATTCGACCGACCGTTTTCTATAAGTTTCTATCATAATGTCTTCTACCGGCTAAAAACCGGACATTCACAGAAACGCTAAAAACAAATGGCCCGACGCCCCATCTCTTTTACGGATGCGGTGGTGCCGGTGGATGCGGCGGCAGTTTAACGCGGGGTAAATTAATATGCACACGTGCGGGGCGTCGCCTTGCATGTGGGCGTGGGTGCCTTTTAATAATATGCAACGGATCTGGTGGGCGCGGCGGCGGTGGCGGCAGGTGTTGGGCGGGCGATACTACGCCGGCAACAGCGGCAATAGTGTCGCCGATTGATAAACCAGCTACTAGTAACGCTGCCATCATATAAATTCGTACTACTTTCATATTGTGATATTTATCTTCTCATCCATAACTCATTTTAACGGATAATGTTTTACTAATTATTTGATCACATTGGCATACAAAAAATCAGCGGTGTACTGGCCCGCCTGTAACCAACGTTCTTTTGTGGCCCTGCTTACGCCGAATATCGGATTAAAATGCTTTTGTAATTCGTGCGAGTAACCCTCAAACAGTTTAAAATCATTAGGTATATTTAAGCTATCTGCCTTTTGATGAATGGAAAGGCCACCATATAGCGGCGCGCTTTTATGGGTTAGCGGCATAATTCCATCCTTACTGCCATGTACGCACATAATGGGTACCTTCCTGTTTTTTAACCAGTTTAAATCAAATATCCCTCCCCAGTAATTAACCACTCCTGCTACGTTTGGTATATCGGTTGATTTAGACCCGGCTACAGTATCCGGTATCCCGGCAAATTTGGCTAATTCGGCATTACTGCTATAGGCGGCTTGCAGCGCTATCATGCCGCCTGCAGAGTTTCCGGCTAAAATTATCTTTTCGGGATCAACATTGTATTGCTTGCAATTCTTTTTAAAATAAGCCACGGCCATCCTGGCATCCTGAACGGCAAAATACGCTGCTTTTGTTAATGCATCAAATTTCAACAGCAGGTTATGATTTGTCAAACTATAGCTTATCGAAGCACATACGTAGCCGCGTTTGGCAAAGCTTTCGCTCCATATTTGCATACCTTTATCTTCCTTGGTGCCAAATATAAATCCACCGCCGTGCATCCAGATGATAAGCGGCCTGGCGGCAGAATTATCGTTCGCCGGCTGATAAAGGTCGAACAAATGTGCTTTTTTTTCTTTTTTGGTTCTGCCCGGCGCGTAACTTTGATCTTTCGTTATTATAACATCGGTAAAAACAAAATCCTTATATTTTAGGGGTTTAGCGGTTTGAGCAAAACCGGTAAAAGTGGAACCCAATAATAAAACGGAGATAAGCTGTTGTTTCAATTGCATAATCAATGTACGGTACAATCGGTAAAATGGTTTGTTTCAAATACAAGGTATAAACAGGCATAAAGTATAATTACCGCACAAACATTGGTTTTTTGATTAAATTTGAATTGGCTAACCGAAATACGATTTAATGACTACAAACGATAGTAAAAACAACATAGGCTCAATACAGGATGAGAAATTAAAAAACCTTGTTGCCTACATTTCCGAAAAATCACCTTTTTATCAAAAACTATTTCGGGAGAACCACATCGACATCAACAACATCAATTCTGTTAACGATCTGCACCTGCTTCCTTTTACTACCAAGGATGACCTGCAAGCATATAACGACGATTTTTTGTGCGTACCGCCAACGGAAGTCATCGAATATATGTCAACTTCCGGAACGTTGGGTAGTCCGGTAACAATTGCGTTAACCGAAAACGATCTCAACCGGCTCGCTTTAAACGAATACAACTCCTTCGTATGTGCCGATGGCAGTAAACAGGATATCTATCAATTGATGCTCACACTCGACAGGCAGTTTATGGCTGGCATAGCATATTATTCGGGCATACGCAAATTAGGTGCCGGTATGGTGAGGCTGGGGCCCGGTGTACCGGCGCTGCAATGGGAAACCATTAAAAGGATCAAACCCACCACCATTGTTGGCGTCCCTTCATTTATCCTGAAACTGATACAATTTGCAGCCGATAACGGTATAGATGTAAATCAAACGTCGGTTAAAAAAGCAATTTGCATAGGCGAAAACATCAGGAATACCGATTTTAGTCTGAACATTTTAGGTAAAAAGATAACCGAGGCCTGGGATATTAAACTCTATTCCACCTACGCCAGTACCGAAATGCAAACTGCCTTTACCGAATGCGGCGAAGGAAAAGGCGGCCACCACCAGCCCGAACTACTTATTGTAGAATTGCTGGATGAGCATAACCAGCCCGTTGAGCCTAACGTACCTGGCGAGGTTACTATTACAACCCTGGGTGTAGAGGGGATGCCGCTGCTGCGTTACAAAACCGGCGATATATGCATGTACTTTAACGAACCCTGCTCCTGCGGCCGCAACAGTTTGCGTTTATCGCCAATTATTGGCCGTAAAAAGCAGATGATCAAATTTAAGGGTACCACGCTCTATCCGCCTGCGCTGTTCGATCTGCTGAACGAACGTGATGAGATCCTGGACTTTGTTACTGAAGTATCATCTAACGAAGTAGGTCTCGACCAGGTATTGCTTTACCTTGTTCCTGCCGATAATAGTGAAGAATGTGATCACCGCATTCGGGCCTACCTGCAGGCAAGGTTAAGGGTGAGTCCGCTTATTAAATATGTTACCCTTGAAGAAATACAAAAAATGCAATTTAAAGAAGCAAGCCGGAAACCAATAAAATTCATCGACATGCGGCTTTAACATGCAAATACGTTATCCCATTCTGTATTTATTTTATACTTTAGCTGATATTTACATTGATAGAACAAGAATTGCCCATGATACATGTTGGACAAAATGCCCTTTCGCTTAACGACTTTTCGGATCTGGTATTTAAACACAAAAAGATTGCTTTAGATGATGCCGCCTTACAAAAGGTAAACACCAATTTTGAATTTTTAAAACAGTTTTCATCTCATAAACTGATATACGGCATCAATACCGGTTTTGGGCCCATGGCTCAATATAAGGTGAACGAAGAAAACATATTACAACTACAATATAACCTTATACGCAGCCACTCTTCCGGCAGCGGCAATGTAATGCCGGCTCAGTTATCAAAAGCATTGATGATAGCCCGTCTCAACAGCTTTATGCAGGCTTATTCGGGTGTGCATAGCGATGTTGTTGAGTTGTTGCAAACGCTCATTAATTTAGATATCAATCCTTGTATTTATGAGCACGGTGGCGTGGGCGCAAGCGGCGACCTTGTACAACTGGCTCACCTGGGCCTGATCCTGATAGGCGAAGGCGAAGTGATATTCGAGGGAGCTATTCATCCCACACAGGCGATATTCGAAAAATTCAATATCAAACCATTATCCATTCACATACGCGAAGGCCTCGCCATTATAAACGGCACTTCAGCCATGACAGGTATCGGTATGATCAATATCATCCAGGCCCAAAAATTATTAAACTGGGAGCTTTTGTTTTCTGCAATGATCAACGAAGTTGTTGAGGCTTTCGATGATCATTATTCTGCCGAACTTAATGTGGTTAAACATCACAAGGGCCAAAATAAAATAGCAGCGGTAATGCGCGATGTGCTGAAGGACAGTAAAATGATCCGCGACCGCTCTGAACACCTTTACAACCCGGCCAATCTTGATCAGGAGGTGTTTGAAGATAAGGTACAGGAGTATTATTCTCTGCGCTGCGTAACCCAGGTATTGGGCCCTATATTCGACACCATTGAACAAGCTGAAAATGTAGTGGTAAATGAGTTAAACTCGGTTAACGATAACCCGGTTATAGATCACCTAAACCAAAATATTTTCCACGGAGGCAATTTTCATGGCGATTACGTTTCGCTCGAAATGGATAAGCTAAAAATAGCCGTTACCAAATTATCCATGCTGGCCGAAAGGCAGCTAAATTACTTACTTAATAGCAAACTAAATCAAAAACTGCCCCCCTTTGTAAATCTGGGCGTATTAGGTTTTAATTTTGGTATGCAGGGTATGCAGTTCACTGCTACATCAACAGTTGCCGAAAATCAAACGCTTTCCTTCCCGATGTATGTACACAGTATCCCGAACAATAACGATAACCAGGATATTGTGAGCATGGGCTGCAATGCTGCTTTGATGACAAGGCGTGTTATCGATAATTCGTTCGAAGTATTGGGTATTCATTTAATGACCATATTACAGGCAATTGATTACATGGGTTGCGAGGATAGGCTTTCTTCCATATCAAAATCGCTGTACACAGAAGTCCGTAAGATATTCCCGAAATTCGTGGAGGATCAACCCAAATATAAAGATCTGGCCCGTATTAAAGAATTTTTACAGGGTACCGAACGCATAGACGCTTTTGCCAAATGAAACAGGCACGGTAACCTCGCATATCGGTGCCAATAGCGAAATGAAAGAATTTACGGGTAATTGAATCGGAGAAATGGATAGCGTAGCAGATAATATAGTTCCTGAAGTTTATGTGGTTGCCGATAATATCACCTCGCCCCTGGGCAAAACCACAGAGGATAACTTTTTAGCTTTAAAGGCAGGCAAAACTGCAGTAAAGCTCCATAGCAACCAGGCGCTCTCTACCGAACCTGTTTTTGCGGCTTTATTTGATGAGAACGAAAGTTTTTATCCCGATAACAACGCAAAATACAGCCGTTTTGAGCGGTTGCTGATCGCTTCAGTAGCCGATGCGATAAAACTGGGCAATATAGACCCGGCCGATACAAAAACAGCTTTCATTATATCTTCAACAAAAGGGAACATTGGTTTACTGGAAACTGAAACGGATAGCCTGGAACTGAAAACAAAAATATCACTATCTGCTTCCGCGAAATTGATAGCCACCCACTTTGGCTTCAAAAATGAACCCGTAGTAATTTCAAATGCCTGTATTTCGGGAGTTTTAGGCATTATCACGGCAATGCGTTTGTTGCGTGCCGGCGAGTATGAAACAGCAGTTATTGCCGGCGCGGATGTAATGTCAAGATTTATCGTTTCAGGTTTCCAATCTTTCCAGGCTTTAAGTAAGGATGTTTGTAAACCGTTTGATGTAAACCGCGACGGGCTAAATCTGGGAGAGGGTGCAGGTACAATTATTTTATCGGTAAATAACAAGTATCAAAAAAACATCAAAGTACTGGGTGGTTCGGTCAGCAATGATGCAAATCATATTTCGGCGCCATCGCGCACCGGGCAGGAGTTAGGATTTGCCATCACCAGAGCCCTGCGTGATTCGGGCAAACAGATCGCAGATATTGGTTTTATCTCGGGCCACGGCACTGCTACGCTGTACAATGATGAGATGGAGGCCAACGCTATCCACATCGCAGGTTTGCAAAACACGCCCTTAAATAGCTTAAAATGCAATTATGGACATACCCTTGGTGCGGCCGGCCTGATCGAATCCATCATATCGATACAGTCGTTAAAACAAGGGTTAATCTTACCAACGCGTAACTACCACGAAAACGGGGTGGCCAGTAAAATAAACGTATGCACATTGATAACCAAAACCAATACAGCTAATTTTCTAAAAACCGCATCGGGTTTTGGCGGCTGTAACGCGGCCGTGATATTTGGCAAATGATAGATATCTTTGAAAACACACTAATTACAACGGCTTGACCACTGATAATAAATATATAAAAAGCTTTTGTACGATCGGCGGAGGCATGATACGTAAAAATGGGAAGACCGTATTCCCCGCTATCAACGCGCCGCTTTCGGAGTTTTTAATATCAGCATATCAAATGTTCAATCTGAGTTATCCTAAATTTCATAAAATGGATAACCTAAGTAAATTGGGCTGGCTGGCTGCCGAAATATTGCTCGATGATGCCCGGTTGAATGAAAAGTACGCCCCAGAAGAGGTTGGGCTGATACTGGCCAACAAAAACTCCAGCCTGGATAACGATCTGAAATTTCATTATAGCGGCCTTGAGCTACGCAGCCCTTCGGTATTTGTGTACACATTACCTAACATTGTAGCAGGCGAGATCTGTATCCGCCACAACTTTAAAGGGGAACAAAATTTTTTTATACAGGATAAATTTGACGCCGGCTTTATTTACAAACAGGTAAACTACTTGTTAGATCAGGATATCGCAACGGCCTGCATTTGCGGATGGGTTGATGTTTTAGGCGAAGAATATAACGCAGCATTATATTTGATAGAAAAGGATGAGGAAGATAAAAGCATCGTATTTTCGTCGGAGCATTTGAATAACATTTTCAATAATAACGATATTGGGCACGGATAACAAAGTTTACATTGCAGGTCTGGGGGTTATTTCTGCTATCGGGAATAATGTGGACGAACATCTCGAAGCGTTTAAAAATGGACGTGCCGGGATGGGCGATATTACCACTATGGATACCATCCACAAAGGTAAATTACCCGTGGCCGAAGTTAAACTCACCAACAACCAATTAATATCACTAACAGGACTTACCGAACATAACAGCCGGACGGCTCTGTTAAGCCTTGCCGCAGCAAAAGAAGCATTGAACAATGCCGCGATATCCAATCTTGCCGACCTCCGTATGGGGATGATTTCGGCAAACACTGTCGGAGGGATGGACCGTAGCGAAGATTTTTTTGCTGAATTTTTAAAAGATAATAACCGGGGTAAACTCAAAAACGTGTACGACCACGAATGCGGCAGCATGACAGAAATAGTGGCAGATAAATTGGGCATTACAGATTTTATCACCACCATCAACACGGCATGCTCATCATCAGCTAATGCAATATCTTACGGCGCGCGTTTAATTAAAAACGACATTTTGGATGTGGTAATAGCGGGTGGCGCCGACGCACTTACCAAATTTACCTTGAATGGTTTTAATACTTTGATGATACTCGACGATGCCTTTTGCAAGCCATTTGACGAAAACCGTAAAGGCCTCAATTTAGGCGAAGGTGCAGGTTATGTAGTGCTGGTATCAGAGAAGGTCGCCAAATCACTAAATGCACCCATGTACTGCGAGCTAAGCGGATATAATAACAGTAACGACGCTTTCCATCAAACCGCCTCTTCGCCCGACGGTACAGGCTCATTCATGGCCATGCAGGGTGCGTTAAAAAGGGCCGGGCTAAAACCATCGGATATAAATTATATTAACCTGCACGGAACAGGGACACCAAACAACGACAGTGCCGAAGGAACGGCGGTCAAACGGGTATTCGATCCGGCATACCCACCAATGAGTTCTACCAAATCGTTCACCGGGCATACGCTGGGTGCAAGCGGAGGCGTTGAAGCAGTGTTCTCTGTGCTATCAATAAAGCATAAAATAATATATCCTAACCTTCGCTTTGAAACAAAAATGAGTGAATTGCCTTTTGAACCCGAAAAGCAGTTGCTTACCGGTCAGGACGTAAAACATGTGATGTCGAACTCGTTTGGTTTTGGTGGAAATTGTACATCTTTAATATTTTCGGCAATTTAATATGAAAGTGTATATCCGCGCATCAGCCTGCATATCCGCCCAAATTACTTTTGGCGATCAACCGTTACTGGAAAATGTGGTGGAATACTTCGGCACACGCCTTAGCGTAATCGAACCTGACTATAAACAATACGTCGACCCAAAGCTCATCAGGCGCATGGGCCATGTTGTAAAAATGGGTGTGGCCGCAGCTAAAGAATGCCTGGCGCTAGGCAACACCGAAATGCCGGGTGCCATCATTACAGGCACAGCTTTCGGCTGTATTGAAGATACGGTAACCTTTTTGACCCGGACTATTGAATCCCACGAAGAGATGCTGCCGCCTACGGCGTTCATCCAGTCAACTCACAATACGGTTGCAGCTCAAATAGCGTTGATGCTGCAATGTCACAATTACAACAACACGTTCGTTCATAAAGGCATTTCATTCGAAAGTGCTTTGTTTGATGGCGTTATGTTGCTGAAAGAGCACGAGGCCGATAATGTATTGGTTGGTGGTGTCGAAGAGATGGTTGACACCAGTTTTACCATATTAACCCGCTTGGGATTATATAAGCGCTTCCCTATATCCAACCTCGACCTCTATAAAACCGAAACAAAAGGTACTATAGGCGGACAGGGTGCCGCATTCTTTCTGTTGACAGATAAAGTATCGCACGACAATTTAGCCGAACTCACGGCAATAAAAATACTTTACAAACCAAATGATCTTGAGGAGTCTATCAGGAGTTTTTTAAAGGAGAACGCGACCAGCCTAACCGATATCGACCTGATATTAACAGGTAAAAATGGCGACGTTAACTACGACGAACCTTATAAAACTTTAGAGGCCACTTTTTTTAAAAACTCGGCTATCGCAAATTATAAGCATTTGTGCGGTGAGTATTCTGCATCGTCATCATTCGGTTTGTGGCTCGCCGCCAGTATCCTTAAAAAAGGTGAGGTACCGCCGGTTGTTAGTCAAAACCAAATGAAACACCCACTGCCAAAAAAGATTTTGTTGTACAGCCACTATCAAAACAAATATCACTCGCTGATGCTGATTTCTGCTATTTGACAGCACTAACTTAACACTAAGCGTAAATTTTATTTGGTGCCGTTGGCTTTTATGTAATCGGCCATGGTAGCCACATCAACCAAAACCTTTCTGCCTTCGCGGGGATCTTTAATATCAATGCCGTACTCTTTTTTTAACAGTACGATCAGTTCAAGCGAATCTATCGAATCGAGACCCAGTCCATCGCCAAAAAGCGGCTCGTTATCCTTAATATCGGCCGGAGTAAGTTCGGTCAGGTTTAAAAATTTTATGATCTGGCGTTTAAGCTGTTCTTTTAATTCGATAATTTCCATATTGTTATATTAAGTTCTTTCGTTTCAGGCCAAGGTAAGTAATCGTCTGTAATACTAAAGTGATAATGAATAAAGGTATGATATTGTTTATAACATCCTTTAATTGCCCGCCCTCCAAAAATAACGAATAGTAAGCTTGCAGGCACCAATGCATAGGCGATATATTTGCTGTCGACTTAAAAAAGCCCTGCATCGCGAAACTTGGCACCATTAACCCGCCAACACATGCCAGTATCACGATAGATACCGCACCAAAGCCATTGGCTTGCTCCTGCGTTTGCGCAAATACGCCCACGCAAATGGCATAGCTAACCGCACACCAGCCGCAGATAACCGTTACGATAACGAGCGCCAAAATATCCGATGGCAAATTCAACGCGGGCAACCCAAAATACGGAAACAACCATATCCCGATCGAAAATATAACGGCGGCCTGCAGCATAGTTACAGCCAGGTAGGTTAATTGTTTGGATAGCAAACCCACTAAAAAGTTGGTTGGCAATGTTTTTAAACGGATAAAACTACCGCTCACCTTTTCTCTTACCACGCTGCCGCCAAGCGACATAATGATAAAAAACATCGCAAATATCGTCCAGGCGGGCACGTTATGTTGGGTAGCATTAGGTGTTTTGCGTGTACCGTCTTTTGATACAGGTATCTCGTTTATCCCGGTATTGTTATTGAGCATTTCGTGTTCAAGGCTATCTGGCAATACCTGCTCATTAATAGAATAGTACAGGCTGCGCAAAGTTTCACGGCTCTCTACCAATTGTAACGCACTGCGTAAAGCCCCTTGTATGGATAGCCTGATATTATCCTGCAAAACCGGGTTGTAATATACTGTAAGCGGGTCCACGTCGCCTGCGTTTTTAACGCTGTCGCCTTGTAATCCAAAACTTTTAAGCGCCTTGTCGGATACGTTTTTTGCTTTGGCATTTACCTTTTGCGAAAAATTTGAAGGAATAATGATGCCGAGCATCGCGTCCTTATCGTGCATCGCATCAGATAACCGCGCCTGTGTTTGAAGGCCCTTTACTACTGATACCTTGAACATCCCGATCTTATCAATGGCCTTGATCAATTGTATTGAAGCCTGGCCGGTATCGCTGTTATTAACGATAATGGACAGCTTATTTTTATTGACCAATTGGAAAGTGCTGTTTTGGATATTAGTTACCACGATCACCAACACTATCGGCATAATAAACATCAGCAAAATGCCCACTTTATCCCGCAGCAATACCCTGATATCTTTACTGATGGTTGCTTTGAGTTTAAACATCAATTGCGGTACTCCTTTCCGGTTAACGCCAGGAACAGTTGCTCAAGGTTTTCCTGTTTGTGCGTCTTGAGCAGTTTGCTCAGTTCATCCTGTGCTATTATTTTCCCGCCATCAATCAGAGCAACCTGCTCGCATAAACCCTCGGCCTCATTGAGCTGGTGCGAGGTATAAACCAGTGTAGTACCGTTGTTATTTAATTCGATAAGGTAATCAATAATAGCACGGCCGGTTTGTACGTCCACGCCAACTGTAGGTTCGTCAAGAAATAAAATAACCGGTTTATGTATTACACCAATGGCCAGGTTAACCCGGCGTTTCATGCCACCCGAAAATTTTTGCACCTGCTTATCCCTAACGTCGTTCAATCCTAAAATGGTTAGCAGTTCATCTGTCCGGGTTTTAATAGTTTGCTTGTCGAGGCCGCTCCACGCACCAAAAAACTCTAGGTTCTCAACAGGGCTTAGCTCATGATAAAACGAAAAATCCTGCGGAACAAAACCAAATAGTTTATTTACCGGCCCTTTTCGCCGGCCCACTTCCTGCCCCAGCAATTTGATATGGCCTTCATTTGCCGAGAGCAATCCCGTCATCAAACTGATCAGCGTAGTTTTGCCCGCACCATTTGGGCCAAACAATCCAAAGCGGGTACCCCTGGCAACCTCTAAATTAAGGTTTTGAAAGGTCACGTCGTCATTGTCAGCATAACTGAAACTGATACCGGCAACATCTATCGCTAACTCGTTTGCCATTTAACTTTCTTTAATGCTTCAAAGGCTTGTTTTTCAATTGCCGCTATCGCGATGAGGTAATCGCCCATCTTGTCAAAATCTTCCTGACTGCCCAAACGCTTTTTAAATATCCCAGCGGCGTGCACGGCGCTCTCCCGCCAAATATCACCGGCATGTGTAAACATTACCGAAATTTCGGCCAAACCGTTGCCTGGCCAGTAAGCTTCCGCCTCTTGCAGAAATGCAGCGTAAATATAACGAAAGCCACCGCCACCAGTGCCTATCTCTTCCTGCATGCGTACTAGCTGCGCAAGGTACAGCCCGGCTTTTTCCAGACCGAGTTTTTCGCGCCATTTTTTTATTTTTTCCCCGGTATCCCGGATGCCTGAAACACCGGCAAACCAGCCCGGTATGCTCAACATGTTAAACACGTTTGCTTTTATGCCTTTTTTAATAGCTTCTTTTATCTGCGCGTCGGTAATTTCTGTTTGTGTTTCCGGGAAATAGACATGCCCCCTGGGCGCCAGGGCT
>Ga0209026_1000929_pt1 | contig 14890 bp, 19 predicted proteins | sample AraplaCL_Col_mCL_FD_184262 | JGI IMG/M metagenome (GOLD analysis project Ga0209026, IMG submission 184262) | Arabidopsis root microbial communities from the University of North Carolina, USA - plate scrape CL_Col_mCL (SPAdes) (version 2) | ecosystem: Host-associated > Plants > Roots >... | reverse complement strand
TCTGGAGTAGGTCATGTCGCAAGCCGCCCCTTCGCCCCGCAGGTTCAGCGTCCACGCTCGGCACGTGGATCGCCACCATGCCCGGGTGGTCGAGGAATCGTCGTTCGAAGCGGCGGCCGTCGCCTATCTGGAGGATTTCCACATCGACGTGGGCGACGAGCCCGACGTGAAGGTGATCGTCCATGACCTGGACAGCGGGCGAGAGCACTGCTTCACGATCGATCTCGAGACCGGCGAAACGGGCCCCTGCGCCTAGACGGCCTCCGTCGAGACCGAACGAATCACCCAGGGAGTCGTTGAGTCCCGCGAAGGCGTGGCCCTGAGGCGCGCCACGTGAGGACTCCATGGCGTACCGTCCGACCTGGCAAGGCCACCTGAAGCTGTCGCTCGTCACCTGCCCGGTGGCGCTCTACACCGCCACCAACTCGGGCGGGGATGTGCACTTCAACCTGATCAATCCGAAGACCAACAACCGGATCCGGATGATCACCACGGACCCTGAAACCGGCCCCATCGAACGGTCCGAACTCGTCAAGGGCTACGAGGTCTCGAAGGGCGAATACATCCTGCTCACCGACGAAGAGATCAAATCGGTGAAGCTCGAGAGCACGAAGACCATCGACATCGAGCGGTTCGTGCCGGAGGCGGATATCGACCGGCTCTACTGGGACAATCCCTACTTCCTGGCGCCCGATGGCAAGATGGCGCAGGAGGCGTTCGGCGTGATCCGCACTGCTATGGAGAAGTCCGGGCAGATCGCCATCGGCCGCGTCGTGATGTCCACGCGCGAGCGCATCCTGGCGCTGGAGCCGCGGGGCAAGGGCATCCTCGCCTACACGCTGCGGACCGATGCCGAGGTCCGAAAGCCGGACGAGATCTTCGACCAGATCAGTGACGCCGCATCGGACCCGGCGATGATCGCCATCGCCGAGAAGATCATCGAGCAGCAGAAGGGCCCGTTCGACGCCAGCCAGTTCGTGGATCGCTATGAAGAAGCACTCAAGGCGCTGATCGCCGAGAAGCAGAAGGGCCACAAGCCAAAGGCCATCGCCGAGCCCTCCGACACCAATGTGGTCGATCTGATGTCGGCGTTGCGGGCCAGCCTCGCGGGCGCGCCGAAAGGCAAGGCGACTGCCAAGGCGGCGGCAGGCAAACCCGCGCCGCCCTCCCGGGCGCGGACCCGCAAGGCGAGCTGACGCACCTGGGCTGGGACCGCCGCACCGACGTGGGGCCACCTCACGCGATGCGGCGCTCCACCTCGCGCATGAAGCCTCGCAAGGCGGTCACGGCCTCGTAGGTCGCCACGAGATCGGGTTGGTCCTGATGCAGTTGCATCAACGCATGGAGGCCGAAGGCCGGGTTCACGCTGCGGATGAACTCGGCGATGCGGGCGTCGTCGTCAGGCAGCCCGTGATGCGTCGCCAAGGCGTAGGCCTTGGCTAGGTCATGCCGCACGTGCTCCGCGTTCCAGGCGTCGCTGAACCCCCGGGTCAGAAGGTAACTCTTGAGCACGAGCTCCAGCGCGTAGCAGCACGATGCCAACCCGACTTCTCCGGCAGGATCACGTTCTGCGGAGTCGAGAAAGCCGCGCGCGGTATCTAGGAAGAGACGGGCCAAGGCTTGCTCCCCCGTGGGCGTCGGCGGCGGATCGACGAACCTGCGCTTCACCCAGTCCGCAAGATCCAGCACGGCCGCGGCGGGGTCGCGGAACGGACCTCGCGGCTTTTGGCGGAGCTCGTGCCAGTACCACCCCCACCGCCCCTCGTAAGCATCCTCATTGTCCGGGGTTGACTCGACAATATCGACGTCCACATCACCCAAGCTGATGTTCATCTGGCGCCTCCTTGCCCGGCAAGTCGGGCGCGAAGACGAGCGAACGTCAACAACAATAGCGTCGCGGACCAATATATTCAGAATATACGCAGACTGTTTGCCAATCACGCGCAGGAAATCTGCCGATGATCCGCAATTTTGTTGCGGCTCGACTTTAAGGCCCCGTCTGCCACGTCCGATACTCGGCCGGCATGTCGCTGGCCTTGGCCTGCCGCAGGTCGAAGATTTTGCGGGCGGCGTCGGCGAGATCGCCCGACAGGTCGCAATCTTCCAGGGTCCGGCACAGCTCTTCGTGCGTAATGCCGAACGCGTCGACGACGGCCTGGGCCTTCAGGAAGGCGATGTTGTTCTGTAGATCGTGCCCACGCCGATCACGGTACTCACCGAGATCGATCTGGCGCACAAGGTCGCGAAGCGCAGCGGCCAGGCGTTGCTCGTGGGCCTGATGGTCGGCGCGGTCTTGCGACGCCTCAGGGTGGGGCGCAGCGTCCTGGGTTCGTGGATCGGAAGCGGACATGGCGGAACTCCTCTGGGCTCGACCGACTCAGAGTCCCGTCCTCACGCCCAGGTTCCAACGTGGCCGCTCCAGATCCGCTTTCATCCCACCGCCGCCCTGGACCTCACTCGCTGCCAGGCTTCGTCGAGTTCCAGCACCCGAAACTCGTCGCCGAGCCGCCCCAGGGCGGACAGTGGCTGCATGAGATCAAGTTCGACGGCTACCGCTTCCAGGCCCGGGTCGAACGCGGACACGTGACCCTCTTCACGCGCCGCGGGCACGATTGGACCGACAAGCTTCCGGAACTGGCGGGGGATCTGATTACTCTGCCCGACTGCATTCTGGATGGTGAGCTCTGCTACCTGGATCGGTCCGGGAAGCCCGCGTTCTCAGGCCTGCGCTCGGCGATGGGGCGCCGTCAGACCCGCGGGCTGGTCTTTTACGGGTTCGACGTCCTGTGGCGCGGACGTGACGATTTGCGGCCCGTCCCCCTGCGCGACCGCAAGGAGGTCCTCGACCAGCTTCTCTCTCCGCTCGCCGGCGATAGGGTGCGGCTCGTGGAAGCCTTTCCGCTGGGCGGTCCTGCCCTGCTCCAGTCGGCTTGCAACATCGGCGTGGAGGGCATTGTCTCGAAGCGGCGGGATGCCCGCTACGCCTCCGGTCGCGGGGACACCTGGCTCAAGGCGAAGTGCCATCTGGCCCAGGAATTCGTCATCGGCGGCTGGGTTCAGGAAGCCGGCCGGCACTTCAAGGGCATTCTCGTCGGCGTTCAGGGGCCCAAGGGCCTGACCTATGTCGGCGCGCTGGAGCGCGGGTTCGCCGCGGCCCCGGACCTGGCCCGGCGGTTGAAACTTCTCGAGACGCCTATCAACCCGTTCCAGGCGGGCGACCCGCCGCGCAGCCACGTGCATTGGGTGAAGCCGCAACTGGTCTGCCAAGCTGAATTTCAGGAGTGGACAGCCTCGGGAAAGATCCGGCACGCGAGTTTTCGTGGCCTGCGCGACGATAAGGCGCCCCGTGAGGTGCGGCGTGAAACCATCGGTGACGATGGTTCAGACGAGCCGTTCAGGCCGAGTCCCGAGGCTTGACCAGGGCGCGAGCCCAGGAAGGCAGCCGGTTCGGGTCCAGCCAAAAGGCCGCCACTTCCCAACGCTTGGCCTGACAGGACGGGCACGGTCCACGGATAAGAGCTGCGAGTTGGTCGAGCGGGGTCTCGTGGCCGCCCGTCCCTTCCGCGGTCAGGCGTGCAATCACCGCCGCAGGCTTGGCCAGCTTCGGCTTGCGGCACTTTGCGCAGACGATCCGCAGATGGACGCTTGGGCTCCGGGCAAGCGACGACAACGTCAGGACATGGCCGTACTGCTCATGGAACTCCAAAGCGCAGCCCCCGAGCCGGCCGCATTTGAAGAGCGGCTTGAGCTCATGGACCCGCAGCGCGCCCAAGCCCTGCTGCATCAGCCGAGCGAAGTCGATATCGCAGGATCGCCGACAATCGCGCTGGCGGCATAGACCCCGAACCTCTCGGCGGCGTGCGAAGTAGCCGGCCACGGTCATATCAGGCGTGAGTTCGCCGCCATGGGCGATCACCCAGCCGGCAGGCGGGCGCATGGGTGGACTGAGGGACGTCATGAGCCGTCGGAACGTAAGCAGAACACGCAGGCTTGGCGAGTCGGGAACGCTCAGGCATGGTCGCCGGATGAGTGAGCGTTACCAAGTTCGGCCGGATCGCGACGGTTTCAGCGTCCAGGATGTCTGGACGGGCGAAGCGGCCGTGATCGCGATGACGCCACAGACTGGTCTCTCGAGGCAAGACGCCGATCATACGGCCCGCTTGTTGAATCAGCGGGCCGAGAGCGGCGAGCGCGAGAGGATTCAGGACGGTGAAGCGGCCCGCGCGACCTCGATCTGAGGCAGGGCCAACTCGACTAAGTGCATATAGTCGCTGTGCGGCAGGGCGTCGAAGTCGTCGAGCCGCAGGCGCGCGATGATGTCTGGGACCAGCGCCTGGAACGCGGCGTAGTCATCGATGATCGCGCCCGAGCCTGGCAGCGGGTCGGCGGCGTCGCGACCCGCATTCAGCCAGTCGCGCACCGCCTTGATGAGCCGCCCTGGATCGGAGCCATGCGCTTCGATGTCCATACCGGAGATGTCCGACAGGGTCTGGTCGTAGCGATGCGCCTCGGCGTCGAGCACCAGGATTCGGCGCCGGCGCTGGGCGGCAGGCCCCTTTAGGCGCAGGCCTAGATCGGCGCCCAGTTCCAGCGGCATGTTGAAGCGTGGCAGGCCTGAGCGTGTATCCAGTTCGACCCGCGAAACGTCATGCACCGAGAAGTCACATGAGGTGATCAGGTCGAGAATCTTGTCGAAGCGCACGACCGCGCTGTCGGACTCGTCGAGCGCGCACCTGGGCGCGAAACCACAGGCGGCGATGGCGAAGCACGTCGCGCGGAACAGCGGCTGGTAGGCGGGATCGAACGGGCAGTTGATGAAGACCGAACGCCGCGGCGGCGGGCTACTTGCCCCCGGCGAGGGCATCGGCGTTCTTCCCCACAGCGTAACTGACCGCGTCCTTGAGCTTCGAGAGCGCAGTCTTGGGAGGCGTCGGCGGCGCTTGCAGCTTTACGCCCCGGTACCAGCCAGAGCGCTGAACCGAAGTCTTGTGCGTTCGCGATGTCGCGGTTTTGCCGGCCATAGGGACAATATGCGCTGGGGCGATCTCCGGTTCAATTGGGGCCCGACAGCGTTGCGGTCATTTCGCGCGGTCGGCGGTTCCAGCGCAGTATCGAGGGCTCACTGACAGCTTCGCCGTCTGTCACAAAGACGGAGGAGGGCCTCAGGCTTCCTCGATGATGGTCCTGATCCGTGTCGCGAGCTTGTCCATCGGGAAGGGTTTGCTCATCACGTGCATGCCCGGCTCGAGGTGACCATTTGCGACGGCCGCGTTTTCGGCATACCCGGTGATGAACAGGATCTTCAACTTGGGCCGTTTTTGGCGTGCCAGATCGGCCATCTGCTTGCCGTTCATTCCGCCCGGGAGGCCCACGTCGGTGATCAGCAGATCGATCTGGGCATCGGACTCCAGAACCCGCAGGCCCGATGCGGCGTCGCCGACCTCGATCGCCTGGTAGCCAAGTTCCCCAAGTGTATCGGCGACGAGCATGCGGATCGTCGGCTCGTCGTCCACGACCAACACGGTTTCGCCGGCCGAGGCGCGCGGCAGCGGCGGTGACTCGGCAAGGTCTTCGTCGGTCTCGGCCTTGCCTTGGTGCCGGGGCAGGTAAATCTTCGCCGTCGTGCCCTGCCCCACCTCCGAATAGAGCCGCACCTGGCCGCCCGACTGCTTGGCGAAGCCGTAGATCATCGACAGGCCGAGCCCTGTTCCCTGACCGAGAGGCTTTGTCGTGTAGAAGGGGTCGAAGACCCGCGCGAGCACGTCAGGGGGCATGCCGCACCCACTGTCCGACACGGAGACGGCAACGTATTGGCCGACCGGCATGTCGCGTTCGCGACCGGTGGTCTGGTCGACCCAGGTGTTGGCCGTCTCCACCGTGATGCGGCCGCCGTCGGGCATCGCATCCCGAGCATTGATGCACAGGTTGAGGATCGCGCTCTCGAGCTGGTTGGGATCGCATAGGCATGGCCACAGGCCGGCAGCGAGCACGGTCTCAATGGTGATGGCCGGCCCCACGGTGCGCCGGACCAGTTCGTCCATACCGCTGATGAGCCGGTTTGCGTCGACCGCCTTCGGCTCCAAAGTTTGTTGTCGTGAGAAGGCGAGCAGGCGGTGCGTAAGCGAGGCGGCCCGTGAGGCTGCGCCCAGCGCGGCGGTGATGTAGCGCTCGAGTTCGTTGAGGCGACCCTGGGCCAGTCGGGACCGCATAAGGTCCAGACTGCCGGTGATGCCGGTCAGAAGGTTGTTGAAGTCGTGGGCGATCCCGCCGGTCAGTTGTCCGACGGCCTCCATCTTCTGCGCCTGGAAAAGGGCCTGTTGCGACCGCTCCAGCTCCAGTTGCGCCTCGCGTCGCTCCGTCAAGTCCCGCGTGACCTTCGCAAAGCCGATGAGTGCGCCAGTGTCGTCATGGATCGCATCGATGACAACGCTGGCCCAGAAGCGGGTGCCATCCTTTCGTTGACGCCACCCCTCCGCCGTGAAGCGTCCCTCCTTCGTCGCCGTCTTCAGCGCTCTCGCCGGCACGCCGGCCGCGACGTCCTCCGGCGTGTAAAACCGTGAAAAGTGCTCTCCGACGATCTCTTCCGACGTGTAGCCCTTGATCCGCTGCGCGCCCGTATTCCAGTTGGAAACGATCCCCTGGGGATCGAGCATGAAGACGGCGTAGTCGGTGACGCCCTGGACCAGGATGCGAAAGCGGCGCTCGGATTCCAGCTGCGCCTGGACCGCATCGCGCTGCGAAGTCATATCGCGTGTGATCTTCGCGTAGCCGATCAGTTCGCCATCGACCCGGATAGGATCCACCACCACCATGGCCCAGAATCGGCTGCCGTCCTTTCGCAGGCGCCAGCCTTCCGCGGTGAAGCGGCCCTCATCCCGCGCTGTCGCAAGCGCTCGCTCCGGAACGCCGGCGTCTCGTTCTTCCGGCGCGTAGAAGCGGGAGAAATGTTCGCCGATGATTTCGTCGGCGAGATAGCCCTTGATGCTCTCGGCGCCAGCATTCCAGCTTGAAACCCGTCCCTCGAGGTCGAGCATGTAGATCGCGTAGTCGACCACGGACTGAACGAGATATTCGTAGGCCGTGGGGTCAGGCTTGCCGTGAGGCTTGATCGGTTTCGGCATCGGATTCCGATCTGAGGTAAAACTGGGGGAGGACCGCCTGCTGGCCAACGAACGCCACGACGGCTTCGTTCCAGTGCTTTCCCGCGACGCGATTGGAATGCGCGCAAGACCGTAGAGCGCGCGGCGATCCGCGTCGAGCGACCCGGTGAATGCGGTCCCCCAGGTCGAGATTCGGCGCCATCGACCTGCCAGGCGAAACGCTGAGAAAATTCTCTCGCTCACCCCTTGAAGCGGTTTCGCGGATTTCTACCTCACCGCTCGCTGGGCGCCCGTTAGGGGCCCGGTCAGGAAGCTCGGGGCTTCCCCGGCGCTTCCGGTTCAACTTGCTCTTCAGGAGGAGATGGACATGAGAGCAGCCTACGACTTTTCGCCCCTCTACCGGTCCCTGATCGGGGCCGACCATATGGCCAACCTGGTCGAGCACGCGTTCCAGGGCGTGAACGGCCGCGATTATCCGCCCTATGACGTCGAGAAGACCGGCGAAGAGGGCTATCGGATCACCTTGGCCGTCGCGGGGTTCCGGAGCGACGAACTGGAGATTGTGGCCGAGCCGAACCTGCTCATCGTGCGCGGCCGCAAGGACGCCGAACCGCAAGCCGGCAAGTACCTGCATCAAGGACTTGCCTTGCGGCCCTTCGAACAACGCTTCGAACTGGCGGACCATATCCGGGTGACCGACGCTGCCTTTGCGGACGGCCTGCTGACGATCGACCTCGTCCGCGAGGTCCCGGAGGCGCTGAAGCCGCGGCGGATCGAGATCAACGGCCCCCGCACCTCGCCGCTCAGCCGGCTGATGGACCGCAAGCGTCGCCCCGCCCAAGCGGCGTAGGCTTCAGGGGCGAGGCCGGCCCTGGCCTCGCTCACTCCCGCAACCAGAAGGAACGCAATTCGGAGATAAGCCATGTTGCTGGCCACGACAGAGCAACAGATCCATGACTTTGGCCTGCGCGCCGCCCGTGAGCGCTGGCTGCGGCCGGCGGTCGGGTTCAGTCACCCCCGCGATGTCCTCAAGGACTCCGACCTCGCACCTTCGGAGAAGCGCGCCGTCCTCGCCTCGTGGATGTCGGACGCCTCAGCCGTGCAGGACGAACCCCACCTTCGCTGGCTGCTCGGCACCCCGGAACCCGTCCAACTCAGCGACATCCGGGACGCTCTGGCGCGTCTGGATGGCGACCGCTGGGAGGCCGCCGCATGAAAACGCTCACCATCGCCCCCCTCCCCTTCGGCTGGTCGCTCGAGATACCGGGTGACCTTCCGACCGTGTATCGATCCGGCTCCGCAGCCGAAACCGCGGGACGGCGCCTCGCCGAAGGCCTCGCAGCGGCTGGCGAGCCGGTGAAGCTTGTCATCCGGCTTCGCGACGGGGCCATTGCTGGGCGGTTCTTGTTCTCCCCGCCCTTCACCCGTGGCGAACCCGCGCTGGGCTGGGCGGCCTAATCGACTTCACCGATGAAGACGTGAGGCTGTTCGTTGGGAAGCGCCCGAATAGCGGCCCTTCCCAACTTCGCTACCGACGCGCCGGGAGGGACGGGAGCATCGACACAAGTCCGCTTGCGACCCGATCGGCAAGTTCGGCCGTCGACCCTCAGCGGACCTTACGAACGTCCGCCTGTTAGGTCCCGGCGGTTGGATGGTCCTTCAACCGGCTTGATCGCCACGGCCCGCCGATGCGATAGCCCGCGTCGGGTGCTCGGCTGCGGTGGCCGGTCAGGATTTCCGTTGGTCGGGCCGCCAGCGCGGAGATCCGCGCCATGCGCTCACCCGTCCGTCGCCCTTCCGTGCTCCGCGAATTCCTCGACAGCGAAGCCGCCGGCGGCATCCTCCTGATGGCGGCGGCGGCGCTCGCCCTGTTCGTCGCCAACTCCCCTCTGGCGAAGAGTTACTTCGCACTCCTGCACGCACCCTTGGGCGGGCTTGACGTCCTGCACTGGATCAACGACGGCCTGATGGCCGTTTTCTTCCTGTTCGTCGGCCTGGAGATCAAGCGGGAGTTCCTGGACGGGCAACTGTCGACCTGGGCCAACCGCGCGCTCCCCTGCATCGCGGCCGCCGGCGGCGTGGCCGTGCCGGGATTGATCTACGCCGCCATCAACTGGAGCCACGCCGACACCGTACGGGGCTGGGCCATCCCGACGGCCACGGACATCGCCTTCGCCTTGGGTGTGCTGTCGCTCCTGGGCCGCCGAATCCCCACCAGCCTGAAGGTGTTCCTGGCGACGCTTGCCATCGTCGACGACCTAGCGGCGGTGCTGGTGATCGCGGTCTTCTATACGGCTGAGCTCAACCTGGCGGCGCTCGCCGGGGCCGGCGTCACGACGCTGGTGCTGGTCGGCCTCAACCGGCTGAAGGTGGCCAGACTGGCCCCCTATCTGCTGCTGGGCGCCGCGATCTGGTGGCTAGTCCTGCTGTCGGGCGTCCACGCCACCGTCGCCGGCGTGGTGCTAGCGCTCACCATTCCGCTCCGCCGATCGAAGGCCGCGCCTGACGACATGACCTCGCCGCTGCATCGATTGGAGCACGGCTTGAGCCCCTGGGTGGCGTTCCTCATCGTGCCGGTGTTCGGCTTCGCCAACGCCGGCGTCTCCTTCGCCGGCATGAGCGGGGGGGTGCTGCTCGAGCCGGTCACCCTCGGCGTCGCGCTGGGCCTCTTCGTCGGCAAGCAGGTGGGCGTCTTCGGGGCCGCCGCCCTGGCGATCAGGTTGCGGTTGGCCAACCTGCCGGTCGCCGCCTCCTGGCCACAGCTTTACGGGATCGCCCTGCTGTGCGGGATCGGCTTCACCATGAGCCTCTTCATCGGTCTCCTCGCCTTCCCCGATCCGGCGCTGCAGAACGAGGTGAAGGTCGGCGTGCTGGTGGGGTCTCTGATCTCCGCCCTCTGCGGCGCGGCTCTGCTCAGCGTCGCCAGACGCGAGCCGCCCAGGGGCGGGCGTGACGCCGGCGCCCCGGCCTAGAGCGGTTCGGGGGCCGGCGGATCAGAACGGAAAGAAGGCCGGGATCGCCGCCATCGCCGCCACCCAGGTCACGAGGTTCAGCGGCAGGCCCACACGGACGAAGTCCATGTAGCTGTAACCCGCCATGTTGAAGACCAGCACATTGGTCTGGTAGCCGAACGGCGTGGCGAACGCCGCCGAGGCCGCCATCATCACAGCCACCAGGAACGGACGGGCATCCACGCCCAGGCTCTCGGCCACCGCAACGGCGATGGGCGTCATCAGGACGGCGACCGTGGCGTTCGACAGCAGCTCCGTGGCGAAGAGGGTGACGCCGTAGAGAACCGCCAGGGCGCCAAGCGGACCCAGCGGCCGGATCAGGTCGATGAGCTGCCCGGCTCCCGCCTTGGCGAGACCGGTGAGCTCCATGGCCGTGCCGATCACCACCATGCCCGCGATCAGAAGCAGGATTTCCGGCCGCAGACCCGAGTAGGCCTCGTCCGGGGTGATGACGCGAAGAAGGATGAGGGCGACGGCCCCGGCGAAGGCGGCCGCCGCGATCGGCGCCAGGCCGAAGGCCGCAGAGGCGATCACACCCGCGAACACCGCGAGCGAGATCAGCGCCGGCCGCAGGCGGAACGGGCGGTCGGCAGCGGAATAGAGGGCGACGTCGCCCAGGCTGGCGTCCCCCGACCCATCCGGCTGATTGCGCGCCTCGCCCAGCCGCACCGGCGCGGGATCGGCCTCAGTCGTCCCCGGTGACGCCGCGCCCGTCTCCTCGGCCGCGGCCGAGCGGCCAAGCTGGCGCGCAGCGACGAAATACAGCCAGAGGCCGCCTGCGCACGCGATTACCAGACCGACCGGGGTGATCTCGAAAAGCGTGAACACCGGCTGGCCCGCGTTTCGGGCCATGTCGTTGACCAGCAGGTTGGTGGACGTGCCGATCAGGGTCAGCAGGCCTCCCATCACGGTCACATGGCTCAGCGGCATGAGAAATCGCTTCGGCGAGAGACCGAGCGAGCGGGCGACATCGCGGATGACCGGGGCGGCCAGCACCACGACGGGCGTGTTGTTCAGGAAGCCGCCCACCGCGCCGCAGAGGCCGATGACGCTCCAGATCCCCAGCGATCCGGCGCGCGCGGCGAACCTCGTCGCCTGTCGGATCATCAGCCCGAGCAGGCCTGAAAGCTCGATGGCGTAGGCGATAACGAACAGGCCCGCGAGCGCCAGAATGGCGGGGCTGGCGAAGGCGCCCTGCACCTCCACCGGCCGAACGACGCCCAGGACGAGGAGGACGGCGGCGCCCAGCAGGGCCACGACGTCGGCACGCATTCTCCCGTGGATCATCAGTCCGACGACGCCCACGAGAACGACGAGGGCGACGATCTGGTCGAAAGTCATGACGCCTTGCACGCGATCGGCCGACCTTCGGTCAACTGACATCCTTGTGGGGCGCCAAGCGGAGCGACACGGTGTTAAGGCGTCGCCCTATGTTGTCGCGGCTCGTCCTGACCCGACTCTCGCCGGCCGTCCTGGCGGTCGCCTTTGGCCTGGCCGGGTGTCAGCGGCAGCCGTCGGCCCAGCCCGTCGAACCCGCGCCGGCCGTATCGCAGCCGGCTCCAGCATCCGCGCCGCTCGCCCCCGCGGCGCTTGATCGCGCCGGCCTTCTGAAAGCGCTTGAGCTCGCCGCCTCGGCATACGCCTCCGGACAGGCCACGACCGCAAATGAGGATGTGACGGACCGCCGGTTCATCGTCCGCCAAGCGTTCGGCTGCAGCGGCCCTTCCACGGCGGCGACGCCCGGTCTTGCGCGGTGGACCTGGGGGCGCGACGGTCAATCCATCGAGATCAGCCTAACGCCCGCCGACTGGAGCGCGGACCCGATGTTCACCGGCGCTGCAAGCGATTGGGAGGCCGTTGAAGGCTTCTGGATCGCCAGGCCGTGGATGCGGGCCGCTGGTTGTCCGTCTGTGGCGCAGCGGGAGGCCGCGAAGCAGCCTGCGGGGCAAGGCGCCCGGCAAGCTGATCGTGCCCCAGCGCCGGTGTTGCCTGTAGGCCAGTCACCCTACTCAATGGGGCTTGCCGCCGTGTTCGACGAGGGGGGCTCCCGGGTGGGCCGGCGAGACGGAAAGCCCTTCACGTTCACCCTTCGAACGGAAGAACGCACGCCTCCTTCGGCGCCCGCCCGGGGCTTTCAACTGGTGGTGGAGGGACGCCTGACAAGCTTCACTGGAGACCGGGCCATCCGCTGTGTCGCCCCGTCGGCGGATGTCCGACCGGTATGCATCGCGGCGGCGGAGGTCGACCGTGTGGCTTTCGAGGACGCTGATGGCGCCCTCCTGCGTGAGTGGCGACCGGGGTAGCCGCCCACCTCCACCTAAGCGCTCCGGGAGCCCTAGCCCGGAATGCGACGAGGCTTGGGTCGGCTTTCCCCCCCTGCGAGGTTCGGAAGGACCGCTTGCGGGAATGGGAATGCGTCCAGGGGACAGACAGAGTCGAGTCATCGCCCTTGCTGACGGAGAGTGATCTGATTTTCGGCCTGCAAGAGACTGCGCGGGCTTTCAGATCACGCCTTCGACGAGGCCCAGGGCGCGCGCTTCTTCCGCCTCGACATACCAGTTGCTGGGCGCGCGCTGCAGGACCTCGTCCAGCGTGACCTGGGACCCCCGGATCAGGTTTTCGAAGCCCTCGCGCTGAATGTCGAGCGACCCCCGGATCTCGTTCAGCGTGGCTTCGACATCAGCAACGCAGGTGCTGAGCGGACCGTCGATCCTCAGGGTCTTCACCAGGCGGCGTTCGTGGATCATGAGCCGCGTGCCGCGAGTGAGGTACCGGTTGGGGCGCGCGAAGAAGCTCATGAAGGTGGTGCCCGCGGAGTAGATCGCCGCCTTCCCCAGAAAGACGAAGCGGCGTTCCGGCGTCACGTCGCTATGAAATCGGACATCCTCACCCATCATGCGCGCGACCTCCGGATCGCCGCCGAGCGTGCTGAGCTCCACGACGACCAGGCCGCTGTCGGGGGCCTGTGCGAGCTGCTCGCGGAAACGGGCATACATCGCCTCGTCGACCGCGCCGGACAGCAGGATCGCCGGGTCTTTGAAGTCCACCGCATTGAGCGGATTCAGATCCATGGTTGACGTCCCTCCAATGGAAAAACCAGCGCTCAACGCCGGCGCCCTCGCACAGTTCCGGCGTTGCAGTCGCTCCGAACTCAGCCTCGGGCCAGTCGGGTTTTGAGCCGCAGCGCGTCACCCGGCGCGGCGCAACCTATGTCGTTGTCGAAGTAGGCAAAGGCATCCCGCCCCGCCTCACGCCAGGCTGAGATGTGGTCGGCCCACTGGGCTAGGGCGTGGACTCATAAGGCTCTGAGCCAGAGTCGGGTTGAGGCGAGTAGGACGGTGGCGAGGAAGTTCCTGGCCAGTTTGTCGAAGCGGGTGGCGATGCGCCGGAAGTGCTTGAGGCTGCAGAAGAAGCGTTCGACGAGGTTGCGCTGGCGATAGATCGCCATGTCGACGGATCGCCGGACGCTTCGTTGCGAGGTGCTGGGGATGCTGGGCTCGGCGCCGGAGCCGCGGATCAGGTCGAGGACGGCGTTGGAGTCGTAGCCGCGATCGGCGACGACGGTGGTGGGGACGGGCAGTCCGGCCAGCAGTTGCGGTACGGCGGTCATGTCGGAGGCCTGGCCGGCTGTGAGCAGGATCCGCACCGGCAAGCCGTCCTGGTCGACGACGGCGTGGATCTTGGTGCTCAGTCCTCCACGAGAACGGCCAATGGCGTGATCCGGGCCCCCTTTTTACCGCCGGCAGCGTGCTGGTGGGCCCGGATGATCGAGCTGTCGATCAGTTGCATCGACTGTGGGGACTGGGCGGCCAGGGTCTCGAAGACCTTCAGCCAGACCCCGGCCTTCGCCCACCGGTTGAAGCGGTTGTAGACCGTCGTGTACGGCCCGTAGCGCTCTGGCAAGTCGCGCCACGGCGAGCCGGTCCGCAGCACGTAGAAGATGCCGTTGATCACCCGCCGGTCGTCGACCCGGGCCACACCCCGCGGCTTGTTCGGCAGCAACGGTTCGATCAACCGCCACTCCACTTCGCTCAGATCGTAGCGCGCCATCCCAAGGCTCCTTCCCGAAGCCTTGAATCAAGCGTCGCTCTCCTCAGCAAGCGTTATGAGTACACGCCCTAGTTCGGTGTCAGAATAGCTGTCGCGATACCGGCCCCCGGGACCGTGCCCACGGACATAGACGAAGGGAGCGGTGGCCACCCAGGGGGCGGGCGCGTGATGGTGATCTGAGACGCAGAGCGCCACGCCGCGGTCGGTGAGCGCCTGAAAGACGGACGCGACGTACCACTCGGGCCGGCGGAACTCGATCACGTGCCGGCGATCGGCGGGCAACAGGTCGAGGAAGTCCACCAGCCGGGGAAGGTCGAAGGTCATCTGCGGCGGCAGCTGGAACAGCGCGGGACCGAGTTTCGGGCCCAGGGCGCGCATCGGCGCGTAGACCCGCTCGATCGAGTCCGCGACGTCCTTCAGGCGCTTCATGTGGGTGATGAACCGGGAGGCCTTCCACGCGAACAGGAATCCTTCGGAGGAGGTTTCCCGCCATCTCGCGACGGCCGCTTGGGTGGGCAGGCGGTAGAAGGTCGCGTTGATCTCGGCGCTGTCGAACACCGACGCATAGTGTTCAAGCCAGCGCTTCTGAGGCACGCCCGGCGGGTAGAAGGCGCCGCGCCAGTCTCGGTAGATCCAACCGGAAGTTCCGATCCGCAGATCGCTCATGCTGGTGACGTCTAGGGTTCGGCGCGCGCACGCGCCTCAGGGGCGAAGCCAGAAAAAAGGGCC
>Ga0209026_1000928_pt1 | contig 14892 bp, 17 predicted proteins | sample AraplaCL_Col_mCL_FD_184262 | JGI IMG/M metagenome (GOLD analysis project Ga0209026, IMG submission 184262) | Arabidopsis root microbial communities from the University of North Carolina, USA - plate scrape CL_Col_mCL (SPAdes) (version 2) | ecosystem: Host-associated > Plants > Roots >... | reverse complement strand
TCGCCTTTGGCGACGGAGGGGGCTTCCACTCAGATCGACCGTTTGAGCGGAAGCCCCCTCAGTCGGCATTCGCCGACAGCTCCCCCGAAGGGGAGCAATTGGCGCAAGCTTACCCGTTCGGTTCCATGAGAGCGGAATAGACCAGGGTCCGCAGCTCGCGGCGGATCGGGTAGGTGGACGAGGGCAGGAGCTGGGTCATGAAGACCGCGGTGATGTCCTCCATCGGATCGACCCAGAAGGCGGTCGAGGCCGCGCCGCCCCAGTAGAATTCGCCCAGGCTGCAGGGGATCAGCGTCTGCGGCGGGTCGAAGACCACCGCGAAGCCCAGGCCGAAGCCGACGCCCGCGTTTGTGCTCTCCGAGAACAGCGAGCGGGACATCTCGGTCAGGTCGCCGCCGCCCGGCAGGTGGTTAGTGGCCATCAGGTCGACGGTCTTGGGCGCCAGGATCCGCGCTCCGTCCAGCTCGCCGCGGTTCAGCAGCATGTTGGAGAAGCGCATGTAGTCGGCCGCGGTGCTGACCAGGCCGCCGCCGCCCGAGAGCAGGGCCGGGGGGGCGAGATAGGGGCTCTTCTGCGGGTCGTCCTGCAGCTTCATCTTGCCGCCCGGCGCGGCGTCGTAGCAGGCGGCGAAGCGGGCGCGCTGGTCGTCGCGGACGTGGAAGCCGGTGTCGACCATCTTCAGCGGGTCGAAAATGCGCTCCTGGAACACCTGGTCCAGCGGCTTGCCGGCCACCACCTGCACCAGGTAGCCGCAGACGTCGGTGGCGACCGAGTAGTTCCACGCCTCGCCCGGCGAGAACTCCAGCGGGACCTTGGCCATCAGCTCGATCATGGTCGCCAGGTCGTGCTCGCCATGCATGTTCTCGAGCTTGAGCTTGCGATAGGCGGCGTCGACGTTGGTGCGGTTCTGGAAGCCGTAGGTCAGGCCGGACGTGTGGCGCAGCAGGTCCACCACCTGCATCGGACGCGCGACCGGCGTCGTCAGGTACGGCCCGGTCCCGGCCGAAAAGACGCCCAGGTCCTTCCACGCGGGAATGTAGCGCGCCACCGGATCGTCCAGGGCGATCAGGCCCTCCTCGACCAGGCTCATCAGCGCCACCGAGGTCACCGGCTTGGTCATGGAATAGATGCGGTAGACCGTATCCTCGGAGAGCTTCACGTCCCGCTCGGGGTCCTGCAGGCCCAACACAGTCTGGTGGACGACCTCGCCGCCGCGGGCCAGCAGCAGCTGGGCGTGCGGCAGTCGGCCCGGGCCAACGTATTTGTCCTGCAGGAAGCGGTCGATCCGCTCCAGGCGCTCCGGACTGAACCCCAGCGACTTGGCCTTGCTCATACGGCGTCCTTCCCTTTTCGGCGGCATTTGCCCTTGCCTTCCGCGCTGTCGCAAGCGCGACGATGGCGACAAACCAGGGAGGCTGCGATGAGCACCGTGAGCGTGGAACGTGACGGCCGTATCGCCATCGTCACCGTCGAGCGGCCTGAACGGCGTAACGCCTACGACGGCGCGACCGCGCGGGAGCTCTACGACGCCTTCAAGGCTTTCGACGCCGACGAGACGCTGGACGTCGCGGTGCTTACCGGCCGGGGCGGTTACTTCTGCGGCGGGGCGGACCTGAAGGCGATCGCCGGGGACCAGCCGCGGGCCGACGCCAACCCGATCAAGGAAGACGGCGACCTGGGGCCGATGGGCGTCACGCGGCTGCGGCTCGGCAAGCCGGTGATCGCTGCCGTCGAGGGGCCGGCGGTGGCCGGAGGCCTGGAGGTGGCCTGCTGGGCCGACCTGCGCGTCGCGGCCGAGGGCGCGTTCTTCGGTGTGTTCTGCCGCCGGTTCGGCGTGCCGCTCATCGATCTGGGAACCGTGCGCTTGCCGCGTTTGATCGGCCAGTCCCGGGCGATGGACATGATCCTCACCGGGCGGCCGGTGGACGCCCACGAGGCGCTGGCCATGGGCCTCGCCAACCGGGTCGTGCCGAAGGGGGAGGCGCTCAGTGCGGCCGTCGCGCTGGCGAAGCAGCTTTCCGCCTTCCCGCAGCTTTGCATGCGCAACGACCGGCTCTCGGCGCTGGAGCAATGGTCGCTGGACTGGGACGAGGCGACCGCCGCCGAGGTGCGCTTCGGGATGGAAACCCTGCGCACCGGCTCCCACGTCGAAGGCGCCACCCGCTTCGCCGGCGGCCAGGGGCGCGGCGGGGCGTTCTGAACGGCCCGAAGGCTGACCCAACGGAGGCCTTGCGCTCGAACTTGAGAGGAGTAGCGTACCGATAATACGAAAAATTGCCGCTAAGGAAGGCGCGCCGATGGCCTGGGATTTCGAGACCGATCCGGAGTTTCAGAAGAAGCTGGACTGGATCGAGGACTTCATGCGCGAGGAGGTCGAACCCCTCTCGCACCTGGGCATGGCGGTCTATTCCGGCATCGGCCGCGAGAAGTTCATCAAGCCGCTGCAGCAGAAGGTGAAGGACCAGGGCCTGTGGGCCTGTCACCTGGGCCCCGACCTGGGCGGCCAGGGCTTCGGCCAGCTCAAGCTGGCGCTGATGAACGAGAAGCTGGGCCGCAACAGCCTGGCCCCCAGCGTCTTCGGCTGCCAGGCGCCCGACAGCGGCAACGCCGAGATCATCGCCCACTACGGCACCGACGCGCAGAAGGAGAAATACCTCTGGCCGCTGCTGAACGGCGAGATCCGCTCGGCCTTCTCCATGAGCGAGCCGACCGGCGGCTCGGACCCGCTGACCTTCACCACCCGCGCGGTGCTGGACGGCGACGAGTGGGTGATCAACGGCGAGAAGTGGTTCTCGACCAACGCCAAATATTCGAAGGTGCTGGTGCTCTACGCCATCACCGATCCCGACGCGAAGGACCCCTACCGGCGCACCTCGATCTTCCTGGTGCCCACCGACACGCCCGGGGTGGAGATCATCCGCAACGTCGGCGTCGGCGCGGGCGGCGAGATTGGCGGCGGCAACGAAGGCTACGTCCGCTACAACAACGTGCGCCTACCCTATGACGCTCTGCTGGGCGAGCGCGGCGCGGCGTTCGTCATCGCCCAGGTCCGGCTGGGCGGCGGGCGGGTGCACCACGCCATGCGCACGGTCGGCGCCTGCCGCCACGCCCTGGATCTGATGTGCCAGCGGGCCGTGTCACGCACCACGCGCGACGGCCGCCTGTCGGACCTGCAGATGGTTCAGGACCAGATCGCCGAGAGCTGGATCGCCGTCGAGAGCTTCCGCCTGCTGGTGCTGCGCACCGCCTGGCTGATCGACAAGCACAAGGACTACCAGAAGGTCCGCAAGGACATCGCCGCCATCAAGGTGGCCATGCCCAAGGTCTACCATGACGTGGCGACCAAGGCGGCGCACCTGCACGGCGCCCTGGGCGTCTCCAACGAGATGCCCTTCATGCGGATGGTGACGTCGGCCCTGGTCATGGGCATCGCCGACGGCCCGACCGAGGTCCACAAGGTCACCCTGGCGAAGCAGATCCTCAAGGACTACCAGCCCGACAACGACCTGTTCCCCAGCTACCACATCCCCAAGCTGCAGGATGAGGCCAAGAAGCGCTTCGGCAAGGAGCTGAAGGAGATCCGCGACCACTACGCCGCGCGGCGAACGGAAGAGGCGTGACGGGGGCGCCGCAGGGTCAGGGACGCGCGTCCGCCTCTTGGACCGGCGTTCAAACGGCCGTTAGAATGCCCTCATTCGAGGGGCAGTCTCTTCCAGACGTCCATCTTCCGTAAGGTGCAAGCGTGACCGACAAGCCCTGGCCCGTGATGTCCATCGCCGAGGCCCATGCGAAGCTGACCGGCCCGGGCTCGCCTTTCGAGATCGAGGACAAGGTGATCCGGGGCGTTCCGACCCGGACCTGGAAGAATGCGCCGCCGACCCTGCGCGACGTGTTCCTGAACGGCCAGCGGTTCAAGGATCGCGAGTTCCTGGTCTACGAGGGCGACCGCGCCACCTATGACAGCTTCGGCCGCGCCACCATCGCCCTGGCGCATCGGCTTCAGGCCGATGGCGTGAAGAAGGGCGACCGGGTCGCCGTGATCATGCGGAACCTGCCGGAATGGCCCGTCTGCTTCTGGGCCGGCCAGCTGGTGGGCGCTATCGTCACCCCGCTGAACGCCTGGTGGACCGGGCCCGAGCTGGAATACGGCCTCAGCGATTCCGGGACCAAGATCGCCTTCGTCGACGATGAGCGGCTGGACCGGGTCGAGGAGTTCCTGGGCAAGCTGCCGGACCTGGAGAAGGTCTACGTGACCCGCCATGCTGGCCCGGACCTGCCGCCCAAGACCCAGCGGCTGGAGGACGTGATCGGCGCCGTCAATTCGTGGGGCGGCCTGGCCGAACAGGCCCTGCCCGACGTGCCGCTGGAGCCGGAAGACGACGCCACCATCCTCTACACCTCGGGCACGACGGGCCGGCCCAAGGGCGCCCTGGGCACCCACCGCAACATGACCTCGAACGTCGCCGCCGGCGGTATCTCGGCGGCGCGCAATTTCCTGCGGGCGGGTGAGCCGCTGCCCGAGCTGGACGCCACCAAGGTCCCGCAGCGGGTCGGTCTGCTGGTGGTGCCGATGTTCCACGCGACGGGTCTCTCCTCGACCATGGGCCCGACGATGAACTCGGGCGGCAAGCTGGTCCTCATGCGCCGCTGGGACGCCGAGCCGGCGATGAAGCTCATTCAGGACGAAAAGGTCAGCTCCACGGGGGGCGTGCCCACCATCGCCTGGCAGCTCATCGAGCATCCGGCGCGCGAGAAGTACGACCTGTCGTCCCTGCTGTCGGTGGCCTACGGCGGCGCGCCCTCGGCGCCCGAGCTGGTCCGCAAGATCGCCGAGGTGTTCCCAGGATCGCAGCCGGGCAACGGCTGGGGCATGACCGAGACCACCGCCACCTTCACCAGCCACCTGGGCCCGGACTATCTGAACCGTCCCGACAGCGCCGGCCCCGCCGCGCCGGTGGGCGAGATGCACGTGCGCGACCCCGCCGACGGCAAGACCATCCTGCCCGCCGGGTCGGTGGGCGAGCTGTGGTGCAAGGGCCCGCAGGTGGTGAAACTGTACTGGAACAAGCCGGAGGCCACGGCCGAGACCTTCCAGGACGGCTGGCTGCGCACCGGCGACCTGGCGCGGATCGACGAGGAGGGCTTCCTCTTCATCATCGACCGCGCCAAGGACATGCTGATCCGCGGCGGCGAGAACATCTACTGCGTCGAGGTCGAGAACGTCCTCTACGACCATCCGGACGTGATGGACGCCGCCATCGTCGGCATCCCGCACAAGACGCTGGGCGAGGAGCCGGGCGCGGTGGTGCACCTCAAGCCCGGCGGCACGGCCGACGAGGCCGAGCTGCGCCAGTTCGTCCGCGAGCGCCTGGCGGCGTTCAAGGTGCCGGTGAAGGTGGTCTTCTGGCCCGAGACCCTGCCGCGCAACGCCAACGGCAAGATCCTCAAGAGCGAGCTCAAGAAGGTCTTCGCCGAGGAGACCGCGGCGGCCTAGGCGAGTTCCGCCACGGGAACTGGCGTTCCGGGGGCGGGCGGCCTAGAGGTCTAGCATGAGCAAGCGCCCCCTCATCGTCGGCCTCGGCGGGACCATTCGTGCCGGATCGTCCACCGAGAAGGCGCTGGTGTGCGCCCTGAAAGCCGCCGAGGCGAAGGGCGCAGAGACGCGGCTGCTGGGCGGCGCGTTCCTGGGCACCCTGCCGATCTTCGATCCCCGGCCATCCGACGCCACCGCGGCGCAGCTGGAGCTAGCCGAGGCGGTGCGCGCCGCCGATGGGATCATCGTGGCCAGCCCCGGCTATCACGGCTCGATCTCGGGGGTGATCAAGAACGCCCTCGACACCCTGGAGCTGACCCGCACGGATCCGCAGCCCTATCTGTCGCACAAGGCCGTGGGCACGATCATCACGGCCGACGGCTGGCAGGCGGCCGGCACCACCTTGATGGCGCTGCGGGCGATCATACATGCCCTCAGGGGCTGGCCGACGCCGTTCGGCGCGGCCCTGAACGGCGGTTCCGGCCTCTTCGACGAGACCGGCGCCTGCAAGGACCAGAAGGACGCCTGGCAACTGTCCACCGTCGCCGAACAGGTGGTGGAGTTCGCCCAGATGAAGGCAGCGACGCGATGAAACGACCCCACCTCGTCCACCCGGCCGCCGGCGGCGGCGAAGCCGACAGCGTCTCGGGCGCCATCAGCCCCATCGAGGACATCATCGAGGACGCCCGCAACGGGCGGCCCTACATCCTGGTCGACGCCGAGGACCGCGAGAACGAGGGTGACGTGATCATCCCGGCGCAGTTCGCGACGCCGGACCAGATCAACTTCATGGCCAAGCACGCCCGCGGCCTGATCTGCCTCTCCATCACCGCCGAGCGCGCGCGCCAGCTGCGCCTGCCGCCGATGGCGCACGAGAACGGCTCGGGCCACGGCACGGCCTTCACCGTCTCGATCGAGGCGCGCGAGGGGGTGACCACCGGCATCTCGGCCCACGACCGCGCGCACACCATCGCCGTGGCGGTCGACCCGACCAAGGGCGTGGACGACATCGTCTCGCCAGGCCACGTGTTCCCGCTGGTGGCCCGCGACGGCGGTGTCCTGGTCCGCGCCGGCCATACCGAGGCGGCGGTCGACATCAGTCGCATGGCGGGCCTCAACCCCGCCGGCGTGATCTGCGAGATCATGAAGGACGACGGGTCGATGGCCCGGCTGCCCGACCTGGTCGCGTTCGCCCAGCTGCATGGCCTGAAGATCGGCACCATCGCCGACCTGATCGCCTATCGCCGCCGCACCGAGCGGCAGGTGGAGCGGGTGCTGGAGACGCCGTTCGAAAGCGCGTTCGGCGGCAAGTTCCGGATGGTGATCTACCGCAACTCGATCGACCAGACCGAGCACGTGGTCCTGACCAAGGGCAAGATCGCCGCCGACAAGGCCACCCTGGTGCGCATGCACCGCGTGGACCTGGCCACCGACATGCTGGGCGCCGTCGAGGCCCGCCAGGACTATGTGCCCAAGGCCCTGCAGGCGCTGGAGGCCTATGATGGCGCCGGCGTGGCGGTGTTCATCCGCGACTCCAACCCGCACTGGCTGTCCGAGCGCTATGGCCAGCCGCAGGCGGACCACACCGACAACGTCCTGCGGGACTACGGCATCGGCGCTCAGATCCTGCTGGACCTCGGCGTGCGCGACATGACGCTGCTGACCTCGTCCCAGACCGTGCTGCCCGGTTCGGCCGGCTATGGCCTCAGGATCGTCGGCCGTCAGCGGCTGGACTGACCGGTTTCAGGGGCGCGAACGCCTAGCCGATCTGCGGAAACTGCGGCACGTTGGCCGCGGCCGCCGGGGTTTAGGCTGCGTACACTCTAATGCGCGTAAAAGCCGCGCGGCCCCCCGCGTTGTGCGGATTCACCCATTCCTTTAAGCAAATGAAGGGGATGGGCCTGGATAGAGTGCGAGCATGCCTACGGACGTCTCCCCCGTCGCCCAGTCTGACGCCTTTGTCGGCGTCGCCACCCAGAGCCACGCCACCGCCGTCACCGACGACGGTATGGCCCAGTCGTACCTGAACGCCGACCAGCGGCTGGGCACGACGGTCAACGGCAAGGAAAGCTTCACCATCGACCGGGCGGGGCTGCAGCTCACCGGGTTCAACGCCGCGACCATGGCGCCGGCCCCTGGCTGGGGCGGGGTGGCCGGGCGAGCGGTCACGGTGACCTATGCGTTCCGGTCGACCGAGCCGGCCAGCATGCCCAGCGACACCGACGGCTTCCAACGGTTCAACGCCCAGCAGATCTACCAGGCCGAGCAGGCGCTGCTGGCCTGGTCCGACGTAGCCAACATCAAGTTCGTGCGGGTCGGCATCGGCGCCGAGGGCGAGGGCGCCTATTCCAACGACGCCTCGATCCTCTTCGGCAACTACAGTTCGGGCGAAAGCGGCTCGGCGGCCTTTGCCAACTACCCGGGCAGCACCAGCTCGGCCAGCTCGGCGGGCGACGTCTGGATCAACATCACCTCGGGCACCAACAGCCTGCCGACGATGGGCAACTACGGCGCCCAGGTGCTGATCCACGAGATCGGCCACGCCATCGGCCTGGCGCACCCGGGCGACTACAACGCTGGCGACAGCGAAGGCGCGATCACCTACGCCAATTCGGCCGAGTATTACGAGGACAGCCGTCAGTACACGGTGATGAGCTACTTCTCGGAGAGCAACACGGGCGGCAGCTACGGCGGCCGTTACGCCTCCGCGCCCCAGCTCGACGACATCCGCGCCGCCCAGATCGAGTACGGCGCGAACATGACGACGCGCACAGGCGACACGACCTACGGCTTCAACTCGACGGCCGATCGCGCCTGGTTCGCGGCGACCAACAGCTCGACCCGGCTGATCTTCGCCGTGTGGGACGCGGGCGGCCGCGACACCTTCGACTTCTCCGGCTACTCGCAGAACCAGGTGATCGACCTGCGCGAGGGGTTCTTCTCGAACGTCGGCGGCCTGGTCGGCAACGTCGCCGTGGCCCAGGGCGCGCAGATCGAAAACGCGATCGGCGGCTTCGGCAGCGACACCATCAACGGCAACGCCCTGGCCAATTCGATCCAGGGCGGCGCGGGCTTCGACAGCATCTTCGCGGGCGCCGGCGACGACACCATCGATGGCGGGGCCGGGACCAGCTACCTGCGCGGTGAGGAAGGCAACGACTCCATCGTCGGGGGGGCGGCCTTCGACGACATCCAGGGCAACACCGGCAACGATACCGAACGCGGCGGCGCGGGCGACGACTATGTCGTGGGCGGCAAGGACAACGACGTCCTCTACGGCGAGGACGGCGCGGACCTGGTCTATGGCAACATCGGCTCGGACACCGCCGATGGCGGCGCGGGCGACGACATCGTCCGCGGCGGCCAGGACAACGACTCCATCGCGGGCGGCGCAGGCGCGGACTTCATGTCCGGCGACAAGGGCTCGGACACGGTCAGCGGCGGCGCGGGGGCGGACATCTTCCACATCTCGTCCGGCGCCGGCCTGGACCGGGTGATCGACTTCAACCTGGCGGAGGGCGATCGGGTCCACCTGGACGCCGGCACGACCTACACCGTCGCCCAGGTGGGGGCCGACACGGTCGTCACCCTGACGGCGGCCGGTGACGAGATGGTGCTGGTCGGCGTGCAGATGAGCACCCTGACGCCGGGGTGGATCTTCGGCGCCTGATCTAGAATCTCGTTTCCAGGCCGGCGTAACCGGCCTATATGAAAGACCTCACCGCCCGGCCGAAAGGCCGGGCGCCTTCGTTTCGGGACGACGACTATGACCCAGATCCTCATGCCCAAGGCGACCGCCGTCTGGCTGGTGGACAACACCTCGCTGACCTTCGACCAGATCGCCGACTTCTGCGAACTGCACCCGCTGGAAGTGAAGGGAATCGCCGATGGCGAAGTGGCGCGCGACATCCGCGGCGCCGACCCGATCGCCAACGGCCAGCTCAGCCGCGATGAACTCGACGCGGCTGAAAAGAACGACAAGTACCGGATGAAGGCCCAGAAGAGCCGGCACGCCGAGCTGCTGAAGCCGGTGAAGAAGGCGCCGCGCTACACGCCCGTGTCGCGCCGCCAGGATCGCCCGGACGCCATCGCCTGGTTCATCCGCAACCACCCGGAAGTGGCCGACAGCCAGGTCGCGCGCCTGCTGGGCACCACCAAGGCCACCATCGACCAGGTGCGTAACCGCCAACACTGGAATTCGGCCCAGATCAAGCCGGTCGACCCGGTGACCCTTGGCCTGGCCACCCAGCTCGAACTGGATGCGGTGGTGAAGAAGGCGGCCGAAAAGAAGGCCAAGGACGACGCCCGCCGTGGCATCGTCGAGCCCGAAGGCGCGACCCTGCGCCCGGCGTCGGAAGCCGGCGCGTACGAGGACGAGGAGCCCGAGGTCGAACGCGAGACCGACCTGGCCAACGTCTTCAGCGCCCGTCCTGAGCTGGAAGAGGACGACGAGGACTAGTCCTCTATTCCCTCCCTTGATGGGAAGGGACAGCTCGCCGTCAGGCGAGCAAGGTGAGGAAGTCGGATCCAGGGCGGAGAGGTGGAGGTTTGATCCACGTCTCCTCACCCTGGCCGCTTCGCGGCCTTTCCCTCCCCATCAAGGGAGGGGTGGCGCCTAGTGAAGCTGCCCGCGAAGGGTCTCGATCTCTTCCTTCAGCCTGAGCTTCTGTCGCTTGAGTTCCTTGAGCCTGAGGTCATCGGACGATGGCCTGCGCATCTCGTCCTGGATCGCTTGTTCGAGGGACTGGTGACGGGATCCGAGTTCACGGATCCGGGCATCTAGCGCCATAGCGGCTGACCTCCGAGCTGTGAGACAGCCTGGGAGTGAACACCCGCTTCCCGCGGCTGTCAGATCACATATGTTTGCACAGGCGTGGTCGAACCGCGCCCGCGCGGCAGTTGTTGGGGTTCTCGGCGAATGACAGGCGACAGGCCGCGACTGATCGTAGGCATCTCGGGCGCGTCGGGCGTCACCTACGGATTGCGGGCGCTGGACTCCTGCCGCGAACTGGGTGTCGAGAGCCATCTGGTCATGAGCCGCTCGTCCGCCCTGACCCTGGCGCAGGAGACCGAGCTGACGCCAGCGGATGTGCAGGCCCGCGCCGACGTCGTCCACAAGGCCGGTGATGTGGGCGCCGCCATCGCCTCGGGCTCGTTCCAGACCCTGGGCATGATCGTTGCCCCCTGTTCCGTGCGCACCATGAGCGAGATCGCCACCGGCGTGACCTCGTCCCTGCTGACCCGCGCCGCGGACGTGACCCTGAAGGAGCGCCGGCCGCTGGTGCTGATGGTGCGCGAGACGCCGCTGCACCTGGGCCATCTGCGCACCATGGTGCGGCTGGCCGAGATGGGCGCGGTGATCGCCCCGCCGCTCCCGGCCTTCTACGCCAAGCCCGCGACATTGGAGGACATGGTCGACCAGTCGGTCGGCCGGGCGCTGGATCTGTTCGGCCTGGACTGGAAACCCGTGAAGCGCTGGGGCGAGGACATCCAGCCACTGAAGGGTGAGGGCTGAGCGTGGCGATCTGGGAGTGGGCGCTGGAGGCTTATGCGCGGCCGGGCGTGCCCGAGGCCTGCCTCAAACTGCAGGATGAGCACGGTCAGAACACCTCGTTTCTGCTGTGGGCCGTCCGCGCCGAGGTGAAGGACCCCGAGCTGCTGGCCCGCGCGGCCGAGGCTGCCCGCGCCTGGGATCGCACCGCCCTGGTCCCGCTGCGCGACGTGCGGCGGGCGCTGAAGCTGGCCTTGCCGCCGGTGGACGACGACGCGCGCCTGGCGCTGCGCGAGGAGGTCAAGGCGCTGGAACTGGCCGCGGAGCGCCTGCTGCTGGAGACCCTGGACGGCATGTCGCAGGGGCGCGGTGGGGCTCATGCGCTGGAGGCTCTGGAAGCGGCGTCCAAGGCGTGGGACAAGCCTGCGCCCACAGGCGTGCTGGCTGAACTGGCCGCCGCCCTGGGATAGAGTGCCGGGGCCTATGATCGATTACTCCAATTTCAGCGACGAGGCCCTCGAGGCCCGGCTCGCCGAGGTGCGCCAGGATCACGCCGACCTGGATGCGGCGATCAATGCGCTCACCAACACCACGGTGCCCGACCTGATCGTCATCAGCCGCCTGAAGCGGAAGAAGCTGGCACTCAAGGACGAGATGGCCAGGATCGAGGACTTCCTCAACCCCGACATCATCGCCTAGCGCTAGGCCGTCTTGCGGCGGCGCTTGGCGTCGAACATGGCGGCGTCGGCCTGGGCGATCAGGGATTCCGGATCCACCTCGGGCCCGATCTCGCGAACGCCGTAGCTGACACGCAGGCCCGCGCCGGGGGCGCCCGGGATCTCCAGGTCCTGCTCGATCGACCGGGCCAGGCTGGCGGCCCGGACCTCGGCCACCGACTGGTCGGCGGGCATGAGTACGACGGCGAATTCGTCGCCGCCCATCCGCCCCACGATGTCGCTTTCACGCACGCTGGACGCCAGACGCTCGGCCACCGCCTTCAGCGCGGCGTCGCCGACCGCGTGGCCCAGGCGGTCGTTCAGCGACTTGAAGCCGTCGAGGTCGAAGTAGACGAGGCTCAGCGGGAACTCGTGGCGCTGGGCGAAGGTGCGGGCGCGGTTCAGTTCGCGCAGGAAGGCGCGGCGGTTGAACAGCGGCGTCAGCGGGTCGCGATCGGCGAGGCCCTCGGCGTCTTCCAGCCTCTTCTTCAGGCGGTCGACCTCGGCCTTCAGCTCGTCCAGTTCGCCCAGCAGGGCCTGGATCGCCGCCTGGACCGACGGTGTCATCTCGGCGCGCGTGACGCCCATGAAAGTGGCGCTGTCGATGCGTTGCGCCACGGACAAGGCGCCCGCAGCCGTCGGCGCGGCGACTCGGCGGCGGTTCGCCGTAATGGGTTCGCTGCGTGCGCCGCCGACCTTCATCATCGCCCTCGGAATGGTTAACGCTATTCGACGCCAACACGGTTAAGGGAATCTAACCGTCGCGCATTGTGCAGGCAAAGGCGGCGCCTATACTCCGCGCCCTTCCGGGGGACACTGTAGGATTCCGCACGCATGAGCGCGCCTGTCGCCATCATCATGGGCAGCCGGTCGGACTGGCCCGTGCTGCGCCACGCCGCCGAGATGCTGGACGGCCTGGGCGTCACCTATGAGGCCAAGGTGGTCTCGGCGCACCGAACGCCCAAGCGGATGTATGACTTCGCCACCGGGGCCAAGGCGGCCGGCTTCAAGGTGATCATCGCCGGCGCCGGGGGCGCGGCGCACCTGCCGGGCATGACTGCCTCGCTCACCGACCTGCCCGTGCTGGGCGTGCCGGTGGAGTCCAAGGCGTTGAAGGGCATGGACAGCCTGCTCTCCATCGTCCAGATGCCGGGCGGCATCCCGGTCGGGACCCTGGCCATCGGCGAGGCGGGCGCCAAGAACGCCGGCCTGCTGGCGGCGCGGATCCTGGCCCTGTCGGACGCCGACCTCGCCGCGCGCGTCGCCGCCTACGCCGAACAACAGACCGCCAGCGTGTCCGAGGCGGTCGAGTAGAGATCTGACCATGCCCACGCTTCCGCTACCGCCCGGCTCGACCCTCGGCATCCTGGGGGGCGGGCAGCTCGGCCGCATGCTGGCGCTGGCCGCCGCACGCCTGGGCTTCGACGTGGCGGTGCTGGAGCGCGACGCCGACAGCCCGGCCGGCCGCGTGGCCGCCCACACCATCGTCGGCGCCTATGACGACACGGCCGCGCTGGAGCAACTGGCCGCGCTGGCGCAAGTCGTCACCTTCGAATTCGAGAACGTGCCGGCCGGTTCGGTCGTGAAGCTCCAGGCCCTGGGCGTCGAGGTTGCGCCCGGCCCCGAAGCCCTGGCCGTGGCCCAGGACCGGATCGCCGAGAAGCAGTTCCTGAACGCCAGCGGCGCACCCACCGTGGCCTTCTCGTCGGCGGACAACGCTCAGGAGGCGGTCGCCGCGGCCGCCGAGATGGGCTGTCCCGTCCTCATGAAGACCCGCCGCGAAGGCTACGACGGCAAGGGTCAGCGCTGGGTCGAGCACGCGCCCGACGCGGCCGCCGCCTTCGCCGAGCTGGGCGGCGTGCCGGTGATCCTGGAGGCGCCCGCCGACTTCGTGCGCGAGCTGTCGATCATCGCCGCTCGCGGCCGCGACGGCGCCACCGCCGTCTATCCCCTGGCCGAGAACCACCACGAGGGCGGCATCCTGCGCCGCAGCCTGGCGCCCGCCCAGGTGAGCGAGGAGCTGGCGTTCCAGGCCGAGAAGATCGCCGCCCGGGTGCTGAAGGGCCTGAACTATGTCGGCGTCGTCGGGATCGAGCTGTTCGAGCTGAAGGACGGCACGCTGCTGGTCAACGAGATCGCGCCCCGCGTCCACAACACGGGCCACTGGACGCAGGACGGCTGTGCGGTGGACCAGTTCGAGCAGCACATCCGCGCGGTCGCCGGCTGGCCGCTGGGGCCCACGGTCCCCCATGCGCGGGTGGAGATGCTGAACCTGCTGGGCGAGGAGGCCGAGGCCTGGGCGAAGCTGGCCCACGAACCGGACACCCGCATCCACCTCTACGGCAAGCGCGAGGCGAAGGCGGGCCGGAAGATGGGGCACGTGAACAAGCTCAAGGCGCTCTAGCGCCAGAATGTAAGGTTGACCTTACAGGACCTCGATGTCAGGTTATCCTTACATCAGGAGCCCGCCCGTGGACATCGCCCATCGTCGCTACGTCACCCGGACCATCGCCTTCATGGTCCCCTATGCGCTGGTCAACATGGCGGCGATCACCGGGGCGTTCGATGGCCGGTCGGGCGCCGGGTCGTGGGCGCTGGGCCTCGTGGTGGCCGCGCCGATCGCCGGCCAGATGTGGGCGACCCTGGCCCTGATGCACGACGCCGACGAGTACGTACGGGCGCTCACCGCCAAGCGCTTCATCTTGGCCGCGGGCAGCGCAATGGCCCTGTTCAGCGCCTGGGGCTTCGTCGAGGAATACGCCCAGGCGCCGCATGCGCCCGGCTTCTTTGTCTACATCCTGTTCTGGCTGTGTTTTGCCGCGGTCTCGCCGTTCGTACGGTCCACGCGGTGAGGAACCGGCTGAAGGCGCTGCGCGCCGCCCGCGGCTGGACCCAGGCCGACCTGGGCGAGCGGCTGGGCGTCTCGCGCCAGGCGATCATCGCCCTGGAGAGCGACAAGCACGATCCGTCGCTCGACCTCGCCTATCGCATCGCCGCTCTCTTCGGCGAACCGGTCGAGGCGATCTTCGAAAATCCGCACGGCTAGTCCCTCCCTTAATGGGGAGGGACAGACGACGAAGTCGTCAGGGTGGGGAATACGGGATCAGGCGCTGAGCTTGAACGTGAGCTCCCCACCCGTCTGCTTGCTTCGC
>Ga0209026_1000925_pt1 | contig 15013 bp, 15 predicted proteins | sample AraplaCL_Col_mCL_FD_184262 | JGI IMG/M metagenome (GOLD analysis project Ga0209026, IMG submission 184262) | Arabidopsis root microbial communities from the University of North Carolina, USA - plate scrape CL_Col_mCL (SPAdes) (version 2) | ecosystem: Host-associated > Plants > Roots >... | reverse complement strand
CGAAGGCGCTGATCGCGGGCGCGGACGTGGCGCTGTTCGATCATGGGCCGGCCCGGTTGGCGGCACTGGGCCTGGACGGGGCCAGCCTGACCGCGGCGCACCCCGGCCTCGTTCACGCCTGGATGCCGCCGTACGGGACGACGGGGGAATGGGCCGACCTGCCGGCGCACCACAGCCTGCTGGCCGGCCTGACCGGCGTGGCGTTCCGGCAGGGGGCCTGGAGCGATGCGCCGATCCACCTGGTGATCCCGATCGCCTGGTACGCCCAGGCGGTGCTGGGGGCCGGCGCGATCGGTGCGGCGCTCTATGAACGAACGAAGAGCGGGCGCGGGCAGGCGGTGACGGTGAGCGGACTGCACGGCTCGGCCGAGTGCGCGCCGCCCGCCGAGGTAACCCTGGCCGAGCCGCTGCCGCGCGGGACGCCGCCGGGCTCCAACCCTCGCTATCGGCTGTACCAGGGCGCGGACGGGGAGTGGTTCTTCCTGGGGACCCTGTTCACCGGCTTCTACCGCAAGGCGTTCGAGGTGCTGGGGCTGGAGGACGCCTTCGAAGCGCTTGAAACCGACATGCTGGCCGCCCGCGACCTGCTGGAGGGGATGTTCCTGAGCCGCACGCGCGACGAATGGCTGGAAGCGCTGTGGGCCAACGACGTGCCGTGTGCGCCGATCGGCTCGCGCGAGGCCTGGTTCGCGGGCGAGGCCGTGGCGCAGGGCGGACTGCGGGCCGTGGTGGCGCATCCCGAGTTGGGCGAGGTGGCGATGCCGGCGCCTTCGGTGACGTTCCGCGCCACGCCGGCCAGCATCCGGTCGCTGCCACAGACGTTGGGCGAGGCGCCGTCCTGGCCCGCGAAGCCGGAATTGGTCGAGGGCCTCCAAGGCGCCGCGCCGCTGGCGGGGGTCAAGGTGCTGAACCTGGGCACGGTGATCGCCGGCGCCTATGCCGGCACGATCCTGGCGCAACTGGGCGCGGACGTGATCAAGATCGAGCCGCGCGAGGCCGACATGTTCCGGTCCGACGGTTCGCAGTTCCTGGCCTACAACCGCGGGGTCCGCGGCCTTGGGCTGGACCTGAAACGGCCCGAGGGCCGGGCAGTGTTCCTGGATCTGGTGAAGACCGCCGACGTGGTGATCGACAACTATCGCCTGGGCGTGCGCGGCCGCCTGGGGATCGACTATGCGACGCTGAAGGCGGTGAACCCGAAGATCATCTCATGCTCGATCAACGCCTATGGCGAGACGGGGTCGAGAGCGGCGCTGCCGGGGTTCGATCCGCTGTTGCAGGCCGAGGGCGGGATGATGGCGGCGCAGGGCGGGGCGAGCGATCCGATCCTGCACACTATCGCCGTCAACGACGTGGCGACCGCGGCGACGGTGGCGGGCGCGGCGATCGCGGCGCTGAATGCGCGCGAGCGGACGGGCGAGGGGCAGGAGGTGCTGACCAGCCTGATGGCCCAGAGCCTGCTGTTCCAGCTGGGCGAGATGGTCACCTACGAGGGGCGGCCGGACAATCATCTGGGCGGGGTGGATTGCCTGGGGGTGTCGGCGCTGCATCGCTACTACGCCTGCGCCGACGGCTGGATCGGGCTGGTGGCGGAGACGGCGGCGGACGCCGAGGCCCTGGGCCGCGTGCTGGGGCTGGAACTGGGCGCGAACGCGCTGGATGCGCCGTGGGACGGCGAGCTGGCTGAGCGGATCGCGGCCGCGCTGGCCGGGCGCCCGCGGGCCGAGGCGCTGGCGGCGCTGCGGGCCGCGGACGTGGCCGCCGCGCCGGCGATCCGAGGCGCCGAGGCGCTCACCGATCCCCATCTCGCCAAGAACGGCTTCGTGGAGGGGTGGGAGCATCCGCGTCTGGGCCCGATGATCACCGCGACGGCCTTGGCCGCGTTCTCGCGTACGCCGGCCGGATTCTCGCGCCCAACGCCCGAGCTGGGCGAGCACTCGGCGCAGGTGCTGGCCGAGTACGGCGTGCCGCCCGAGCGGATCGCGGCGCTGATGGCTGCCGGCGCGGTGTTCTGATAGCCCAGCGCGATGGCGCAACTCGGCTTCTTCCTGTTCCTGCTGATGCAGGCGACCTTCATGGGCTGGGGGCTGTTCTTCATCGCGGCGCTCGCGGTCTTTCTCGTGATCCGGGGCGAGCGGCGAGCGCTGTTCCTCGCGCTGCCGCTTGCGTGGCTCCTGCCGCTGATTGTCAGCGCGGTCTTCTATGAAGCCGAACGGGGCATGAAGTCGGCGGATTGGACGGGCTACCTCGCCCTGGCGTCGCTGGCCGGATTCGTCGCTGCGTCCATGGCGATGCTGATGCGGCGTGAGGGGCGGGCCGCCGCGTTGGGGTGGATCGGGGTCAACGCGCCTGTGGCCCTCGTCAGCGCGCTGGTGACCGGGATCGCGGCGGGCGGGACTTGGCCGTGATGCCGCAGCGATCTTCCGCAAGGTGATCTCGCGCGCGGGCGCGGGGCGGCGTATAGGCAGGCCATGATCGGGAAACTGAACCACGTGGGCGTCGCGACGCCCTCCATCGAAGAGTCGGTGAAGCTGTATCGCGACGTGCTGGGCGCGACGAAGATCGGCGAGAAGTTCGCCATGCCCGAGCAGGGCGTGTGGGTGTGCTTCGTCGACCTGCCGAACAGCCAGATCGAGCTGATCGAGCCGCACGGCGAGGCCTCGCCGCTGAAGGGCTTCCTGGAGAAGAACCCGGCGGGCGGGCAGCATCACATCTGCTTCGAGGTCGCCGACATCGAGGCGGCGCGCGACGAGATGGCGGCCAAGGGCGCCACGGTGCTGAACGGCGGCAAGCCGCGGATCGGCGCGCACGGCACCCCGGTGATCTTCGTCCACCCGAAGAACATGGGCGGCGTCCTGGTCGAGCTGATGGAAACCCCGAAGGGCGCGCACTGATGGGTCCGTTCACCTCGGTTGCGATCTACCTGACCATCTGGTGGACCGTGCTGTTCGCCGTGCTGCCGATCGGCGTGACCAGCCATGCCGAGGCCGGGATCGACAAGGGCGACGGCGGGGATCCGGGCGCGCCGGTGGACCCCAAGCTGAAGAGGAAGTTCATCACCACGACCTGGGTCTCGACCCTGGTGTTCGCCGCAATCTGGCTGGTGATCAAATTCGGCCTTGTGAAGCTGCCGGACCTTCCCGCGCATTACTGAGGAACCGCGGCGGCACCTCATCGTTGCCAAGGTTCTGCGGGCAAGGCTATCAGGTCGCCTCCTGCTGACCTGAGAGCCGAAGATTCCAATGCGCCTTTCGCGATACTTCATGCCCACGCTTCGCGACGCGCCCGCCGACGCGCAGATCGTCTCGCACCAGCTGATGCTGCGCGCCGGGATGATCCGGCAGGAGGCCGCCGGCATCTATGCCTGGCTGCCGCTGGGCCTGAAGGTGCTGAAGAAGATCGAGCAGGTTGTGCGCGAGGAGATGAATCGCGCCGGCGCGGTCGAGATCCTGATGCCGACCCTGCAACTGGCCGACCTGTGGCGCGAGAGCGGCCGCTACGAGGCCTATGGCGAAGAGATGCTGCGCATCAAGGATCGCCACGACCGCGACCTGCTGTACGGCCCCACCGCCGAAGAGGTCGTGACCGATATCTTCCGCAGCTATGTGAAGTCCTACAAGGACTTGCCCAAGAATCTTTACAACATCCAATGGAAGTTTCGCGACGAGCGCCGGCCCCGGTTCGGGGTGATGCGCGGCCGCGAGTTCCTGATGAAGGACGCCTACAGCTTCGACATCGACGAGGCCTCGGCGCGCAAGTCGTACAACCGGATGTTCCTGGCCTATCTGAATGTCTATGCGCGGCTGGGCCTGAAGGCGATCCCGGTGCGGGCGGACACCGGCCCGATCGGCGGCGACCTCTCCCACGAGTTCATCATCCTGGCCGAGACGGGCGAGAGCGAAGTCTTCGCCCACCGCGACCTGGTGGAGATGGGCGCGCCGGGCCCCGACATCGACTGGGAGGGCGACCTGCAGCCGCTGGTCGACCAGCGCACGCGCCTCTACGCCGCCAGCGACGAGATGCACGACCAGGCCCGGTTCGAGGCCGAGGCGGCCGAAGGCGACCGGATGACCGCGCGCGGCATCGAGGTGGGCCACATCTTCTATTTCGGCACGAAGTACTCGGCGCCCATGAAGGCGCTGGTCGCCGGACCGGACGGCAAGGACGTGCCGGTGCAGATGGGCTCGTACGGCGTCGGCGTTTCGCGCCTGGTGGCCGGCATCATCGAGGCCAGTCATGACGACGCCGGGATCATCTGGCCGGCCAGCGTGGCGCCGTTCGGCGCGGCGGTGCTGAACCTGCGCGTCGGCGACGCCGGCTGCGACGAGATCTGCGAGGCCGCCTACAAGGCGCTGAGCGACGCCGGTCTCGACCCTCTCTACGACGACCGCGACGACCGGCCGGGCGCGAAGTTCGCCGCCACCGACCTGGTAGGCATCCCCTGGCAGCTGATCGTCGGCCCCAAGGCCGTGGCCGAGGGCGTCGTCGAGCTGAAGAACCGCGCCACCGGCGAGCGCCAGACCCTGCCGCTGGACGCGGCGCTGAAGGCGATCATCGGCGGATGAGCCAGCCCAGCGCCGTCACCGGCGGGCGGGCCGCGCCCTTCGGCCTGTGGGAGCGCATGCTCGCCGGCCGCTACCTGCGGGCCAAACGCAAGCAGGGCGGCGTGGCGCTGATCTCGATCATCTCGTTCGTCGGCATCCTGCTGGCGGTGGCGACGCTGATCATCGTGATGTCGGTGATGAACGGCTTCCGCTCCGAATTGCTGGGGCGGATCCTGGGCTTCCAGGGACATGTGTTCGTCACCGGCGGCGTGCTGGACGGGATGGAGCGCGACCGCGCCGCGGCGGCGATCCTGAAGGTGCCGGGGGTGACCCAGGCGGCGCCGATCATCGAGGCCCAGGCCATCGCCATCGGCCCCAGCCAGATCACCGGCGCCCTGGTGCGCGGGATCGGGCCCAAGGACCTGCGCGAGACCAAGCTGGTCTCGGGCAACATCACCCAGGGCTCGCTGAAGGGCTTCGGCGACGGCGAATTCGGGGGCGATGTGCTGGTGCTGGGCGAGCGGCTGGCGCAGCAGTTGGGCGTGAAACCGGGCGACAACATTACCCTCATCTCGCCGGCGGGCGGGGCGACCGCGTTCGGCGGCACGCCGCTGCAGAAGGTTTACACCGTCGGGGCGACGTTCAGCGTCGGCATGAGCCAGTACGACCAAGCCTACATCTATATGCCGCTGGCCCAGGCCCAGCTGTTCTTCGGCCGCGAGGACACCGCCGACGCCATCGAGGTGCGGGTGGTCGATCCCGACAAGGCCGGGAAGATGAAGGCGGCGATCAACCAGGCCGCCGGGCCTGGCGCGATCGTGAACGACTGGACCCAGCGCGACAGCTCGTTCTGGGGCGCGCTGAAGGTCGAGCGCAACGTGATGCGGCTGATCCTGATGCTGGTGGTGGCGATCGCGGCCATGAACATCATCTCGGGCCTGGTGATGCTGGTGAAGAACAAGGGCCGGGACATCGCCATCCTGCGGACCATGGGGGCGGGGCAGGGCTCGATCCTGCGGATCTTCTTCATGGCCGGCGCGGGGGTCGGTGTGGCCGGGACCGTGGCGGGCCTGATCATCGGCGCGCTGTTCTGCACCTTCATCGGCGAGATCCAGGCGCTGGTGGAGTATGTCACCGGCCAGGCGGTGTTCTCGTCGGACGTCTATTACCTCTCGCGCATCCCGGCGAAGATCGACTGGGCCGAGGTGGCGCTGATCGTGGGCTGGGCGCTGGGCGTGAGCTTCCTGGCCACCCTGCCGCCGTCCTGGCGGGCTTCGCGCCTCGATCCGGTTGAGGCGCTTCGCTATGAGTGAGCCCGTACTGTCCATCCGTGGGCTGGAGCGGACCTACGTCACCGAGGCGGGGTCGCTGACCGTGCTGCGCGGCGTCGATCTGGACGTCCAGCCGGGCGAGATCGTCGGCCTGATCGGGCCGTCGGGTTCGGGCAAGTCCAGCCTGCTGCATGCGGCGGGGCTGCTGGAGCACCCCAACGGCGGGCGGATCTCGATCCAGGGCGTCGACTGCTCGAACCTGGCCGAGCGCGAGCGCACGCGGGTGCGGCTGGCGACCATCGGCTTCGTCTACCAGTTCCACCACCTGCTGCCGGAATTCTCGGCGTTGGACAACGTGGCCCTGCCGATGATGATCGCCGGCGTGGACCGCAAGACCGCCAGCGAGCGGGCGACGACGTTGCTGGGCGAACTGGGCCTGAAGGACCGGGTGCGCCACCAGCCGGCGCAGCTGTCGGGCGGCGAGCAGCAGCGGGTGGCCATCGCCCGGGCGCTGGCCAACTCCCCGCGCCTGCTGCTGGCGGACGAGCCGACCGGCAACCTGGATCCCACCACCTCGGGCGCGGTGTTCGAGAACCTCTATGCCCTGGCGCGCAGCCAGGGGGTGGCGGCTGTGGTGGCGACCCATAATCTCGAGCTGGCCAGCCACATGGACCGGGTGTTCGCCCTGCGGGACGGGCACCTGGAAGAGCAGGCGCGCTAGGCGCCGCATGCGCCTGATCATCGACACCGATACGGCGGGGGACGATGTCTTCTCGCTGATGTTGGCGCTGACGCGGCCGGGGGTTAGCGTGGAGGCGATCACCATCGCCCACGGCAATGTCGGCTTCGCGCGGCACGCAGAGAACGCCCTGAAGACCGTCGACGTCTGCGGGCGGGGCGGGGAGGTTCCGGTCTATCTGGGCGCGGAACGGCCGCTGACGCGCAGGCCGCTGGAGGCGAGTTACGTCTTCGGCGCGGACGGAATGAGCGACAGCGGCTTTGCCCAGACGGCGCAGCGGCCCGCCGGAGGCGATGCGCCGGGCGAGATCGTGCGGCGGATCATGGCGGCGCCCGGCGAGATCACCCTGCTGGCCCAGGCGCCGCTGACCAACGTGGCGCTGGCCGTGCAGCGTGAGCCGCGGATCGCCAAGGCTTGCCGCCACCTGTGGATCATGGGCGGCACGGACAATGCGGTGGGCAATGTGACGCCCGCGGCCGAGTACAACTTCTATGTGGACCCCGAGGCGGCCAAGATCGTGCTGGCCGCCGGCTTCGAGGTCTCGATCGTCACCTGGACCCTGACGCTGCGCGACGGCCTGTTCGCCCTGGACCAGCTGGAGCAAATCGAGGCGATGGGCACGCCGCGCAGCCGGTTCTTCACGGCGGTGAACCGGTCCTCGCTCGCGTTCGCGCAGAAGACGCAAGGACTGGGCGGCAGCCTGCACCCCGACGCCCTGACCTGCGCCCTGGCCCTGGACGAGAGCCTGATCCTGGACAGCGAGATGTGCGCTGTGGACGTGGAAACCAAGGGCGAGCTGACCCGCGGCTACCTCAGCGTCTCGCACCCGATCCTGCCCGATGCCGAACTGGCCGACCCGGAGCTCGTCGCCGCGCCGCCGAACGCGCGGGTGATCAGGGCGATCGACAGCGGCCGGTTCTTTGCCGCCATGACGGCGGCGCTGGCCTAGTCGCGGCGCAGGGCGTCGATCTCGGCGATCGACGTCTCCAGGCGACGCCGGGCGCGGCGGTTGTTCCAGACCCAGACCAGGCCGTAGACCGCCGTCGTGGCGGGCAGGATCGCGCGGGCCGGCCAAGGCGCCTCGGGCTGCAGGACGATCGAACGAACCACGAAGAGGCCCAGGCCGGGCAGGAACGGCGCCAGGTACCAGGCCCAGGCCTTGCCCAGCGCCTCGTGCTGGCGGACCAGTTCGGCGCGGTGGAAATCCAGGGCGTCGGCGCCCGGTGTCGGGCGCGCCGAGGCGCGGCGGTGCAGTTGCCAGGCGACGAAGGCCGCGGCCACGGCGATCAGGCCGCAGGCGAGCTTCAGCACCGGGTCCGGCAGCCAGGCGACGTAGTAGCTGAACGTCGCCACCACGATCGCGCAGGCGACGTATTCGATGGTGTTGCGCCGGCGGACGCGGGTCTGGAAGTCGCGGGCGTGGATCTGCGCCAGGGTCATGGGCCGGTTCTCCGTGGGCTGGTCGCGCCAGAGGGACTTGGGGTCGGGCTGGCCGGTCATGACGGCCTCCGGTCGTGGAAACGGGCGGCGAGGATCGCCTTGAGGCGATGGATGCGGACGGCCACGGCGCCGGGCGAGAGTCCGGTCACCTCGCCGATGGCGGCGGCGTCCAGGTCTTCCAGATAGAGCAGGGCGACCTGTCGATCCGGCGGCTTCAGCTCGTGGACCAGGGCCAGCAGGCGGTCCAGCGCCTGGCGCGCGCCGACGGCCGCCTCGGGATCGTCGGGACCCTGCGGTTCGGGGATCTCGTCCAGGCCGACGAAGCCGGCGCGATCGCGGCGACGGCTGAGGACGTAGCTGGTCGCGGTGTTGTGGGCGACCCGATAGACCCAGGTGCGCAGCGCACAGCGACCGTCGAAGTCGCCGAAGCTGCGCCAGAGCGCGACGTGGATGTCCTGGACCAGGTCGCGGCGGCGGCCGGCGTCGCGCTCATAGCCGCGCGCCAGACGCTCGACGGCCGGGCCGAAGGCCTGGGCGGCCTCGTGATAGCGCTGGTCCTGATCGGCGTTCTTCGGCACGCGGTCTTGCCCCTTCGAAAGAGGATAGTCCGCGCTGGCCGGAATTTCTTACGCGCCGACGCCGCCAAAGGTAGTGGAGCCGTCGGGGTGGATCACGCACTGCGGATTCCAGGCGACCTCCCAGGCGTGGCCGTCGGGGTCGGCGAAGTAGCCGGAATAGCCGCCCCAGGGGGCGTCCTCGGCGGGCTTGGTGACGCGGCCGCCGGCGGCGACGGCCTGGGCGATGGTGCGGTCGACGTCGGCCTTGGAGCGCTCGTTGATGGCGATCGCGAAGCCCGAGAAGGCGCCGTCGATGGGCCGGCCGGCGTCGGCCTCCAGCGCCTTGCGTTCGAACAGGGCCAAGCCGATCCCGGGCAGTTGGTAGAAGGCGACCTCGTCGAGGGCGTTCAGCGGGATCCAGCCGAGACCGTCCTCATAGAAGCGCCGCGCCCGGGCGAGATCGGCGACGCCGAGGGTGATCAGGGAAACCCGTTGGTCCATGCGCTGCTCCTGTGGAGGGCGGTTGAATTTGGCTGCTTGACGATGAGAACAAAAGAAGAATAAGAACGTTTCCAGAACGCGCCAACCGGTTCTCCAACCCGTTCTCCACAGGCGCTCAACAAGAGGATGCCGAAGATGGTTCGTCTGGCCCGGGAATCGCTGGCCTTTGCGTCGGTGGCGAGCTTTGTCTGGATGGTCTGTTCGGTGGCCGGCATGATGGGCTGACCGCCATGCGAATGGGGGAGATGGCGCAGGTGAGCGACGGCAGTAACGGCTTCGTCCACCTTCGGGTTCGCTCCGCCTATTCGCTGCTGGAAGGGGCCATCAAGGCCGACAAGATCGGCGGGCTGGCCAAGGCCGATCACATGCCCGCCGTGGCGATCGCCGACCGGGCCAACCTGTTCGGCGCGCTGGAATTCTCGGTGGCCACCAAAGGTGAGGGCGTACAGCCGATCATCGGCTGCGCCCTGCCGGTGAGCGGGATCGGCGAGGACCTGGCGGACCGCTGGGCCAAGACCCCCACCGTCATGCTGCTGGCCCAGAGCGAGAAGGGCTATCTCAACCTCTGCGACCTGTCGTCGTTCGCCTATCTCGAGATCGAGGCCAGCGACGAGCCGCACGTCCCCTGGGAGAAGGTGGCCCAGTACTCGGAGGGGCTGATCCTGCTGTCCGGCGGTCCGGATGGGCCGGTGGATCACCTGTTCGCGGCCGGCAAGGTTCCCGAGGCGCGGGCGGCGCTGGCCGAGATGAAGCGGGTGTTCGGCGACCGCTTCTACGTCGAGCTGCAGCGGCATGGCACGCCCGCCGAGGCGGCGGCCGAGGGCGAGCTGGTGGCCTTCGCCTATGACGAGGACGTCCCGCTGGTCGCCACCAACGACGTCTATTTCAAGCACGCCAAGACTTACGCCGCGCATGATGTGCTGCTCTGCATCGCCGACGGCAGCTTCGTGGGCCAGGACGAGCGTCGGCGGGTGACGGCCGAGCACGGCTTCAAGTCGCAGGCCGAGATGCGGGCGCTGTTCGCGGACCTGCCCGAGGCCTGCGACAACACACTGGATATCGCGCGTCGCTGCGCCTTCATGGTCAACAAGCGCGACCCGCTCTTGCCCCGGTTCACCGAGGGCGAGCGGTCCGAGGCCGAGGAGCTGGCGCAGCAGGCCCGTGACGGACTGAAGGCGCGGATGGCCGCGGGCCAGGCCAACGTCTTCCCGGCGGAGGACTACGAGAAGCGCCTCCAGCGGGAGATCGACGTGATCACCCAGATGGGGTTCCCCGGCTACTTCCTGATCGTGGCCGACTTCATCAAATGGGCGAAGGCGCGGGGCATTCCGGTGGGGCCGGGGCGGGGGTCGGGCGCCGGCTCGCTGGTGGCCTATTCCCTGACCATCACCGATCTGGATCCGCTGCGGTACGGGCTGCTGTTCGAGCGGTTCCTGAACCCGGAGCGGGTGTCGATGCCCGACTTCGACATCGACTTCTGCCAGGAACGCCGGGAAGAGGTGATCTCGTACGTCCAGCAGCGGTACGGCAAGGACAAGGTCGCCCAGATCATCACCTTCGGCACCCTGCAGGCGCGGGCCGTGCTGCGGGACGTCGGGCGGGTGCTGCAGCTGCCGCTGGGCCAGGTGGACCGGCTGGCCAAGATGGTGCCGGCCAACCCCGCCAACCCGGTGACCCTGGCCCAGGCGCTGGATATCGAGCCGCGCCTGCGGGAAGAGGCCAAGCGGGACGAGGGGGTCTCGCGGCTGCTGGACATCTCGCTGGAGCTGGAGGGCCTGTACCGCAACGCCTCGACCCACGCGGCCGGCGTGGTGATCGGCGACCGCCCGCTGACCCAGCTGACGCCGCTTTATCGAGACCCGCGCTCTGAGCTGCCGGCCACCCAGTTCAACATGAAGTGGGTGGAAAGCGCCGGCCTGGTGAAGTTCGACTTCCTGGGCCTGAAGACGCTGACCGTCATCGACCGGGCGGTGAAATACCTGGAGAAGCGCGGCGAAGTGGTCGACATGGCCAAGCTGCCGCTGGACGACGAGAAGACCTACGAGCTGATGAGCAATGCGCTCACCATCGGGGTCTTCCAGTTCGAAGGGCAGGGCATGCGCGACGCCCTGCGCCAGCTGCGCCCCAACTCGATCGAAGACGTCACCGCCATCGGCGCCCTGTATCGCCCGGGGCCGATGGACAACATCCCGACCTTCGTGGACTGCAAGTTCGGGCGCAAGGAGATCGACTACCTGCACCCCATGCTGGAGGGGGTGCTGAAGGAGACCTACGGCATCATCGTCTACCAGGAACAGGTGATGCAGATCGCCCAGATCCTGGCGGGCTACAGCCTGGGCGAAGCCGACCTTCTGCGCCGCGCCATGGGCAAGAAGAAGAAAGAGGAGATGGACCTCCAGCGCGCGCGGTTCATCTCGGGCGCCGAGGCCAAAGGCGTGCCGCCGGCGCAGTCGGGCTCGATCTTCGACCTCGTGGACAAGTTCGCGGGCTACGGCTTCAACAAGAGCCACGCGGCGGCCTACGCCTTCGTCAGCTTCCAGACGGGCTGGCTGAAGGCGAACCATCCGGTCGAGTTCTTCGCCGCCTCGATGAGCCTGGATATCGCCAACACCGACAAGCTGGCGGTGTTCTACCAGGACGCCAAGCGGTTCAACGTGAAGATCCAGCCGCCGTGCGTGAACCGCTCGATGGCCGACTTCGACGTTGAGAACGGCGAGGTGCTGTACGCGCTGGGCGCCATCCGCAACGTCGGACAGCAGGCCATGGAGCATGTGGTGGAGGTGCGGCGCGAGGGCGGGCCGTTCCGGGACATCTTCGACTTCGTCGAGCGGATCGACCCCAAGCAGGTCAACAAGCGCACCTTCGAAACCCTGGCGCGGGCCGGGGCGTTCGACCGGATCCATGAGAACCGGGCCCAGCTGGTGGAGGCGGCCGAGCTGCTGGTCAGCTTCAGCCAGAGCGTGGCGGCCCAGCGGGATTCGGACCAGGGCGGCCTGTTCGGCGACTCCAACGCCGACCTGGTCGAAGCCCAGAAGCGCAAGATGCCGCGCCGCGATCCGTGGACGCCGACCGAGCGCCTGGACGAGGAGCTGTCGGCGGTGGGCTTCTACCTGTCTGGCCACCCGCTGGACGACCTGGTCGAGGCGCTGCGGCGCAAGCGGACGGACCTGCTCACCGACGCCATCGCCAAGGCGGTGGCCGGCGCCGAGGCGCTGCGCATGGCGGGCGTGATCCGGCGCAAGCAGGAGCGGCCGTCACGCTCGGGCGAGAAGTTCGCTTTCGTCACCTTCTCGGACCCGACGGGCGAGTACGAGGTGCTGTTCCCGCCGGAGTCGTTGCGCAAGTGCCGCGACATGCTGGAGCCGGGCAAGGCCGTGTCGATCCGCGTGCGCTGCAAGGCCAGCGAGGGCGAGGTGCGCTTCTTCGGCGAAAGCGTCGAGCCGGTCGAGAAGGCGGTGGAGAATGTGGTGGCGGGCCTGCGGGTGCACGTCGCGCCCCGCAGCGCCGAGATCGAGGCCCTGAAACGTCGGCTCGAGACCGTGACCAACGCACGGGGCGGGGAGATCATGCTGGTGGCCGCCCTGGACGGCGGCCGCGAGGTGGAGCTGAAGCTCCCCGGCCGGTTCGCCCTGGACGGCGCGGTGCGAGGGGCGATCAAGACCGCGCCGGGCGTGGTCTTCGTCGAAGACCTGTGAGGCGGCTGGCGGCCGGGATCGCCGGCGCCCTGGTGCTGGGGCCGTCTGCGCTGGCCGCGCCGCCGGCCGACGTGCCCGAACTGGTCGTATGGGCCCGCCAGCACCTCACGGGTGTCGACGACTGGCCGCTGCTGTCGTTCACGTCCCAGGGCATCACCCTGGCCAGCCCCAAGGGGGCGACCCTGCGCCCGGACGGCCTGGTGGAGGGCGAGCTGCGCCAGGAGTTCTTCGAGCCGGTCGAGCTGGATGGCCGGATCATGCGCTCGGCGGCGTCCCGCTGGCGAGTGGACTGCGCCGGCCAGCGCTTCGCCGTACTGCAGATCACGCTGTATGCCCGCAACGACCTCAAGGACCGGCTGGGGGAACGCAAGTCGGACAAGCCGCCGTGGCTGGCGCGCGACGCCATGTCGGGCGACGCCATCGACGCCATGTGCGAGGCGGTGCAGACCGGCGAGCGGCTGGACGCCCCGAAATCGCAGGATTGAATTGTTAAGGGTTGCGATGTGTAAAACTGCGCGCTGAACGAGAGGGAATGGCGTGAAATTCGCAATTGCATTGATCGTCGCCGCGGCGTTGGCGGGGCCGGCCGCCGCGCAGATCGGTTTCGGTTCGGAAAAGCCGAAGCAACCGTGGGGCAGCCGCGGGCCGACCATGGGGTCCGCATCGAAGCCATCGACGGGCTACGGCGTTCCGGCCACACCGTCCGCGCCCGCGTACGGCGGCGCGACCACCGCCAGAATCTATAGTCCCCCGGCCGCGCCCAAGGCCGAGCCGTTCAAGCCCTACCAACCCTATAAGCCCAACAGCGTCTTCGGCCCGGACCGCCAGAAGAAGCGCTGATGCGCGTCCCGCCGCCCAGGGCTCGACGGGCGGGCCCAGGCGACTGGGGTGGCGGACGGCTGGTGCTGGGGTTCCTGATCGCGCCCGCGCCGTCCGCATTGCTGTTCGGCCTGGCGGCCAGCCGCAGCCTGATGCCGGCGGACCGCGCCGAGGCTGTTCTTCCCCTGAGTCTGCTGGCGCTCGTGGTCCACGGCTATCTGCCGCTCTTGGTCGTCGGGTTGCCGCTGTTCCACGCGTCGCGGACGTCGGCGATCGTGCGAAACCCCTTCACCCTGATGCTGGCCGGCGGGTTGATCGCGGCGTTTCCGGCCATGGCGATAGCGACCTGGGCGGCGATCGGGCCTGACAGGCAGGGTGACGGCGCGCCGCCGTTGGCCGTGTTGTCGGGGCTGCTGGGCGCGCTGAGCGGCCTGGTCTTCTGGGCTGTCGCGTTCTGGAGCCCGCGGCGGCCGATGTCGCGGGCCGGGCGCTGAGCGATCCGTCGCCCACCCTTGGCGCTCTCCGCGTCGCGGCTTGATTTTCCGCCGCTTTCCCACTACATGCGCCGCTCCAATCCACACGCAGGTGTGCGGCTTGGCCGGGGAGACATCCCGCGCCAGTCCGTTCCGGTCCCTTTCGAGGGGTTTGCCTGCGGCGGTTCAACCGGAAGAAAGACGAGACACAGACTATGGCTCTGCCCGAATTCTCTATGCGCCAACTCCTCGAGTCGGGCGCCCACTTCGGCCACCAGACGCACCGCTGGAACCCGAAGATGGACAAGTACATCTTCGGCTCGCGCTCCAACATCCACATCATCGACCTGTCGCAGTCGATCCCGCTGCTGCACCAGGCGCTGGTGAAGGTGCGTGAAGTCGCCGCCGGCGGCGGCCGCATCCTGTTCGTGGGTACGAAGCGTCAGGCCTCGGAGCCGATCGCGACGGCCGCGCGCCGCTGCGCCCAGTACTATGTGAACCACCGTTGGCTGGGCGGCACGCTCACCAACTGGCGCACCGTGTCGGGCTCGATCGCGCGCCTGCGCGAAACCGACTCGCTGGTCGGCGGCGAAGGCCAAGGCCGCGGCAAGAAGGAACTGCTGCAGCTGACGCGCGAGCGCGACAAGCTGGAACTGTCCCTGGGCGGTATTAAGGACATGGGCGGCATCCCCGACCTGATGTTCGTGATCGACACCAACAAGGAAGCGATCGCGATCCAGGAAGCCCGGAAGCTGAACATCCCGGTCATCGCCATCCTGGACACCAACTCGAACCCGGACGGCATCACCTATCCGATCCCCGGCAACGACGACGCCGCGCGCGCCATCCAGCTGTACTGCGACCTGATGGCTGACGCGATCCTGGACGGCCTGGCGGCCGGCCAATCGGCGGCGGGCGTGGACCTGGGCGCTTCGGAAGCCCCGATCGAGCCGACGCTGGCCCGCGAACTGACG